>JAABUZ0100002275.1_pt1 | contig 32450 bp, 29 predicted proteins | sample 5562091 | NCBI WGS metagenome assembly JAABUZ01 (sample SAMN12813069, study PRJNA571459) | rock metagenome | isolation source: Antarctica rocks | place: Antarctica: Victoria Land, Linnaeus Terrace sud | collected 2015-12-21
GATCGTCGTCGACACCGGTCCGATCGTCGCCCTGCTCAACGATCGCGATGATCACCATCAGCGCTGCCGGACCTTTCTGAGCGACTACCCCGGACCGCTGCTGATCACGGCGCCGGTCTTCACCGAGGTATGCCAGCTGGCCGAGAGTCGCCGCGGAACACCCGCTGAGCTTGCGTTCCTCGCCGATGTTCGTGCCGGCCTCTTCACGGTGGTGCAACTGACCGACGACGGCCTCCAAAGAATCGCAGAGCTGGTCGACACCTACGGCAGCCTGCCACTGGGGTCAGTTGATGCCTCGGTGATCGCGCTCACGGAGCACCTTGCGCTCGACGAAGTGGCGACGCTCGATCATCGGCTCTTCTCGGTCGTCCGACCGAAGCATGTCGAGGGGCTCACGCTCCTTCCGTGATCGGCTTCAGGATCCGAACCTTCTGCTTTTCGGGCTGTGAGTGAGCGGCCCGGCCGGCTGGCGAAGCATCGAACGCGTCAAGTGTTGTACAGCCGTGTTGTACAACAGCCGACTTCGCCGCAGCGGACGTACTCTGAGCACAAAAAAACTCCAGTTTCCAGGGAGTTCTTCGAAGCGGCTGAAGGGACTCGAACCCTCGACCTTCTGCATGGCAAGCAGACGCTCTAGCCAACTGAGCTACAGCCGCGCGATGGGCAGTATACCTTCGGCGGGGCGCCGGAAAAGCGCGCGTGAGGACGAGAGGCGACGACCGGAGTCGAACCGGTGTAGACGGCTTTGCAGGCCGCTGCGTAGCCACTCCGCCACGTCGCCGGGACTGCGTAGCTTAGCGCTGGGAGCGGGTTCACCACCCGGCCGGTGCGTAGCTCGGCGTGCCAGCGCGTACGGCACCCCGGTGTCCGCGCAAACGCAGCCAGGGTCAGCGCAGCCTCAACGCACGCGCAGCTCTGCGCGGGTGCAGGACGGATCATGCACCGCTACCGAGTTTCGATGTCGCTCGGTCTCGATACCGGCCGCCCGCACGTTCGAGCACCCGCTGGAGCTCTGCCGCATCGGAAGGCGCACTTCGTAGGAGCGTAAGCCGATCGAGCGAGGCGGAGCGGGCGAAGCCCCAGTGCTGCGCCAGGTGTTCAGGCCGAGGTGGTGTGGTATCCGCCGGCCGAGACGAACAGCGCGCTCGGGTACCGCCGCACCGTGACCGCGAATCCGAGGACCCGGCTGTAGAAGTCCTCGGCTCGATCCAGGTCGGAGACCTGGAGGTGCACGTGTTCGATCCTAGTTCCGAAGGGGGCCAGCCGCTGGGGAGCGCCCTCGACTAGAAGGTCTTCGAGATCGAGCGCCGTCGTCGCCATTTGAATCGCGCCACCGGTCCGCGGCCACTCCTCGCGCGGCCGGTCGTGATGGGTCTCGATCCCGTTGCCGTCGGGGTCTGAAAGGTGGAACTCCTGAATCACCTACGATCATGCCATGCCAGGAGCCCCTGAAAGGTAGAGGGCCTCACTGACCAAGTGATCGGAGGCACCCCCGAGCGGCCATCGAGCTTCGACCAGACGCGCGAGCGCGTGCGCCAGATCGCCTCGCGCCGGTAGGAGGATCGCGAGGTGAAGAGACCAGGGTGCCTCCGGGTCCAGACCTCGGGCGCCCCTGTCCGCACGGAGCTCGATCCGTGGATGCTCACCGCTCGCGCCGAGTCCGAGAGCAAGGGTACCGTCATCGAGCTCGTTCGCGTGGCAAACCGATCATCCGCTCGTAGAACTCGCGGGACCGAGCGAGGTCGGCGACGGTCAGGCGAACCGTGCCGATGGCCGTGGCGGGATGGATCGCTGCGCTTTGGAGCGAGGTTGGGCAGAAACCGACACGTCATGTGACCTTGGTCTCGAGGATGGGCGATGCTGGGCTCGAACCAGCGACCTCCGCCTTGTCGAGACGGCGCTCTCCCAGCTGAGCTAATCGCCCGGGAGGCTCGTAATCTAGCGTGCGTCGAGTGGAGATCACGCGTAGACCGCGAAAGCAGCGATGCGCCGCCGACCTCCGCTACCGCTATTACCATCGCGCCCATGGACTTCCAGCTTCCCGATGGCAACACGCTGACGCTCCCGGAAGGAGCGACTGGCGCCGACGCAGCGGCTGCGATCGGCTCCGGCCTTGCACGGGCGGCCCTGGCAATCATGATCGACGACGAGATCCGCGACCTCGCGCGCCCGCTCGCAGACGAGCCCATCCCCTCAGATGACCCTCACCGTCGCGTCGCGGACCGGCTCCACGCCCGTGAGCACTCCCACGCCCCAGAGGATTCCCCCACCTCGGACAGCCCGTGGCGCAAGCAGCTTCAGATTCTGACCGCCCGCAGCGGCACCGACGCGCTGAACCTGATCCGCCACGATTGCGCGCATGTCCTGGCCGCCGCGGTGATGGACCTGTACCCGGGCGTGAAGATCTCGATCGGTCCACCGATCGAGAGCGGCTTCTACTACGACTTCCAATTCCCCGACGGCGTCACGATCAGCGAGGCGGACTTCGAGCGGATCGAGGATCGGATGCGTTGGCACATCGACGCCGGCGAGGCTTTCGCGCGCGAGGAGGTACCCACCGAGGAGGCGCTCGAGCGCTTCCGGGGCGAAACGCAGATCTACAAGGTGGAGCTGATCGAGGATCTCGTCCGCGACCAGGGCATCGACACCGTCTCGCTGTACACCAATGGGCAGTTCACCGACCTCTGCCGCGGACCGCATGCGCCGAGCACGAGATCGATCAATGCTTTCAAGCTGCAGTCAGTCGCGGGTGCCTACTGGCGAGGGGACTCGAGCAGGCCGATGCTCACGCGCGTGTACGGAACGGCGTTCTTCTCACAGCGGGACCTCAGCGCACACCTCGAGCGCCTAGAGCAAGCCCGCACCAACGATCACCGCCGCCTTGGTCCGCAGCTCGGCCTATTCACGTTCTCCGACGTGGCCCCCGGCTCCGCCTTCTGGTTGCCCGGCGGGACGCTCGTGTTCAACACACTGGTCGCGCTCAGCCGCGAGATGGGCGCCCCGCGCGGCTACACCGAGGTCAAGACGCCACAGCTCTATGACATCTCGCTGTGGAAGACCTCCGGCCACTGGGACAAGTACCGCGCGCACATGTTCGTGACCGAGTCCGAGGATCGCGCGATGGCGATCAAGCCGATGAACTGCCCTGGCCATTGCCAGCTCTACGCGATGCGCCCGCACTCCTACCGTGATCTGCCCGCGCGCTACTCCGAGCCGGGCCTGCTGCACCGCGACGAGCCCAGCGGCACCATCCACGGGCTGCTGCGCACGCGCAGCTTCGCCCAGGACGATGGTCACATCTTCTGCACCGAGGATCAGCTCCAGGACGAGATCACCGCCTGCCTCGAGTTCGCGTTCGCCACCTACGAGATCTTCGGCTTCGACGTCCGGCTCGAGCTCTCGACCCGGCCCGAGGAGCGGATCGGCTCAGACGAGCTCTGGGATCGCAGCGAGGCCGCACTGATCGCCGCGCTGCAGCGTCAAGATCTCGCCTACGACCTCAACGCGGGTGACGGCGCCTTCTACGGAGCGAAGATCGACGTGCACATGACCGACTCGCTGGGACGCTCGTGGCAGCTCGGCACCGTACAGGTCGACTACAACATGCCCGAGCGGTTTGACTTGACGTACACCGGTGCCGACAACGCCGAGCACCGGCCGGTGATGATCCACCGCGCGCTGATGGGCTCCTACGAGCGCTTTGTCGGCATCCTGCTCGAGCACACCGGCGGTGAGCTGCCGGTGTGGCTAGCGCCGGTGCAGGCGATCGTGCTGCCGATCGCCGACCGTCACGCTCAGTACGGGGCGAGCGTCGCCGATCGCCTCCGCCAAGGAGGCGTCCGCGCCGAGCTCGACGAGCGCACCGAGTCGATCGCGCGCAAGGTCCGGGACGCCGAGCTCCGCAAGGTGCCCTACATGCTGGTGGTCGGGGACCGTGAGCAGGCTGGCGCCGCGGTTGCTCTGCGAGAGCACCGCGGCGGGGAGGAAGGCTCGATCGCGGTCGAGCAGTTCATCGACCGCGTGCGAGAGGAGGTTGAGAACCGCTCCACGCAGCAGCGCTAGTCTTGATGGGTCCGGTCCGGTCCGGTCCGGTCCACACGCGCGCGTAGTGGAGCGCTCCACACACGCGCACTAGACGCGGCGCTATACTTCTCCATCGTTGATCCAAGCGCCTCATCACACACGGTCCGTCATCGCTTGACGCGCTTGACGCTGCGCCCACACCACTGCTAGTGCCGGTCCCTCGAAGATTTGACCGGCGCCCGCCCGAGCGGGACCTCACTCGGACGAACGACCGTATTCGAGTGCCCGAAGTCCGGCTTGTCGGCGAGGACGGCAAGCAGATCGGAGTCGTCAAGACTCCCGAGGCGCTCACCTACGCGCAGGACCGCGATCTGGATCTGGTCGAGGTCGCGCCGGAGGCACGACCCCCTGTATGTCGTGTGCTCGACTACTCCAAGTACAAGTACGAGCAGGCCCAGAAGCAGAAGGCCGCACGCCGCCATCAGCAGCAGATCACGATTAGGGAGATAAAGTTCCGCCCCAAGATCGCCCAGAACGACTACGACACCAAGAAGGGGCACGTTACCCGCTTTCTCAAGGCCAAGGACAAGGTCAAGGTCACGATCATGTTCCGGGGCCGTGAGGTGACGCACCCTGAGCGCGGGACGGCGCTGCTTGACCGTCTCTCCGGCGAGCTGGCGGAGATCGCCGTGATCGAGCAGTCGCCGCTCCAGGACGGTCGCAACATGACCATGATGCTGGCCCCTTCGAAGGCCATCCTGGCCGGTGAGAAGGACGAGTCCCCGAACGGCAACCAAGTTGCGGTGAACGACAGTTCGGGCGCGAAGGCCGACAGTTCGGACGGGAAGAACCGCAGTCCGGCTGCGAGTGCCCTCAGCCCAGGTTCGAACGGTAATGATGGGCAACCCGGCGCAGGCGACCAACCGGCGACGCCTACCCCGAGTGACGCTGGCGGCTGACTTCCTCTGAGCGCGCTCGTGCTCAGTCCGGCCGCCGCCTTCAGACCCAGATCAACGAGCCAGCCTTCGCCAGCGGACGACGGAGCAGGTTGAGGAAGCCCAGCGCGACCGTGAGGGGTCCCTTGGAAGAACTCGGGTGCGCGTGTAAGTGCAGTCTCGTGCGGACCGGCGGCAGCCACACGAGCGCGACGAACACCGCCCGACCGCCTGACCGGAGCTCCGCGTATCGTCTACACCGTGGACCAGCAGACGCCGGCACCGTACGTCAGCACCGCCGGCACGTCCCCCGAGCAGGAGCTCGAACACGGCTCGAGGGCGCGGCGCGAAGCCGACTGGCGCTTGGGGATGAACGAGCGTCTCACGCGGCTCAACGAGCTTTGCAAGCAGATGACGGCGATCGTGGGCGCGGCCAAGCGAAGAGCGTGAATCAACTCGACCTGGGGGCGTTGTTCACCACGCTCCGCGCCCACGACGTCGACTACGTGGTGATCGGGGGTGTCGCCGTGGCCGCTCACGGTTACCTGCGGACGACAGCCGATGCCGACATCGTTCCCGACCCCGGTCACGACAATCTGCGGCGCCTGGACAACGCACTCGTGTCGTTGAACGCCACGCTGCCGCTTGCGGGCGACGCTACGTTCGACCACAGCAAGCATGGCCGCGCTCTGGAGCGGCGTAGAAACTTACGCTCGAGACGAGCCAAGGGGCGCTCGACATCGTCCAGGATGCCCGCGGTGTTCCCTCGTATGCGACTTTGAACGCCGCCGCCGTGGACGCTGAAATGCTCGGGGTCGACGTACGTATCTGCTCGCTCGGGCGACCGGCGAGCGGCTGAACGCCGGTCACAACTGGCGGCCCCCTGACGACAAGGGAGCATGGCAGACCGCGACCAGCGCACCGATGGTGAGCTGCTCGTCGCGACGGCTTGGGAACCCGGAGGCTTTCGCGGTCTTCTACCGGCGACATGTCCGGGGCGTGCTGTCGTTCTTTCGCGGTTGAGTGGGCAACGCCGAGCTCGCTCTCGATCTTTGGCGGTGGCGGTGGTGGCGCGAACGACGTCCGCGGCCGCATCTGGAGCGACCGCTTCCCGGCCGTTCAGGGCCAGGCCTGGTGCCCGGGCACCTACCACGTCGGCGTCTCGCTTATGGACCTTTGGTCGCGCTGGAGCGCTTCGACGGCCGGCGGCTCCCTTCGGCAGCGCCACCTTCGCCGTCCGCCGCTGATGGTCTGCTTTACTCTCCGGTCCTCATGCCGAAGATGAAGACCCACTCGGGCGCCAAGAAGCGCTTTCGGCTGACCGCCAACGGCAAGGTGCGCGGGCGCAAGGCCTTCTCGAGCCACATTCTCGAGAAGAAGTCGCCCAAGCGCAAGCGGGCGCTGGCGCAGCCGGCCGTGATCTCAAAGCACGACGAGCCGCGTGTCAAGGTCATGCTGGGAGCGAAGAAGTCATGACCAGGGCGAGCGTCCATGACGAGAGGCAAACGCTCAGAACAGGGGCGAAGCGCCCATGACCAGGGTCAAGCGCTCGGTCCACGCACGCAAGAAGCGCCGCGCGACGCTGAAGCTCGCCAAGGGCTATCGCGGCGATGGGAGCCGCCATTACCGCGCGGCCAAGGAGACGCTGCTCAAGGCCGACCAGTACCGCTACCGCGACCGGCGCAACCGCAAGCGCGACTTTCGGCGCCTGTGGATCACCCGCATCAACGCAGCGGCGCGTCAGCACGAGTTGTCCTACTCGCAGTTCATGCACGGTCTAAAGATCGCGGGCATGGAGCTGGATCGCAAGATCCTGGCGGACATCGCCGTGCGCGACGCCGATACCTTCCGGCGGTTCGCAGAGCGTGCCCGTGAGGCGCTGACGGCCGGCTGAGCGCAAGCCGACCAATCAGCACCGCCACCGGGCGCCGCTCCTGACAGGAGGGCGCCCTTTTTTTGTTCTCCAATCCCCGATCCAACTGCCTTCCTTCGTTCCCCGGTCCAACTGCTTTCCTCCCGCCCGGTCCAACTCGCTTCCTCCATCTCTCGAGACGATGACTATGAGAATCACGAGCCCCCACAACCAGAAGCTCAAAGAGATCCGCAAGTTGCGGATGCGCCGCCGCGAGCGCGAGCGCGCCGGGCGGTTCGTCGCTGAAGGAGAGGATCTCCTGGCCGCCGCGGACGCGGCCGGATGGCGTGCGGTGGAGCGATTTTGCGCCACCGGCAGTGGGCTGGCCGGGATCGAAGTGGAGCCGGGCGTGCTGACCGGTGCCTCGGGCCTGGCCTCGGGCACCAGGGCGCTGGCGGTGTACGAGGAGCATTGGGCGCCTGCGCCGGCCGGCCCGCTGTGCGTCTACCTCCACGGCCTGCACGACCCTGGAAACGTCGGGGCGGTGCTGCGCAGCGCGCAGGCATTCGGTGCCACGTGCGTGGTGCTCGGACCGGGGAGCGCCGACCCGTTCGGGCCCAAGGCGGTGCGGGCGAGCATGGGAGCCGTGTTCGCCGTGCCGCTGGTGCGCGCCGCGCTGAGCGAGCTCCCGGGCGAGAAGATCGCCCTGGTGGCGGGCGCTGGCGCTCCGCTGGCCGAACTGTCGGGTCTCATGCCCACCCCTTGGGCGCCAGACGCGACAGTTTGCGCAGAGGCGCTGATCGCGCTCCCTACAACCGCGGTCGACCAGCCCCCCACGCCCCCGTCCCCCCCCGCGCGCACCCTCCTGATCGGCTCAGAGCGCGAGGGGCTCCCGGACGGGGTCATACGACAAGCCGACCACGTCGCCCACATCCCGATCCGAACCAACTCGCTGAACGCGGCGATGGCGGTCACGGTGGCCCTTTACGAGCTGACTCGCGCTATGTCCGTCGCACGCACCGCGACTAGGATGGCGCCTCGATGACTGGCCTCCTCCCGACGAGCACCAACCGCGCCAACGCGAGCCTCCTCCCGGCGAGCACCGCCAAGAAGAGGGATGACCAGTGAGTGAGCGGATCGCGCAGATCGCTCGCGAGGCCCAGGCGGCGATCGACGCCGCGGGCGACAGCGACGCGCTCCAGCAGGCGCGCATTCAATATCTGGGGCGCAAGGCGGAGCTGCCCAACCTGCTCAGGACGGTCTCACAGCTCCCCCCGCAGGAGCGCGCCACCACCGGCAAGGCCGCCAACCAGGCCCGCAAGGCACTCGAGCAGGCGATCGAGCGCAAGGCCGGCGAGCTGGCGGGCACCGAGCTCGAGCAGCGCTTGCGCGAGGACCGCGTGGACGTCACCCTGCCGGGTGATCCACTACCCGCCGTCGGGCGCTTGCACCTGCTGACCAAGACCCAGCGTGAGATCGAGGACGTCTTCATCGGGCTGGGCTTCAATGTCGCCGAGGGCCCCGAGGTGGAGACGGTCCACTACAACTTCGACGCACTCAACCACGAGCTCACGCATCCCGCGCGCGATTGTACCGACACGTTCTACGTAACCGACGACATCCTCCTGCGTACCCACACCAGCCCGGTCCAGATCCGCGCGATGGAGCTCGGGCCGCCGCCGATCTACATCATCGTCCCCGGACGCGTCTACCGGCCGGACTCCGACGCAACCCATACGCCCCAGTTCCACCAGATCGAGGGGCTCGCGGTCGACGCCGAGATCACGCTCGGCGACCTCCAGGGCACGCTGCTGGCGTTCGCGCGCGCGATCTTCGGCGAGCAGCGCCAGGTTCGCCTGCGCCCGCACTACTTCCCTTTCACCGAGCCGAGCGTGGAGGTCGATGTCTCGTGCTTTCACTGCACCGGCGGCGTGAGGGATGCACCGCACCCGAGCGCCAGCGAGTCTGCCGCCGGCACGCGCTGCCCGCTTTGCAAGGGCACCGGCTGGATCGAGATCCTCGGCGCCGGAATGGTCGATCCGAACGTGTTCGAGCACGTGCGTGAGCACGGTTACGACCCCGAGGAGATCCAGGGCTTCGCGTTCGGAATGGGAATCGAGCGGATCGCGATGCTCAAGCACGGCGTCCCCGACCTGCGCCTGCTCTACGAGAATGACGTGCGCTTCCTGGAGCAGTTCGGCTGATGCGCGTCCCACTCGAGTGGCTGCACGACTACTGCGCGCCGGCGCTCGACGCGACCGCGCTCGCCCAGCGCCTGGCGATGACCGGGACCGAGGTCGAGCGCGTCGAGCGCCACGGCGTCAATGCGCTCGAGCACTTCGTCGTGGGCAAGGTGCTCGAGCGTCGCAGGCATCCCGATGCGGATCGGCTGAGCCTTTGCATGGTCGATGTCGGAGGGAGCACGCCATCGCAGATCGTCTGCGGCGCGCCGAACGTCAAGGCCGGGCAGACGGTCGCGGTGGCCCGTCCCGGAGCGGTGATGCCCGACGGGAGCACCCTCACGGAAGTCAAGCTCCGCGGCGTCGAGTCCGAGGGCATGATCCTGGCCGAGGACGAGCTCGCGATCGGCACCGAGCATGCCGGCATCCTGGTGCTCGGCGAGGACGAGCACCAGGAGCCAGGATTGGAGCCCGGCTCACCGCTGCACGAGGTCCTCCCGATCGCGACCGAGGTGCTGGTGCTGGAGGTCACGCCCAACCGCCCCGACTGCCTCGGGGTCTACGGAGTCGCGCGCGAGGTCCACGCTGCGACCGGGGCCCCGCTCGCAGCGCCGCCGTGGTCGCAGGACACCGGAACCACCCAGGACCCCGAAAGAACCACGCAAGGCCCTCCCCCTCCAACCACGCAAGTCCCCGGAGTCCAAGGGACCCTCCCAGGGGTCAAGATCGAGGTGCAGTGTCCTGAGCTCTGCCCGCGCTTCACCGCGCGCGTCTTCGAGCAGGTCACGGTGAAGCCAAGCCCGCCGTGGCTCAAGGCACGGCTGATGGCCGCTGGCCAGCGGCCGATCTCGAACGTCGTCGACATCACCAACTACGCGATGCTCCTGAGCGGGCAGCCGCTGCACGCCTTCGACCTCGATCGCATCGCCGGGGCGAGCCTCACGATCAGACGCGCCCACCAGGGCGAGACCATCGACACGCTCGACGGCCAGACGCGCACGCTTGATCCCGAGATCGTGCTGATCGCCGACGCGGACGGCCCGACCTCGATCGCGGGCTTGATGGGCGGCACGCGCTCGGAGGTGGCACCCGAGACCACGCGCGTGCTGATGGAGGTCGCGACCTGGGACGGGCCCAACATCCATCGCAGCTCCCAGAGGCTCGGACTGCGCAGCGAGGCGTCGGGGCGCTTCGAGAAGCAGCTCCAGCCCGAGCAGGCGCTCGACGCCCAGATCCTCGCCACCAAGCTGATGCTCGAGTGCGCCGGTGCCCGCCTGCAGGCGGGCACGATCGACATCGGCGGGCCGGGGCCCGAGCCCAACCGGATCGGGCTGCGCGAAGCGCGAATCGAGGGCCTGCTCGGGGCGCCGATCTCCCGCGCGCGCGCCGCCGAGATCCTGGAGGCGCTCGAGTTCAACACCCAGCAGGAGCCGGACGGCCTGCGCGTCACCGTTCCGTCCTTTCGTCGCGCCGACGTGACCCGCGAGGTCGATCTGATCGAGGAGGTGGCGCGCCTGGACGGACTCGAGAAGCTGCCTGTCACGCTTCCGTCGCGCCGCGGCGCGACGGGGCGGCTGAGTGCACGCCAGCAGCTCCACCGCCGCGCGGCCGATGCCCTGGCCGCCCAGGGGTTGCACGAGATCGCCGGGTGGAGCTTCGCCGGGCCCGAGCTGGCCGATCGGCTCAGGCTGGGCGAGAAACACGACCGCCGCAAGGCGGTCGAATTGATGAATCCGATGGCCGCTGACCAGTCTCGCATGCGCACCACGCTGCTCGGCTCGCTCCTGGATGTCGCGCGCCGCAATCGCGCGCGCGGCGCTGGCGCGCTGGCGCTGTTCGAGGCCGGCTCCGTGTACTTGCCGGTGCCGGTGCCGGTGCCGGTGCCGGCCGGCGAGGGTGCTCTTCCGCGCGAGCCTCACCACCTCGCCGCGCTCCTGATCGGCCCCGTACGGCCTGCGACGTGGCGGGACCCCGAGCCGCGCGCCGCTGACTTCTTCGCCGCCAAGGGAGTGCTCGCGGGGCTGCTGCACGCCCTGCGCGCGCCCTGGAGCGCGCAGCGCACGCAGGAGCCGTTCCTGCATCCCGGGCGCGCGGCCGCGATCCTGGCCGGCTCTGGAGAGAGCGCCGGCTGGCTCGGGGAGATCCATCCGCTGGTGGCGGCGGAGTGGGAGCTGTCCGAGGCGGTCGCTGGGTTCGAGCTCGACCTCGACGCGCTCGGGCAGCCGCGCAGCGCCATCTACGAGGACGTGACGAGCTTTCCCGAGGTGCGCGAGGATCTGGCGGTGCTCGTCTCAGAGCGGGTCAGCGCCGCCCAGGTGCTCGACACCGTGCGCCGCGCGGGAGCGCCGCTGCTGGCCCACGCCGAGGTGTTCGACGTGTACCGCGATGTCGAGCGGTTGGGCGCGGAGATTGTGTCGCTGGCGCTGGCGCTCTCCTATCGCGCGCGCGACCGCACGCTGACCGATGAGGAGGTGGCGGCGCGCCGCCAGGGGATCGTCGCGGCGCTGGCCGACGAGCTCGGCGGGAAGGTCCGTGAGGCGTGAGCTCGCGATCTTTGGCGGGAGGGTCCCGTGACTCGTGGCGCCGCGATCTTTGGCGGGAGGGTCCGTGAGTCCTAGTGTCGCGGTCTTCGGGGGGGCTGGCTTTACGGGCGCGCTGACCGCGCGCCTGCTGTTCGCTCACCCCAGCTTCGAGCTGCGCACCGTGACAGCGCGCGCCGACGCCGGGCGCCGGCTGGACGACCTGTACCCCTATCACCGCGTGCCGCTGACACTCGAGGAGCTCGACCTCGACCGCCACGGCGACGTCGACGGCGCAGTGGTCGCCTACCCGCACGGGGCGGCCGCGCCGCTGGTCTCCCTGCTGCGCTCCGGCGGCGTGCGCGTAGTCGACCTGAGCGCCGACTTCCGCCTGCGCGACCAGGCCTCCTACGAGCTCTGGTACCGAGAGCACATGGCGCCTGAGCTGCTGGCGGGAGCCGTCTACGGGCTCCCGGAGCTCTACCGAGAGCAGATCCGCAGCGCGAACCTGGTCGCCAACCCGGGCTGCTACCCGACCGCGGCGCTGCTGGCGCTCGCGCCGCTGGCGCGGGCGGGGCTGATCGGGGACGTGGTGATCGACGCCAAGTCGGGGGCCTCGGGCGCGGGACGCACGCCCAGCGAGAAGACCCACTTCGTGACGGTGGACGAGAACATCAGCGCCTACAGCGTGTCCGGGCACCGTCACATGCCGGAGATCGAGCAGGAGCTGGCGGCGCTCGGGGCGCAGGTCAAGATCACGTTCACGCCTCACCTACTTCCCTTGGATCAGGGCGAGCTCGTCTCGTGCTACGTGACGGCGGCGGGCGGCCGGATCCCCGAGCTGGCCGAGTTGACCCAGCTCTACGACGATGCCTACACGGTGGAGCCGTTCGTCGAGCTCACCGCGCGCGCGCCCGGCGTGCGCGACGTGCGCGAGACGAACATCTGCCGCATCTCGCTCCACCGTGACGCGCGGACCGGGCGCGTGATCGTCTTCGCCGTCATCGACAACCTCTGGAAGGGCGCCGCGTCGCAAGCGGTCCAGAACCTCAACCTGATGTTCGGCCTGCCCGAAGGGGAGGGGATCTCGTGAGCGGCTCAGGTGAGGGCGCAGGAGAGGATCGCGTGAGCGGCCCTCTGAGCGCAGGGGAGGATCGCAGCGGGGCTGCCGATCGTGCGCGCGGGGCGCCGGTGGGCTTCTTCAGCTCGCGCTGGATCGAGAGCCCCGATTGGGTGACCGAGCTCGCCGGTGGGCTGCCGCGTGGCTTCAGGGCGGCGGGCGTCGCCTGCGGGATCAAGCAGAGCCGCGCGCTCGATCTGGGGCTGCTGGTCTCCGATGCGCCGCAGACCACGAGCGCGGCGCGCTTCACCCGCTCGGGGACGCTCGCGGCGCCCGTGGTCCGCACGCGCCAGCGCTGCCCGCTCGGCGGGCTGCGCGCGACGGTGGTCTGCTCGGGCAACGCCAACGCCGCGACCGGTGAGCGGGGCTCCGAGGACGCGACCAAGATGGCGCAGGCGGCGGCGCTCGCCGCCGGCGTAGTCGAAAGCGAGGTGGCCGTCGCGTCCACGGGCGTGGTCGGCGTGCCACTTCCGATCGAGGCGGTCACGCGCGGAATCGCGGCTGTGGCGGGCGAGTTGCGAGCAGGCGGGGAGATCGACTTCGCCCAGGCGATCCGTACGACCGACGCGTTCGCCAAGCGGGTCTCGCTGTCGGTCTCGCTGCCCGGCGGTGAGGTGCTCCTCAGCGCCCAGGCGAAGGGCGCCGGCATGATGTCACCGAAGTTCGCGACATTGCTGTGCTTCGTGCAGACCGATGCCGCCCTGTCCCCTGAAACATGCGACCTGCTACTGGGGGTGACTGCGATGCGCTCGTTCGAGCGGATCACCGTCGACGGCCAGCTCTCACCCAGCGACACCGTGATTCTCCAGGCAAGCGGTGAGTCGGGCGTGGCGGTGGCGCCCGAGACCGAGGACGAGCTGCGCTTCGGGGAGGCGCTCGACGCGCTGATGCGCCAGCTCGCGCTGCTGGTCGTGGGCGACGGTGAGGGCGCGCGGAGGGTCGGCCGGGTGCTCGTAAGCGGGGGCGACTCCGGCGCGGTCGACGGCGTGGCGCGCGCGGTGGCGAATTCCCCCTTGGTCAAGACGGCCCTCTACGGGGGAGATCCGAACTGGGGTCGCATCTCCCAGGCGGTTGGCATGGCGATGCCCGGCGCCGCGCCAATGGAGCTCGGGATCGCGATCGAAGGCGTCCAGGTGTGCGAGCGCGGCGCCTACGTCCCGCACGACGCAGACTCCCTCGTGCAAGCGGTCCAGCGCGCCGAGGTGGAGTACGAGATCACGGTCCCCGGTGAGGGTGCGAACGCCGAGGTGTTCTTCTCGGACCTCGGGCACGAGTACGTGACCGTCAACGCCGACTACACGACCTGAGGTGGGCGGGCATGCGTGACGTCGGGACCCTGCTGGAAGCGCTGCCCTACATCCGCGAGTTCCACGGCAAGACCGTGGTCATCAAGTACGGCGGCGCGGCGATGACCGAGCCCGCGCTCAAGGAGGAGTTCGCCCGCGATGTGGTGCTGCTCAAGTACGTGGGCATGCGCCCGGTGATCGTCCACGGCGGCGGACCGGAGATCACCGCCTACATGGAGCGTCTGGCGCTCCCGGTGGAGTTCGTCGAGGGGCTGCGCGTCTCCGACGAGGCGACGGTCGAGGTCGCGAAAATGGTGCTCGTGGGCAAGGTCAACAAGGACATCGTGCTGCTGCTGGGGCGCCACGGACAGCCGGCGGTCGGGCTCTGCGGAGACGACGGCATGCTCTTCCGCGCAGCCCGCCAGGTTTCCCCGAGCGGGCGTGACATCGGGCTGGTAGGGCGGATCGAGCACGTCGACGCCGGTGTCCTGAACCACGTCGCGCGGGACTACATCCCGGTCGTGGCCAGCGTCGGCGCCGATCGCGACGGGCGTTCCTACAACATCAACGCCGACGCCGCGGCGGGTGCTCTGGGCCGCGCGCTGGGGGCCTACAAGATCATGTTCCTGACCGATGTCGCGGGTTGGCTGCGCGACCCGTGCGACCCCGCGAGCCTCGTCTCGGAGGCCAGCGCTGAGCAGGTGGCCGCGTCGCTTCCGAGCGTCGGCGGCGGTATGCGCCCCAAGCTCGAGGCGTGCCTGGAAGCAATTGGAGGTGGCGTCCCGCACGCGCACATCGTCGACGGCCGAGTTCCCCACTCGCTGCTGCTCGAGCTATTCACCGACACCGGACAGGGGACCAGGATCGAACCGGCACGATGAGCAAAGCGGACGACATGGGCACGGCGGACGACGCGGGCGCCCTGAGGGAGGTGGGCCCCGCGAGGGCGCCGCCCGGGCCGCCCGCGCCACCGCCCGCGCCCGCGCCACCGCCCGCGCCCGCCAGCCTGGCCGAGCTCCAGGCGCTCGAGCGCGCCCACGCGATCCCCACCTACGCTCGCAATCCGGTGCACTTCGTGCGCGGCTCGGGCTGCCGCCTGTGGGACTCCGAGGGCAACGAGTACCTCGATTTCCTGGCGGGGATCTCGGTCCTGAACGCCGGGCACTGCCACCCGCGCATCGTCGAGGCCGTGCGCGAGCAGGCTGGGCGCCTGATGCACGCCACCAACCTCTACTACACCGAGCCGGGCCTGAGGCTGTGCGCCGCCCTGGCGCAGAGCTCCCTGGGCGGCAAGGTCTTCCTCACCAACTCCGGCGCCGAGGCCAGCGAGGCGGCGATCAAGCTCGTACGCCGGGCGCGGCCGGGGGGGAAGATCATCGTCGTCCAGGAGGCATTTCACGGGCGCACCTACGGCGCGCTATCGGCTACCCCGCAGGAATCCAAGCAGGCGCCGTTCGCGCCGCTGGTGCCGGGGTTCGTGGTGGTGCCCAAGGACCCCGAGGCGCTGGCACGGGCAGTCGATTCGCAGACAGCGGCGGTGATGCTCGAGCCGATCCAGGGGGAGACCGGGATCAACATCCTTTCAAACGAGCTGCTCCACGCCGCCCGGCAGGCGTGCGACCGCACCGGCGCAGCGCTGGTATTCGATGAGATCCAGACCGGGATGGGTCGCACCGGAACGCTGTGGGCCTACGAGCAGACCGGCGTCGTGCCCGACGCGCTGACCAGTGCCAAGGCGCTCGGCGGCGGGATGCCGATCGGCGCGCTCGTCACCGGCGAGCGGCTCGCGGACGTGCTGGGGCCCGGTGACCACGGTTCGACCTTCGGCGGCGGCCCTGTGGTGGCCGCCGCCGCGCTGATCGCGCTCGAGATCTGCTCCGATCCCGACCTGCTGGCGCGCGTGCGGGAGCTGGGCGAGCGCCTCGCGGCGGGGCTGGCTTGCATTCCGTATGTCTCAGCGGCTCGCGGGCGGGGACTGATGCGTGCAATCGACCTGCGCGACGGTCACTCTGCGCCAGAGCTCGCCCGCCGGGCTTTGCTCGAGCAGCGGCTCGTGGTCAACGCGACGGGCCCCGGGACGATCCGCCTGGAGCCACCGCTGATCGTGAGCGAGCAGGAGATCGACGCGGCGATCGCGCGGCTGGGAGCGCTCGCGCGGCCTGGAGAGCCCGCCGGCGCCGGAGCGCTCGCGCCGTGAGCGATTACTTGGTCCCCGCGCAGATGACGGTGCAGGCTGCCGCCGCCGCGCTGCGGGCGCGGCTAGAGCTTCGCGAGGGCCCGTCTGTTGAGATCAAGCGCACCTTCTATGACACCTTCGACGGCCTCCTGCGGGAGGCCGGCGTGTCGGTCCGCTTCCAGGACGGTCGCCTGGCGCTCCTGGAACGGGACTCCGGTGCCGAGCGCGCCTGGACCGCGAGCGCGGAGCCGGCGCGGCCGCTGCTGGCGATCGAGCTCCGCGACGGGCCGTGGCGCAGGGCCCTGACCGCCATCGTGGGGGTGCGCGCGCTGCTGGCGCAGGTCGAGATCCACAGCCGCGTAGACGGGTTCGACGTGCTGGACGCCGAGTGCAAGACGGTGGTGCGGATGACGCTCGAGCAGCACACCGTCCGCGCCTGCACCGGGCGCAGCGCTGAGCTGGGGCCCCGCCTGACGCTCGCGGGGGTCCGCGGCTATGAGGAGGCGATGCGCCGCGTACGAGACACGGTCGCGCACGAGCTTCGTTTTCAACCCGCCAGCCGTCCGCTCGTCGACCAGGCACTGGGGGCGGTCGGGGGGGCGGCCGGGGCAACGTCGTCGAAGGTACGGGTTTCGCTGCGCTCCCAGCAGCGCGCCGGCGAGGCGGTAGCCACGGTCCTGACGGCGCTGAGGGAGGTGATCGAGGCCAACCTGGAAGGCGCGATCGCCGACATCGACAGCGAGTTCCTGCACGACCTCCGCGTCTCGGTCCGCCGCTCGCGCGCGGTCCTGCGCCAGTGCAGGGTCGTCTTTGCGCCCGCGGAGCATGGAGGGGCAGCGCACTTCCGCAGCGAGCTTCGCTGGTGCCAGCAGGTCACCGGAGACGCCCGCGATCTCGACGTGTACGTGCTCGAGTGGGGCGAGTACCGGGCGATGCTCCCCGCGCCGATGCGCCGGGACCTCGATCCGGCGCTCAAGGTACTGCGCCGCCGCCGGCTCGTGGCGCACGGCGAGATGGTCCGAGCGCTTCGCTCGCAGCGCGCACTCGCGCTGCGAGCCGATTGGGCGTCGTTCCTGGAAAGGCTTGCCGGAGCTCCGCTAAAGGATCGGCCCGCCGCGGTGATGCCGATCGGAGAGCTGGCCGGCGAGCGGATCGAGACGATGTACAAGCGGATGGTGAAGATGGGCAAGGCGATCGACTCCTCCAGCCCGCCGCAGGACTACCACGAGCTGCGAAAGAAGGGCAAGGAGCTGCGCTACCTGCTCGAGCTGTTCGCCATCCCCCTGTACTCCAGCTCTGATGAGGTGGAGATCGTGAAGGCGATGATCAAGTCCCTGAAGGCGCTGCAGGACGTGCTGGGGCGCCACCAGGACCGCGTGGTCCAGGTCGCGGCTCTGCGCTCGCTGCGCGACGAGGTCTCGGCGCTCCCGGGCGGCCCCGGCGCGCTGATGGCGATGGGGGCGCTGGTGGTGGCGCTGCGCTCCGACGAGCAGGCCGCCCGCGACGAGTTCGCCCAGCGCTTCGCTGCCTTCGCGTCGCGCTCGCAACGCAAGCTGGTCAAGGAGATGTTCGGGTGAGCCGGGTGCTGGCCACCTACAACATCAAGGGCGGCGTGGGGAAGACCTCCGCTGCCGTCAATTTGTCTCACCTGGCGGCGCGCGGCGGCTCTCGCACCCTGTTGTGGGACCTCGACCCGCAGGGGGCCTCCACGTACCTGCTGCGTGTCCAGCCCAAGGTCCGGGGTGGGGCGCGCAAGCTCCTGCGCCGGCGACGCGAAGCCGCCGCGCTGGTCAAGGGCAGCGATTACCTGGGCCTTGACCTGCTGCCGGCGGATTTCTCCTACCGGCACATGGACCTGGAGCTGGAGGACTTCAAGCGCCCCACGCGGCGGCTGGCGCGGGTGCTGGAGCCCCTGCGCGACCAGTACGACTACATCTTCCTGGACTGCCCGCCCAGCATCTCGCTGGTCTCAGAGAGCGTGTTCGAGGCGGCCGACGCGCTCCTGGTGCCGATCATCCCCGCCACGCTCTCCTCGCGCACCTTCGAGATGCTCGTAGGGGTCGTACAAGACGGACCGCAGGTACTCGGCTTCTTCTCGATGGTCGACACCGGAAAGCCGCTTCACCGCGAGGTGATGGCGACGCTGCGGCGCTCGCATGCGGCTTCGATGCTCGGGGCCGCGATCCCATCGTCCGACGAAGTCGAGCTGATGGGGGTCCAGCGCGACGTGGTGGCGTCGTTCGCTCCGGGCTCGCGCGCGGCGGTCGCGTACGAGGCGCTGTGGTGGGACGTGCGGCGGAGGCTCCGACAGCCCTGACCCCGACCTCGCCGAGCCGGGTGGTAGAGTCATGCCATGCGAACCACCATCGATTCCGCTGGACGAGTGGTGATACCGAAGGCGTTGCGCGACGAGCTTGGGCTCGACGGGGGTGCAAGCGTGGAAGTGGAGCTGCGCGACGGCCACATCGAGCTCAGCGTCCCGGTCACGGCGATGCGCCTCGAGGATCGCGGCGGTGTCCTGGTGGCTGTGACCGACGATCCCGTGGGAGTCCTTACCCGGGAGGTCGTGCGCGCCACGCTCGAGCGAACCCGGCGTTGATAGCCGTCGACTCGAGCGTGCTCGTCGCGGCTTACGCGACGTGGCACGAGTCGCACTCGCAAGCGGCCGACGCCGTCCGGCGCGGTCCCGCGCTGATTGCCCACGCGGCGCTCGAGGCATATTCGGTCCTGACGCGGCTTCCGGAGCGCGTGCGTGCGCCGGCCGAGCTCGTCAGGCAGTATCTAGAGGCGAACTTCGGCGCCGCTTGGGTTGGGCTGTCGGGCGAGCAGCAGCGGACGCTTCTGCTGAGGCTGCCTGCGCTCGGCATCGCGGGTGGCTCCGTGTACGACGCGCTGATCGCCGCCACGGCTGCGGTACACGAAGCCCAGCTCCTGAGCCTCGACGCCCGCGCTGCGGTCGTGTACGAACGACTCGGTACTGCCTACGAGCTGCTCGTCTGACGCTCGCGCCGATGAGATCTTTGTGGAGCGTGGTGCCGCCTGCGCTTGGAGGGCCGCGCCAATACTCTCTTGGAGGACGATGACCGATCCAGTCCCCCAACAGACCGCGACCTACCTCGCCGACCCCGCCGATGTGCACCGCGTACTGCTGCTCTACAGCGGCGGCCTGGACACGAGCGTGATGCTGAAGTGGATCCAGGACCAGTACGAGGCGGAGGTGGTTGCGCTGACAGTCAATCTCGGCCAGCCGGGCGAGAACTACGAGGCGATCCGCGGCAAGGCGATCGCGCTCGGCGCGATCGACTGCGAGGTCGTCGACGCCCGCGAGGAGTTCGCCCGCGAGTACGTCCTGCCCGCGATCAAGGCCAATGCCACCTACGGCCTCGGCTACCCACTTTTCACGGCGCTCGGCCGGCCGCTGATCGCGAAGCTCGCCGTCCAGTATGCACGGAGGTACGGGTGCGATACGATCGCCCACGGTTGCACGGGCAAGGGCAACGACCAAGTTCGGATCGACGCGACTGTCGCGACGCTCGCGCCCGAGCTCAGGGTGATCGCCCCGGTGCGCTCCTGGCGGATGGGTCGCGAGGAGGAGATCGCCTATGCCCGCGAGCACGGCATCCCGGTCAAAGGTGGCACCGAAACTGTCCCCTACTCGATCGACGACAACCTCTGGGGCCGCTCGAGCGAGGGCCGCTGGATCGAAGAGCTCGACCACGCACCCGAACCCGACGTCTTTCAGCTCGTCACCAGGCCCGAGGAGGCGCCTGACGAGCCCGAAGTAATCGAGGTGGAGTTCGAGCACGGCGTCCCCGTCGCCCTAGACGGCGAGCGCCTGGACCTGGTCGAGCTGCTCGAGCGCGCCGGCGCGATCGGCGCCCGTCACGGCGTGGGAATCATCGACCACGTCGAGGACCGCATCGTGGGCCTCAAGGTCCGCGATATCTATGAGATCCCCGCCGCCGCCATCCTCCTGCTCGCCCACCAAGAGATCGAGCAGCTCGTCGGCACGATCCACCAGAACCAGCTCAAGCCCGAGCTCGACCGCAAGTGGGGCTACCTGGTCTACGCGGGACTCTGGTGGGAGCCGCTGCGGACCGACCTCGACGCCTACATGGATGCTGTCAACGCCCAGGTCAGCGGGTCGATCGGCGTCAAGCTCTACAAGGGCTCGGCGCGGGTAGTGACACGCTCCTCGCCCAACGCCGTCTACGACGGCCAGCTCGCGAGCTTCTCGCAGTCAGGGGGCCTCTTCTCCCAGGGCGCCTCGCCGGGCTTCATCGAGCTGTGGTCGCTGCAATCGCGGATGGCGTGGCGGCTGAGGCATCGCGCGGCACCTGATTGAAAATCGGCTGGCGAGAGGGATGCAAGCGCCGCGGTGAGGATTGGCGCTCGCAGGGGACGCGAAGGCCCCCGTTTTGGGAAAGCTTCTCGCGGGTACGGTTCCTGCCATGGGTTACAAGATTCTCGGTTTCGCGGTCTGGAAGGGCGGTAGGCGGTACGTGGCTAGACGTCTACGTGCAGCGGGGGGCAACCTCGCGCTCGCGGGAGCGTCGGCGGCGGTCGTGACCGGTCTGCTGGCCGCCCAGCGCCAGCGCCAGCGCGCGAGCCGCTAGCCACCCATCACGCCGCGATCACACTGGTCAGGGGGCAAACGGTGATCGAGTCGGTGGCATCGAGACGATCGTCTTGCGCACAGAGCGTCTGAATCGACGTCGAGCGCTTCCGCTGGTCCCATTGCGTCCGCACCGCCACCTATTCTCCGGAGCTGCGGATGAGCCCTGACTGCGCCCACCTCCACGTCCACTCCGAGTACTCGCTGCTCGACGGGGCGTGCAAGATCGAGCAGCTCGCGGCGCGGGCGGCCGCGTTCGGCCAGCCCGCGCTCGGCCTCACCGACCACGGTGTGATGAACGGGTCAGTCGAGCTGTTCAAAGCCTGCCGCCAGCACGGGATCAAGCCGATCCTGGGCTGCGAGATCTATGTCGTCGACGATCACGCACGCCGGGGCCCGGGCCGGCTCGAGCGCTACCACATGACGCTTCTCGCCGCCACTCCTGCCGGCTACCGTAACCTCGTCAAGCTCTCCTCGGCGGGCTTCCTGGATGGCTACCAGCGTGGCAAGCCGGCGGTCGACTTCTCGCAGATAGCGGCGCACGCCGGCGGTGTGATCGCGCTCACGGGCTGCTTGCAGTCACGCTTGTGCCAGCGGCTCTTGGAAGATCGCACCGGCGAGGCCCGCGAGCACGCCGACGATCTGATCGAAGCGTTCGGGGCCGAGAATGTCTACTTCGAGGTGCAGAAGAACGGTCTCACCGCGCAGGACAAGTGCAACGAGGGGATCGTGCGGATCGCGCAGGAGCATGGCCGGCCGCTCGTCGGCACCACAGACGTCCACTATCTGCGCCGCGAGGATTACCGCCACCACGCCGCGCTGCTGTGCGTGCAGACGAAGTCGACGCTCAGCGAGCCGAAGATCAGCTTCGACAGCAACGAATTCTACTTGCGCTCGAACGAGGAGATGGCGAGCTCCTTCGCCCAGTGGCCCGAGTCGCTTGCCTCGACGCTGGAGATCGCCGAGCGCTGCGACGCCGAGCTAGAGCTCGGCCGCGAGTTGATCCCGCGGTATCCAACCCCCGAGGGGGTGAGCGAGTCCGAGCACCTGCGCTCGCTCGTGGAGGATGGCCTACGCCTGCGCTACGGCGATCCCCCACCCGCGCAGGCCCTGGAGCGGGCCGAGTACGAGCTCGGCGTGATCGAGCGGATGGGATTCAATGCCTACTTCCTGATCGTTTGGGACTTCGTCAAGTACGCGAAGGACTCGGGCGTCGCGGTCGGACCGGGGCGTGGCTCGGCCGCCGGATCGATCGTCGCCTACTGCCTGCAGATCACCGATGTGGACCCGCTGCGCTACGGCCTCCTGTTCGAGCGCTTCCTGAACCCCGAGCGCGTCTCGATGCCTGATATCGATATCGACTTCTCGGTCCGCGGGCGCGAGCGCGTGATCCGCTACGTAACCGAGAAGTACGGCAAGGAATCGGTCGCGCAGATCGTTACCTTCGGCAAGATGTTTCCGCGCGCCGCGACGCGCGACGCCGCTCGCGTTCTGGGGCACGAGTACGGGATCGGCGACCGGCTCGCGAAGCTGATCCCGGACCCGGTGATGGGACGCCCGCCCAGCTTCGAGGAGTGCTTGAAGCCCGGCCAGCCGTTGCGCGCGGAGGTCGATCGCGACGGCACCGCTAAGCAGATCGTCGATGTCGCAATGGGACTCGAGGGGATCGTGCGCAACTCCTCCATCCACGCCGCGGCGGTGGTGATCGCCGACCGCCCGCTGACCGACATCGTCCCGCTACAGATCGCCGAGGCCGGGATCGGCGAGGACGGTGAGCGCGCGTTCCGGGTGGTGACTCAGTTCACGATGAAGCCGATCGAAGAGATCGGCCTGCTGAAGATGGACTTCCTCGGCCTGCGCAACCTCGACGTGATCGAGGACGCACTCGACATCATCGAGCGCTCGAGCAGGAGCGCCGACGGCGAGGCCGTTGGTCGGCCGGACATGGCGACTTTGCCGCTCGATCACGCCCCGACCTACGAGATGCTCGCCCGCGGCGATTCGATCGGGGTCTTCCAGTTCGAGTCCGAGGGGATGCGCGAGGCACTGAAGAAGGTCCGTCCGACCGAGTTCGACGACGTCGTCGCGCTGGTGGCGCTCTACAGACCCGGCGCGATGGACCAGATCCCCGCTTACGCGCGTGGCAAGCGCGACCCTGGGTCGATCTCCTATCCGGACGAGCGCCTGCGGCCGATCCTCGAGACGACCAAGGGCGTGATCCTCTACCAGGAGCAGGCGATGCAGGTCGCCACCGAGCTGGCCGGCTTCAGCGGCGCCAAGGCCGATGATCTGCGCAAGGCGATCGGGAAGAAGAACCGCGAGGCGATGGCGAGGCTCAAGCCCGAGTTCGTCGCCGGCTGCCGCGCGTCGGGCACGAGCGAGCAGGTGATCGAGCTGCTGTGGGCCACCAACGAGCGCTCGGCCGACTACTCCTACAACCGCAGTCACGCCGCCTGCTACGCCCTGATCTCCTATCGCACCGCGTGGTTGAAGTCCAACTACCCGGCCGAGTACATGGCCGCGTTGATCTCCTCGGTGATGGACACCAAGGACAAGGTGCCGTTCTTCGTGGCGCAGGCCGAACAGATGGGGATCGCGATCCTGCCCCCTGACGTCAACCTCTCAGATCATGAGTTCGTCGTCGTCGACGCCGACATCCGCTTCGGGCTCGACGCGGTAAAGGGCGTTGGCTATCAAGCTGTCGAGGCGATCAAGCGCGCTCGCGAGGTAAAGGGCCCGTTCCTGAGCCTGTTCGACTTCTGCGCGCGAGTCGACAACCGTACGGTCAACAAGAAGTCGATCGAGGCGCTGATCAAGTGTGGAGCGTTCGGATCGACCGGCGCCTCGCGCAAGGGAATGCTGACCGTCCTCGAGCAGGCGCAGGGAGCGGGACAGAAGGCCCAGCAAGACGCGCTGATCGGTCAGGGCTCTATCTTCGATCTGGGCCCCGACGAGGGCGACGCGACGGACGCGGCGGGGGGCGATGCCGACCCGGGAGCGCTGGCGTTCGCCGCACCGAGCCACGCCCCGATCCCCGCCGGGGAGTTCGAGCGCCCCGAGCTGCTGGCGGCGGAGAAGGAGTCGATCGGCCTCTTCATCTCCGCGCATCCGTTGAAGGACGTCGGCGCCGCGTTGCGCGCCCGCGCCGACTGCTCGCTCGCGGAGCTCGCCAATCGCCGCGACGGAGACTGGGTGACGGTGGGGGGGATGATCACCCAGGCAAAGCGGATCCGGACCAAGAAGGGCGACCCGATGATGTTCGCGACGCTCGATGACCTGGAGGCGTCGGTCGAGATCGTCGTCTTCGGCAAGGCGCTCGCAGCGTCAGGCGACGCAGCGCTCGCGACGGACTCGATCGTGCTGGTTCGCGGACGCGTCGATCACAAGGACGGGGAGAAGACGAGCATCGTCGCCCAGCAGGTCGATCCCTTTAGCCCCAGTCCCGACGAGGTTCGCGACGCTGTAGCGCGCGCTGCAAAGACGATCCACTCGGCGAGTCCGCTCCGCCTCTCACTCGACGGGACCGCGGTCCCCGCGACGGTGCTCGGAGAGCTCAAGGAGCTGCTGGCGGGGTTCCCGGGCGAGTCCGACGTGGTGATCGAGCTGCGCAGCGCCGCCGGGCATCGGCGCATGCGGTTCGGGCCGGGATTTCGTATCGCGCGGTGCGCAGCCCTGCACGCCGAGCTCGAGGCGCTGCTCGGAGCAGCGCTCCTGGGAGCGGACGGCCCGATGCCGGACGCGCTCGCGCGGGACGTGGACGGGGACGCGTTGCAGGATGCGGGTGCGGACGAGCCGGCGAGCGCCCTCAGCGCGTGAGGCGCGCGCACGCTCGAGCGGCGCGACGCGGGCGAGGCAAGGCGACAAGTTAGGGCAATCAAGCATGGCCCTGGGTGCCACGCAAGACGATCACATCGGTGTCCTTGTCACGGCAGATGGCGAGCAAGTGCGGATCGGAGGTTGCGGCCGCGCGCCGATCTCACGAGCGGTCTCGGCGACGCCGCAATCGGCGACAATGACGTCGGGCACTTCCTAGTCTCGCTCAACCGCTCCGACTGACGTGATCCCTTGCTCCGCACTGGTCCCTGACTCCGCAGGCCCCTACGTCTGCGCCGGGGTGCTGCTGTGCCTGGCCGGTCTATTCGCGGTCACAGGTCCGCGCTACTGGCGCGGGGACCCCCGGGCCAAGCGGCCGGGCCTCGGACCGATGGCCACGCTGCTCGGCGATCGCGCGTGGTGGGCGTGCCAGCGTGGATCGGTGGCGTGGGTGCCCTGCGTGATCGTCTGCCTTGGCGCCGCAACACTCGCCTTCTTCTTGCCCAACCAGTCCGGGACCCATACGGCGCTGCTCCTGTTCAGCGCAGCGGCGATGCTGGTCGCATACCTGCTCGCAACGTCGATCGCGCTCTTCAACCGCCCCAAGCTCCTCGTGCCCCCGCCGTACCGCGGCGAACTCGGCCTGCTCGCGCAGAGACGAGAGGAACGCGAGCGTCCAGAGCGGATCAAGGCGCGAGCCCGCGAGCGACACCAGCGCCGACACGGCTGAAGCGCGAGGGGCGACGATAGCGGTTGACCGCTTCGCGAGATGGCAGTACGCCTCGACCCGATGGTCAGCGCGCGGCGTAAGTGCCCGGGGGAGCGCCCGGCGGCCAGGCGCGGGATGACGCTCGAGGAGGCGCGCGCAGACAGCGCTCGTGCTGCAGGCCCTCACCGATCCCGCGGACGCGCCGCCCACGGCCGCTCGCGCCGCTCGCGGCGGACGTACGGGCGAGCCGGCGAGCTCGCCTCGCGCGGGCCCATGGCGCGCCGGTGATCACCGCCAAGCGCTTGAGGGCTACGCCGCCCGCGGCCGCGTTCTGATCGTCGACTCCCAGCAGCACGTTGAGGACTGCGCGTTGGAGGCCGCGCACTCAGACCGGGGGGAGGGTAAGAGCGCCCTGGTCGTGGTGCAGACCAGCAACGAGGTCCTGGATGGCCTGAACGCGCGCGCCCAGGCGCTGCGCGCCCAGGACGGCGAGCTCGGCGAGCACGCTGTGGCGCTTCAGGGGCGGCCATACGGGCTGTATGCCGGGGATGAGATCGTGCTGCGCGCCGCCAGCGTGCACCCAGAGCTGGGGGCGGTTGCCAACGGCACCCGCGGCCAGGTGCTGGCCGTCGATGAGAACGAGCAGCACGCGACGGTGCGCTTTGCTGATGGGCGCCAGGCCGGCTGGGAACGCGCGCAGCTGGACGCCGCGAGCGCCCGGTTGGGGTATGTGACGCACACGTTCCCCGCCCAGGGACAGACCGTCGAGCGCTGTCATGTGATCGCCGGCGAGCACGCTGACTCAAACGGCACCTACGTCGCGCTCACCCGCGCGCGGGAGCGGACTCATCTTTACGCCAGCGCCGAACGCCTCGACGTCGGCGAGGAGGATGGCGGCGGCCGGGAGGACCGGCTGGCGCGGCTGGCTGAGCGGCTGGGACGCTCAGAGCCCGAGGTTTCGTCGATCGCGGTGGCGCTGGCGCACGAGCAGCGCGTGGAGCGCGAGCACGCCCGAGAGAGCGTCGCTGCTCCGCGCCCCGGCAACGATGACGGCGGGCCGCGGCGTCAGCCGGCCGATCAGCGCGAACGGCGCGAGCAGCAGCGCGCCCGGCTTGACCGCGCCCGCGAGCAGCGCGACCAGGCCGCCGCGCAGCTGCAGCGGGCCCGCGAGCAGCGCGCCCAGGCAGCGCGGGTGATGGCTCTCATGCCACGCGACCCCGAGGTGGCCCACGCGCTCGCTGACGCCGCAGCCGCCGGCCAACAAGCCCAGTACGCGACTGCCCACGGCGAGCAGCTCGCCGACCAGCTCGCCGACCTGGGAGCTCTTCAGCGCCTCGGGCAGCGCGGCCGGGTACTCAAAGCTCAGCTGGCCGCGACCCGCGACCGTGAGCGTCAGGCAGAAGAGCGCCAGCAGCGCCTTGAGCAGGAGGCCCAGAGCCGTCAGGCCCGGCTCGAGCAGCAGCGTCAGGCGTGGGAGGTCGGGCATCCCGGCGCTCAGCAGCGCCACCACACCGCCCAGCACGCCTATGAGCAGGCCCACGATCGTCACCAGGCCGCCGAGCAGACCTACGAGACCACGCGCATCCAGGGCTTGGTCAGCGCCTCGTTTCTCGAGCCCGGCGCCCGACAGTGGCCACGGCGGCCGTTGGGGCCCGGTGACGCGCTCGAGCTCGAGCGCCCGCCGCAGCGGCTCGGGCCTGACCGCGGGCGCGAGGGCCCCTCCTTCGGCTTTTGACAGACGAACGGCAAACGGCGGGCAGCGAAGAGGGGAGGCGCGCGGTGGTCAGGGCCTTGTGGCTTGTCCTTGAGCCGTTTGAGCAGCCCGGTAGAGGATCCTGCTGTGGATGACGACCCGGGGTGGGAGCCGAGTGGGCGGCCGGAACGAAAACACCGTGTGCGCCCTGATACGAGGTAGCCTACATTAGGGGGAGGGAGGCACGCACATGGTTGCCAGCGACAGATACCGCGACGCAGGGCCTTCGCGCCCCAACTCTGGAATCCTGCCGATCCTCCTGCTCGTGCTGACACTCGTCTTTCCTCCTGCGGCGATCCTTGTCGCGACCGCTGCGGCTAGGCACGCAGCGCACATGCCCGACAGACAGCTTGCCCGGCTCTACGCAGCCATAGCCCTAACCGGCGGAATCGGACTCGGGCTATGGATCGCCGCCGCGCTCAACGATTTCGGGCTAGTGCTGCTGCTATCAGGCTGGATGATCGTCATGGCCATAGCTGTGGTTACGACTTTAGCGTGGCTCATGGTGAGGCGGGCCTAAGCGGGCGGGCGTGAAACTGCCGAACTGCCCAGCAGTGCGGGTATGGGCGTGCGTATCGGCCACCCTAGCTGTGACATCTCGATCAGCTCCACGAAGTTCTCGAAGGGCACTACTTCGTGATGACCGGCGGGCACTGCTAATTACACCGCCTCCAAGAGCATCGGGCACGTCGCCCACACCCCGGTCTATAACGGCGCCACGACCAACTGCGACTGCGAGGCGCTCGGGCCGATCAGCGCCTCTCGCGCGTCCAGCTACGCAGTGGTCAACCACGACAACCTCTTCCAGTTCGACTTCTACGCCCAAAAGCAACAAGTACTTCACCCACAGCCCCCGTGCCTGCGAGGACGGCATCAGCGAGTATCTGAAGTTCGGTCAGATCATCTGCGGCAATATCGACAACGCACACGTCACCGCGGGCGAATGTGAGGTCATGCTGGTTAAGGGCCGCTGCCCCAAGGGCGTCATCTCGTACACCGTCACCGACATGATCCACGTCAAGTATGACCACGGGGCGGATCCCATCCCCGGGGACAGCGGCGCCCCGACCGGCAACGGCCCGACACTGCTCGGCCTGATCACCGACGGCGGGGGCGACAGCAGCAAGGCCAAGAATATGTCCGACATCTACCACACCGGGCGCTGGATCGTGCCCGGCCACTAACCCATGACCACCGGCGCCATCCCAAAGGCAACGAGATGAGCAAGACCAGCCGACTCCTCGCGATAGTTCTCGGGTGCAGCCTGCTCCTGGTCACAGCCTCCTCGAGCGCCAGCGGCTCAGCCGCCCACCATCCTAAGCTCGTGCGCGAGCCGTGGGACCAGATAATTCGCGGGAAAAACTCGAGAACACTGCTCATCGACACCGGGCAAGACACTGCCGATCGGTCCAGTCGCTGCCGATCGGTCCAGTCGCTGCTTCATCCGATACACCACGCGCGTCGTGAGGCAAACATCTCGTGTCATCCGGATCGAGCTGCTCGAGCCCGACCCGGACGCGCAGCCATTCCGCTGCCTGGCCAACGCTGTGAGCGGACCGTTCTTGGTGCCAGTCCATCTCCAGGCGCGCTACCGAGGTCAAAGGCTCGTCGACCCAGTGACGGGACGCGTATATCGCCTGACCCGACGCGCTGCCCTCGGCTAACGTAACTCGCGGCGGTCACTGAGTCGAAGGCAAGGTCCCCCCGGAGGGACCTCCGACGAGGGCCCGTCTGGACGCCCTCATAGAGTCACGTTAATGCACCAAAACGTGACTTGAGCGGGTCACTATCGCGAAGCGAAACGCGATCCAGAGCGACGCTCAAGGGCAAAGCCTCCGACACGCCGGGGTAACGGGAGCGTGCACGAGCTTCCGGTCGTCCAGCGGTTGACGCAGGCGAATCGTCAGCCTCTGGAGGAACGCTTGTGCAGTGCAGGCCTCGCCTGGAGGCGGCTTAGGGTTGTAGAGATAGACGGCGATCGTCACGCGGCGAGTCGTCTCTGAAGCGCTGGTGCGGTCAAAGCTCTCGCAGCCGCCGTAGCTGAACTCAATCCTCAGCTTGCGACCCCTCGCGTGGATCAGATCCCATCCAATGCTTACGACACCTCCCCGGCCGACCCGAGGACTGGCCCGATGCTGGGAGCTGCACCCGCGGTGCGGGTGTCCCGTCGCCAGGCCCTGGCAAGGCGAGGAGCTGTGCGAGCCGGGTACGGCAGCTAGTGCGCCGGCGGCGGCCACGGCGACCGCCAGCACGACCACCCCGATCACAATCACATGCGGGCGGCTCATGCCGAGCGGCCGGGGTGGGGACGGCCCGGTCGATTATGCTTCCGCGCCGACAAGCTGCGACCACAGCCGGCGCTGCAACCGCGGCCACGATCAAGGCAGGCCGAAGACATCAGACTAGAGGCAAATTGTGAGTGAGAGGAAGTCGTGACGCCCATAAAGACATTCGCAAACCGCGAGGAATTCTACCGCGCCTACCCGGATCTCGCGGTGGGCTGGGATGTCAGCAGCCACCGCAGTGACGCTCCATTGGGATCCGACGTTAAGCCCGGAAAAAGACGAGCTGATTACGCTATGCCACGCGGAGCGCGACAGCCTCGCAGCCGACCCGCAGGGGGTTCTTGTCGCGTTTGATCACGTAACCGGCGAGATTCGCGTGCTCGGCGAAGACATCACCCTGAGCCAAGCTGCTGCTCAGTTCTGAGGGAGACGCCAGCGGCAGCGAACCCAGTCTGCCCGAGCTGATCGAGAAGCATCGCGCGGCACTGCACCCCGGTTCGCGCCAGCCGTGACGGAGGTTGCGGAGCTGACGCGCTCGTTTCTCGGGATCATCGCTGAGCATTGGAGCCTCCGGAGCGTTCCGGAACCCTCCGGAGCTGTCAAGGGCCGCGGCCGGGCGACGAACTGGCTCCGGGCGACGAACTGGCGCCGCGCGACGAACTGGGCGAGGAGGTTGCCGTGCCGGCTGATGTGAGGGTTCCTCCGGGCTCATCGCTGCTGCTTTTTGTTGGGGAGACTGAGTTCCACGGTGCGAGCGTCGAACACGGCTCGGAGCTCGAGGTGGCCGCCGAGGACGTTGACGTATTCGGCGAGAGTCCCGAGGCGAGGGTTGGGCTCGTGCTCGACGTGAGAGACGCCGCGTTGCGTGACGTGCAGCAGCTCGGCGACGTCGGTCTGAGTGAGGTCGAGCGACTGGCGGAGCTCGGCGAGCATCGCCCGCTTGTGCTCGTCGACGCGCGCGCGGCGTGCCGGGTCGGTGTCGATCTTCTCCGCCACCTGGCGGAATGGCTTGGTCTTGGGCATCGTCGTCTCCTTGGGCCATCGGCCCTTCCCTGCTTCCGGGCCAGCGGCCCGCCTATCGCGACCGGCGGTTCAGTCGGTCAGTTCTCCTTCTTCGCGCAGCTGCGCGAGGTGCTCTGCGTAGAGGCGCTCCGCTTCCGGGATGGCCTCCACGTACCACGCCTGCCAGCGCCCGGTCTTGTCTCCGCCGAGCAGCAGGATCGCCACTCGTCGCGGGTCGAACGCGAACAGCACGCGGAGATGACCGCCTCGGGGCGCAGCTCCTTCAAGTTCGGCAGCCCGGAGCCTTCGAGCGTGTCCACCATCGGACGCCCGAGTGCCGGGCCAGCGCTCTCCAGGATCTCGACTGCTGCCCGCACGCGTTCCTGGTCGTCCTCGGAGAGCCGGTCCCAGCAGCTCTCGAACTCGTCGGTGTACTCGATCTCCCATCGCACCCCCCAATTATACGTCATAGCATCTAGAGGTCAAGGCGTCTATTCGTGGTCGCGTCCGAGTCGCCTTTACCTGCCCTCATAGTCACGCTTCTGCTGCGACGCCCGCGAGGCGAACGTGGGTTCTATCCGCGCCTGCCCCTTACAGTCACGCTATTGCAGTCGGGTGGCCGGGGGCGTCTCAGCCCCCGGCTCCCTCGGATCCCGGCGTGACAGTCTCCCGTCACCGGGCTCTTCTCATCGGCTCTCAGTACGAGCGCACCCATCGCCATTGGGCGAACAGGCCGGGCTGTCTTGCGATCAGCGCGGTCCACCACCGCTTGAACCGCTTGTGGGCTTGCAGCCGCTTGTACTTCTTCCCTGCCCAGCGCCTCAGGTAGGAGCTGACGCGCTGCAGGAGGGGGTAGACCATCGACCGGTAGTACCGGCCGTAGTAGTTCATCCACCCGGCAACGATGGGGTTCAGCCATCGCGCCAGGTCGTCTAGCGACAGGTTGGTGTGGCGGTGGATCCGCATCTCGCGGAGCCGACCGCCTTTGGCCTTGAGCGCCTCGGGGCTGATCGCGGGCAAGAACGAGCTGAAATACCGCCCGCCCTTGGTCCGCGCCTTCCGGGCTCGGAAGGTGAACCCGAGGAAGGTAAAGGAGGTGTGCTCGTGCTTGCCCCGGCGCTTGCCGTCCTGGCAATAGACGATCCTCGTCTTGTCGGGGTGCAGCCTGAGACTGACCTCCTGCATCCGCGCGGTGATCGCAGCGAGCACGTACTCGGCCTGCCGTCTGCTCTTGCAGTGCACGACTACATCATCGGCGTAGCGCTCAAACGGACAGTCCGGATGATTCCGGGCCATCCAGGCATCGAACGCGTAATGCATGAACAGGTTCACCAGGACCGGCGAGACCGCCGACCCTTGCGGAGTTCCCTGGCTTCGCTCTTGAAGGGTGCCGTCGGGGTGCTTGAGCGGCGCAGCCAGCCACCGCTTGACATACAGCAGCACCCAGTGGGCGTCGCAGACCGCCTGCACCGCCTTCACGATGAGGTCCCACGGCGCCTCGTCGAAGAACTTCTGGACGTCGAGATCGATGATCCAGTCGTACTTCCAGCACCGCGCCCGGCATGTCCCAACCGCGTCATGGGCCGAGCGTCCCGGCCGGTAGCCATAGGAGTCGGGATGGAACCTCGGCTCCACCAACGGCTCCAAAAACATGGCGACCACCGTTTGCGCGACCCGGTCTGCGATCGTTGGCACACCCAGCATTCGGACCCCGTTGCCGTGCGGCTTGGGGATCTGCACCGCCCTGACCGGGGGCGGAAAGTAGGTCCCCGAGCTCATTCGATTCCAGATCTTGTAGAGGTTGTCCCTCAGATCGGCCTCGAACTGCTCGATCGCCTGCCCGTCCACTCCCGGCGCGCCCTTGTTGGCCTTGACCTGCCGCCATGCCTCCCAGACCATCGACTTGGGAATCGCAAACGGCTTGTCCTGCGGCCTTGGATTGTTCATCTTCGCTTCCTCCCAGGACCTCGCGGCCCTGGTTGAACGACACGGACATTCCTGATGAGCCGGCCCCTTGGCTTCACCGCCACCCCAGCGAGCAGCGGCTTCACGGCTACTACGGGCCGGTCCGCCAGCGAGCGCCGCAACTGGTACTCAATGCCTCCGGTTTCCGCCGTTGGCACGCTCCCTCTCGCGACCTTTGGGGCCTGCGACCCCGGACGCCATATCGACGCTCGCCTTC
>JAABUZ0100002276.1_pt1 | contig 32447 bp, 36 predicted proteins | sample 5562091 | NCBI WGS metagenome assembly JAABUZ01 (sample SAMN12813069, study PRJNA571459) | rock metagenome | isolation source: Antarctica rocks | place: Antarctica: Victoria Land, Linnaeus Terrace sud | collected 2015-12-21
TTAGTTCCTCCATCTGTCAAGATAGAGTCTATAAGGTTCAGGAACAGCTGTCAAGAAAGAGAAATGAAGAGTCTATTCTGACAAGAAGAAGGGAGGGAGGCTGACATCAGGCTAGGGTAGACCCCAGATAGACACCACATGCCTCCCATCGATCTCCGCGATACGGCCATGAGTTCATATCACGACGTACACGATGTTCCGAACGACAACGGCGAGACAGAGAATGGCGGCCGCGGCCCCATACTGCCGTTCTATCCCCATGTCGGACCGGCGTCGGCTCCCCATCGCGAGCCAGCATCCGCCGAGCGCAGCGACCGCGAGCCAGAGAAGGCTGAAACCGCATGTGAGCACCGTGCGGGGTTGGACGACGACGGCGAGCGTGTTGAGGGTCGCGAAGACTGGCAACGCGAGGGTCGCGGCCAGTCGCTGCAGATCCCGATGGGTGCTGCTCCGTTGGACGTACCACAGTACCCCGAAGTAGGCGATGACGACGGGCACAAACGCGAATACGGCGACGTTTCCGATGATCGTTCCCATAGTACCGACCGCCCTTCACTCTCATGCTGCGGATACCGCAACGGGGTCTCCCCGACGGGATCTGCGAGCATCCTCTCTCCCCGTTCCCATTAGCTGTGGTGCGATGCAGGGAATGGCCGCAACGACCGGACGCGGACCTGCCGACTCGGCGCGCGAGTGTGGTAGGTCCAAGCGTTCGCGCCTCACGCGCCTTCTCCCATCCGCGCGATATTGCCGCAGCGCACGAGGCCCGCAGACGTGATCCGGACCGCTGCCGACACGCCGCCGTCATCGCGCGTCAGCATGCCCGTCAGATCGAGGGTGCGCACGGCGCTGCGCACCTCGGCGGGGTCGAGCGCCGTCGCCTCGCCGATCTCCCGGAGCGTTACCGCCCGCGCGGCATCGCCCGCCGCTTTCCGGCAGACGGCGACGAGCACATCCTCGGTCACGCTCATATCGGCTCCTTTCGTGTCGGGTGCCGCGTCACCGCTGCGGAACAGGGCTGACGCCGTCCAGGGCGGGATCGAGCACCAGCGTGTCGTTCTCCGGGTCGTAGGTGAAGAGTTCCGCGTATCGGCCCCAGTCGATCGCCGTCTCCAATTGCTCCGGCCCCTCCTCGCGGCCGAAATGGCGCGCGAACAGGTCGTCGAAGAACGCGCGTCGGAGTCGCGCGTCGCCCTGCCGTTCCAGCAGCCCGTGGACGAGCCGGATCACCGGTACCTGCGACGCCTGGGCGCGGAAGATCTCCTTGCTCGTCAGGATGTCCGCTTTCGCGTATGTCGCGCCGAGCGGGGTGAGCGCGATGTCGCCGCCCGTCACCGTCGCGAACCCCAGTTGCTGCGCCGCGTCGGTCAATGGCAGGAGATCGTCCACGTCGAGGAGCAGCGTCTCGCTGAGCCGGTACAGATCGGCGCGATCCTGCTGCGCGTCGATGATCTCCAGCAGGCCGCCCAGCATCCCGATCGCCGCGTGGGGCACTGCCGCCAGCCGTTCGCGCCGCGCGGGGTCTGCGGGGGCCGCGGGCGCGATCTCCTCGTCCGGTCGCGTCATCAGCGTGTAGATGCGATCGATGAGTTGCTGGAACGCGGGCGCCTTCCGGTCACGCGGGCGGGGCAAGTTAATTGGCATTCGACGCGAACCCGCCCAGGGTTCGCACCGAGCACGATGACCCGATCCGCAAGGAGCACCGCCTCCTCGATGTTGTGCGTGACGATCAGGATCGCCTCGGTTTCCAGTTTCCGCTCGATCCACAAGTCCAGCAGTTCGCCGCGGAGGTTCTCCGCCGTCAGCACATCGAGCGCGGAGAACGGCTCGTCCATGAAGAGCGCCTTCGGGCGGACCGCGAAGGCGCGCGCGAAGCCGACCCGCTGGCGCATCCCGCCGGAGAGTTCCTTCGGATACGCGCCCTCGAACCCATCCAGCCCGACCATATCAATCGCGGCGTTCGCCTGCGCGGCGCGCTCGCGCGACCCCATCCCCTGCGCTTTCAGGCCGAGCTCGACATTCTGCTGCACCGTCAGCCATGGCAGGAGCGCGAACGATTGGAAGACCATCGCCACGTCGGGATTGGGGCTGGTGACCTCCTGGCCGCGCGCCTGCACCGTCCCCGCTGTCGGCGCAATGAGACCCGCGAGGATGCGCAGGAGCGTGGACTTCCCCGAGCCGGAGCGACCGAGGAGGGCGAGAATCTCCCCGCGATTGAGCGCCACGCTGACATCATCGAGCACATGCAATTCCCCGCCCTCCGGGAGCGGGAAGGACTTCGAGACGTGGTCGGCCGTGAGGATCGCCTCGGCCGTCGTCGGGGTCGTCGGTGGGATCATCGTCGCCATGCGTTCGTGTCCTTTCTCGCTCAACCGAGCGTGTACTTCGCTTCCGCCAGATTGTAGAGACGCCGCCAGACGAGCCGGTTGAGGCCCACGACATAGAAGACCATCACGCCGATCCCGAGGACGATATGCGGCCAATCCCCGGTCGTCGTCGCATCGGCGATGTATGCCCCCAATCCCGTCGCATGCAACGTGTCATTCCCCCACGAGACGATCTCCGCGACGATCGAGGCATTCCACGCCCCGCCCGACGCGGTGACGACGCCCGTTACCCAGGCGGGGAAGATGCCGGGCAGGATGAGGCTGCGCCAGAGCGGCCACCCCCGGATGCCGAAGTTTCGGGTGGCCTCCTTCAGGTCGTTGGGGATGGCCATCGCCCCGGCGATGGAGTTGAACAGGATGTACCACTGCGCCCCCAACGCCATCAGGAGGGGCGCGCCGTAGTTGAGACTGATCCGCGTGTGGATGAAGAAGATCGTGATGAACGGGAAAAGGAAGTTCGCCGGGAACGAGGCGAGGATCTGCACGATCGGTTGGGCAACCCGCGAGACGCGTGGGTTGAAGCCGATCCAGACCCCGATCGGTGTCCAGACGAGCGCGGCGAAGAGGATGAGCGCCAGCACCCGCAGGAAGGTGAGCAGGCCCAGGCCGAACGCGCGGAGCACTTCGCGGCCGCCGACCTCGCGGAAGACGAAGAGGCCGACGCGCGCCAGGAGCAGCGCGAGTCCGATTAGGAGCACGGCGTTGTAGAGGATATCAACGACGCGCGCGCGACGCGGGTGCGCCGTGACCACGGGGCGGGGGCGACTGACCGGGCGGAGCAGGCGATCCACGCCCTCCCACACCGGATTCAGGGTGCGCCCGACAAACGCAACGACGCGTCCGCGGCGCAAGAGGGCGAGCACGCCCGATTGCACGCGCTCGTTCGCCTCAGACTCCTCATTCTTGAACCGCTCCGCCCAGGCGACGAGCGGGCGCCAGAAGAGCCGGTCCACCGCGACGATCATCACAATCATCGTCGCGAGCGCGAGGGAGAGGTGGCGGAAGTCCTGCGCGTCCACCGCCGCGCCGAGGTAGGAGCCGATGCCGGGGAGCGTGTACTTCTTATTGAGGACGCTGATCGCCTCGGAGGCGACGAGGAAGAACCAGCCGCCGCCGAAGGACATCATCCCGTTCCACACGAGCCCGATCATCCCGTTGGGCAGATCGATGTTCGTGAACCGCTGCCAGCCCGAGAGGCGGTACAGCCCCGCCATCTCCCCCTGATCGCGCGGCTGGGTGAGCAGCGAGTGGTAATACGAGAAGGTCATGTTCCACGCCTGACTCGTGAAGATCGCGAAGATCGAGGCGCACTCCAACCCGAGGAGGCTGCCGGGGAAGAGGGCGATGAAGCCGGTCACGGTGATCGAGAGGAAGCCGAGGATCGGCACGGACTGGAGCACGTCGAGGAGCGGCACGAGCACCCGCTCCGCCCGACGGCTCCGCGCGGCGACCGTGCCGTAGACGAGCGTGAAGAGCGTCGAGGCGCCGAGCGCGAGGAACATGCGCAGGAGCGAGCGCGCCGCGTAATAGGGCAGGTTGCGCGCATCCAAACTGACCGTGGGCGGGTTTACATCGCTGAAGGGTGCGGTGACGCCGGACGCGAGGCGCGCGAGGATGTAGAGGGTGGCGAGCACGCCGAGGATGACGACCGGGTCGGCGAGCGTGCCGAGACGTTGGCGGAAGATGTCCCGGGTCGGGAAGGAGCGCGAGACCGCCATTTCCACCTCGTTTCATTGCGCCCTGTGGTCGAACGATCGGACACATTTGCTTCCCGCTTCGCCGCACATACGCCGTCGCGCGATATGCGACCTATACACGGGCGTGGCAAGTGCCATGAGCATCCCAGTCGATAAAAGAGTGCGATTAGGACAAATTGACAACCAACGCAGGGTCCTCTACAGGCGACACGCTAACGAACATCGTGTTTCAGCCGATCAATCAGATTGGTCAGTTATCAGTCAAGTTGCCGCGTTATCGCCGTCGGCTGGAGGGACTGAATCGCACCGCCAGCGAGCATGCCCGTCAGGAGAATGATACGTAGGAGCGGTGGCGTCGCCGGATCGACGCTCAGTAGCACCATGATCGCCAGACCAATCGTATGAGCCCGGCGTTTTTGCCGCAGCGTTCCTGCAACGTCGTGGTCCCGCTCGGCGCGCCCCAGCGCGCATCACACCGATGCTACCGAGACACAGAGCGACGATGAAAGCAGAAATGATGGCATCGACCACGCTGGTTACGCCTCGCTGCAAAACAGGTGCTTCCCCCACATGATAACCTTATGGCATCGCACATTCGGGGGGCGTAAAGATTGACAGCCTTCGTCTACAAGAAGTGTAAATGCCGTCGTGCCGCACTCCAGATACAGATGCTGCGCAGTACGACAAAGCTACGCGAATCACGGTGCCATGCACCGGGGTACGGCGCTCCGGCGGTTCGCTATCCTGCCCGGCCGCGTCGACACACAGGCGATCACGGACACGCGACGCAGGTCACATTGACCTGCGTCGACACCGACCGCGAGAGGCGAGGGGATGCTGCTGAACACCGCGTGGCTAACGCACTGGATTCCCTTACGAGTTCCATATGCCAAGCACCATAATTTTTATGCACCCCGTATGGCAGGTACGTTATGCTCGACGGAGTTCCGCGCCGCATTCGGCCTCGCGACGAGTGGCATGATAGGGGAAACGCGTTGGTCCATATCCTGGTCGTCGACGATGAACCGCAAGTCTTGCGCGCACTCCGGGCTGCACTGCGAGGCAACGGGTATGACGTCCAAACCGCGACGGATGGCGAGAATGCCCTCGAGCAACTGGCATCGCATCTTCCGGACGTCGTGATCCTTGATCTCGTCATGCCGGGGAAGAGTGGATTCGATGTCCTGCGCGAGATGCGGACATGGCCCCAAGCCATTTCGGGGAAGCCCGCAATTATCGTGCTCTCTGCCCGCGATGGCGAGCGCGACAAGGTTACGGCCCTTGATCTCGGGGCGGATGATTACATCGCCAAACCCTTCAGCATCGATGAGCTGCTCGCCCGTATCCGCGCCGCACTGCGCCATCGTTCAAAACCCCAAACGACGGAACCAGTGCTTCAGGCCGGTGATGTGACGATCGACCTTGAGCGGCGGATCGTGTCACGTCGCGGCACCGCCGTCCATCTCACGCCAACCGAATGGGATATCCTCGCCGAGCTGGCGCGGAACGCGGGCAGGGTCTTGACGCACAGAACGCTCCTGCACCGCGTCCGTGGGCCGCAATTTGCCGACCAGCCACAGTACTTACGGGTCTTTGTCAATCAGCTTCGCGACAAGATCGAGGTGGACCCCGCGCGACCGCGTCTGCTCGTGACCGAGCCGGGCGTGGGTTTCCGCCTTGTCGTTGATGAAGTACAGCGCATGGTATCCGTATGAACGCGCAGTCGCGTTGTGTCAATCTCTACGCTCGCATATTGCTGCTTGCCGCCAACTGCGCGCTGTTGCGCGCTGTCAGCGACATATGAGTCTCGCAGGGGGATAAGGCGGTATCGCTATGCTATTCCTGATTAGTATTCTTTCCTATCTTCTCACGGCGTTGCAGATCGCGATCATCGCGCGTGCCCTCTTCTCGTGGTTCGATCCGACAGGTAAGACGCCCATCGGTGCATTACTCAGGAAGATTACGGACCCGATTATCGTGCCGATCCGTCGCCTCCTGCCTTCGTCGGGCTTCATCGATTTCTCGCCGATGGTGGCGCTGCTCGGCATCCTCTTTCTCCGCTCACTCCTCGGGCGAATCGCAGTCGGGCGCTGATCGGCGATCAGCGCCACCGGCAATCGGGCCTTTTCCATACGTCCCACCGGAGCAGGGATATCGAGCGGCATGGAGCATCGGATTCGCGATGCCCGGGGCGCGCACGAAGGAGTGGATCAGATGGCGCTCTCGCCGTTGGCTCATGAGTTGTGGGTAAAGTACGAATTCGAGGCCGTTTCGTATATATCCACGAAGTGCCCCCCAGCGCCACCGGGATGGCTCGCGAAGGTAACCGCCGATCTTGAAGCCGACGGGTGGCAACAGTTAATGACGGACACGACCACCTACTCTGGGACGCCCCCCTATCGGGTCGTGACCGAGACCTTTGTTCGCCGACGCGTGTAAGAACGAGTTGGGCGATGGTCGCACGGGCCACGCGAGATGACCTGATTAGCGCCGCCCGGATCGGTACGGTGCCGACCTGCACCTTACATGCGACCGCTAGGCGAGAATCGCCGTGATCCGCTGGGTTGAGGGTGACCGCCGTGTGAAGGGTCACGGTGTGGCGGTGTCGCACGCTGTAGCGTATCGGGCGTCGGGTGATCGCGCATATGGAGTCCGATGGGCATGAGGGCGAGGCGGACCGCGACAACGAAGTTCCTTGTCGGTTTCGTACTGGCAACGTTGTTCGGCGCTCTTTGTGGAGTTGCGCTCCACAGTGACGTCGTAGGCTTCGCCGCAGCCCTCGGCCTTAATTTGATTGTGAGGGCTTTTCTCCCCTTTCCAGCCCTCGGCTGGGGTAGCCGCTTTATGGCAGGAGACGACCGACGTCGGCGCGCCGAGATGATCGATAGCGAGTCACCAGGCACAACTGGGGATACGAGCGTCGATGACGATGCATGATATGGCGACAGAAATCCTCGAGGAATAGACCGATGAGACCTATCGTAGGCGAGGCCGACTGTTGACGAGCTCCGGAACAACGGGAGCGCGGGGAGATTCGACCGATGCTATGTCTGCGGATTCCGGGCGATACACCCGAGTCACGCGAACGGCCTCCATTCGACTCACGGAGACGGATATATGAGGAGGCAGAGGTCATGCCGGATCGGACAATTCGCGCGTATGGTGCTCCGCCACCGCTGAATGTGCGGGAGCGGCACGAGGTTGAACGAGAGATCGCCCGCCTCCAGGGACTCCTCGCGGAAGTGCCGGGCGAGAGGCGTGTGGAGGTGCACACAAACCCTTCGGGACTGCTGGGCGACTATGTGACTCTCCTATTGGAGGGAGTCGTGCGCGGGATTCCCCACCGGACGGTCATTCCCTAGACGGTGCGCCTCGGGTACGGGCGCCGTGCCTGGTTCAAAGCGAGCATGGAGGCACTGACAGTACTGATAGGGCAATTGGACATGTCCGACCCGTCCTCGGCGTAACACGATCGCGATGTTTCAGCCGGGAACCCCATGCGTGAGGTGCATCATGCATTTCCGACCGATTCTCACGTCATGATTCGGCACCTATACTATTCCTGGGCAAGCGATCACGGAGTATGTACACGAGCGGGGGCAAATCATGCAGCGGCTCGAAGGATTCAGATCTCTCGGCATGTTGGCGAGCCGACGAACGTGGCGAGGCTACCTACTCAGTGCAACCTGTCTCGCTCTCATCACCCCGCTCGCGGAGATGAACCGGGCTCGTCTCAATATCGTCACCATCGCGCTCACCTTTCTCGTCATTGTGTTGCTCAGCGCGGTCATCGGCGGACTGGGGCCGGGAATCTTCACCTCGGTCGTCGGTTTCCTGACGTTTAATTTCTTTTTTCTGCCGCCATATTATTCGTTCACGGTCGGCTCCCCGCAGGACGTGGTCGCGCTCTTCGCTTTCCTCATCGTCGCGGGTGTTACGAGCGAACTCGTCAGCCGTTTGCAGGACCGCGAGCGGGAAGCACGGCGCCGTGCCGCGGAATCGGAGACGATCTCGCAGCTTAGCACCGCGTTGATTGCCGATGTTACGCTCGATACCGTGCTCGCGACGGTCGTCGAGCAGGTGACTCACGTCTTCGGTGTCGAGTCCGCAGCGATGCTGCTCCCCGGCGATGCAGGGGCACTGCACCTTCGTATCGTCTATCCTGTCGAAGCGAATGGCCATTATCTGGTCAATCGAGAACACACGGCTCTGGCGTCGCACGTCCTGTCCTCCGGTGTTGCGGCTGGTATCGGCGGCGGACGCCGGGTCTATCGACCGCATGGACCGAATGATCCCGCCAATATGGTCCAACGACGCGATCGCCGTGTCCTCTATGTGCCGGTACGGACCGCGCGGCGCGCGGTCGGCGTGATGGGCGTTGCGAGCGTCCGCGTCGGCGATTACTCCGCCGACGAACGGCGTATGCTCACCACCTTTGCCAATCAGGCCGCGCTCGCCATCGATCGTGCCCGCCTGACCGAGGAGGCGACGCGCGCTGCGGCGCTGGAGCAGGCGGATTATCTCAAATCCGCCCTGCTCGCCGCCGTCTCGCACGACTTGCGCACACCGCTCGCCTCCATCAAGGCCTCCGCGACGAGCCTCTTGCAAGAGGATGTGCAGTGGGATGTCGCGACTCAGCGGGAGTTCCTCACCGCAATCGATGAGGAGACGGACCGCCTCGCCCGCCTCGTCGCCAACCTGCTCGACCTCACGCGCATTCAGGGGGGGGCGCTGAAGCCCGAGAAGGAGTGGAACGACATCGGCGAATTGGTTGCGAATGTCACGGATCGCCTGATGCCGCTGCTACCGGACCACCCGATTTGCGCGGAGATCGCGCAAAATCTTCCGCTGGTCTACTTCGACTTCGTGGAAATCGCCCAAGTGCTCACCAACCTGATCGAGAACGGTACGAAGTACAGCGATCCCGGCACGGAGATCACCGTCGCGGCGGAGCGTGCGGGCGAGGAAATCCGCGTGCAGGTGACGGATCATGGCTTCGGCATCCCGCCGGACGATCTGCCGTACGTCTTCGACACCTTCTATCGCGTGCGGCGTGAGGGCCGGGCGCGGCGGATCGGCGGCACCGGGATCGGCCTCGCCATCTGCAAGGGCTTTGTCGAGGCGCACGGCGGCGCAATCACAGTCACATCAGTCGTTGGGCACGGCTCGACCTTCACCTTCACGCTGCCGCTCACGCCCATGCCAGTCTCGCCCGAACGCGCATCGCTCGCAACAGGAGTGGCCCGCGCATGAGTACGCCACCGATCCGCGTCCTTGTGGTGGACGACGAGCCACAAATCCTCCGCGCTCTGCGCGCCGCACTCCGGGGGCACGGCTACGATGTGCAGACTGCCGCCGATGGCGAAGAAGCGCTCGATCTCCTCGCCCTGCATCCGCCTGACCTCATGATCCTCGATCTGGTCATGCCGGGCAAGAGTGGTTTCGATGTCGTGCGGGAAGTGCGCGCCTGGTCGAACCCCGCCCAACGTGGCCCCGCGATCATCGTCCTTTCGGCGCGCGGTGAGGACCGGGACAAAGTGACCGCGCTCGATCTCGGTGCGGACGATTACCTCACCAAGCCCTTCAGCATGAATGAACTGCTCGCCCGCATCCGCGTCGCGCTCCGTCATCGCCCCGATCAGGCAGCGGCGGATCCTGTCATCCGTGCGGGTGCGGTCGCCATTGATCTTGTCCGCCGGGTCATTACCCGTGATGGCGTGGCGGTGCATGTGACGCCGACTGAGTGGCAACTGCTCGTCGAACTGGCGCTCGCGGCGGGCAAGGTGCTCACGCAGCGGATGCTCCTCCAGCGCGTCTGGGGGCCGGAGTACGGCGACGAAGCGCAATATCTCCGCGTCTACGTCAACCAACTCCGCCGTAAACTGGAGGCCGACCCCGCCCGCCCACATATCCTCATCACCGAGCCTGGTGTCGGCTATCGCTTCATCGCTGACGAGTAATGGGCGACGAATACTGAGTTGCTCCCCTCTCCATCGCCCAAACGCTTCGACGCAGCAATAGCATTCCGCCTCAATCGAGTTGGAAAAGCCTGTTATCGCGTGCAGCGCGACGGGCGCACGCGGCGTGTGCATGGCACCGGCATCGGGCTCGCAATCTGCAAGGGTTTGATTCAGGCGCATGGCGGACAAATCAGTGTGCAATCTACCCTTGGGAAAGGCTCAATCTTTCGCTTTACGCTCCCGATCACCGATATGCCGCACGCGCCCGATTTCCTATCGCCCGCTACCGGATCCTCCACGCTGTGAGTAATGCACCCCTTCGTTCCGCGTCGAGAATGTGTAATGGCTCCACGACCCCGGTCTTTTGCCGCACTGGTTCTTTATACAATCTGTATACCAACACGGCTATTCTTTATGCCCCCCTGATAGACGATCCTCTACAATAATAAGTAGGTACGAACAACGCCTATTCAACGGTCCGTCGGCATGAATATCTTGCATACGTCGCGCACAACGACCCTACGATGATGGAACCGGTGCCACAGGAAGGTGAGGCATGCGCTCAGAGCAAGCAGACGCGCGCGACGCGATGGAGCGAGTCGAAGACGCCGCGTGCGCAATGGACGACGCGGCACATCACATCAAAGAGGCAGTTCGCGCCTATGCCCGCACCCACTGGAGACCGGGAATGCGGCAAGTCTCCTGCGTGACGAGGGTGGAAAGGCTGAAGCTACGCATCACGATCTGCTGCGACGAGAGCACGGCAGATTCGCCCCTCGCCCCGTGAATACCGAGCCATCGCCAGCGGGCGCCTACATGACGGCGCGCCTGCTGATCGTGGACGACGAGTTGCAGCTGCTGCGCGCGCTGCGCACCGCGCTCAAGGGACATGGCTACGTGGTCCAGACCGCCATCGATGGGGAGGAGGCCCTCGACGCGATCGCCATGCATCCACCCGACCTCATGATCCTCGATCTGGTCATGCCCGGCAAGAGCGGCTTCGACGTGCTCCAGGAAGTGCGCGCCTGGTCGCAGATACCGATCATTGTCCTCTCGGCCCGCGGGGAGGAGCGGGACAAAGTGGCCGCGCTCGATCTCGGCGCCGATGATTATATGACTAAGCCATTTGGCATGGACGAACTGCTCGCGCGCATTCGCGCGGCGCTCCGGCGGGGCGTGCAGACGGCAAGCGAAGCGCCGATCGTGCATGCCGGGGACGTGGCAATCGACCTCGCACGACGGATCGTGACGCGAAACGGCGAGATGGTCCATGTGTCGCCCACGGAATGGGATCTCCTCGCCGAACTTGCCCACAACCCCGGCAAGCTCATGACGCACCAGATGCTCCTCCAACGCGTCTGGGGGCCGACCTTCACCGAGGAGTCGCAATACCTCCGGGTGTACATCAATCAACTTCGTCGCAAGTTGGAGGCGGATCCCGCCGCCCCCCGACTCCTCATCACCGAACCTCGCGTCGGCTATCGTCTCATCGCGGACGATCCGGGGATGCGCGAAAAACCTTGATACAACCCTTACGTTCACGAGACATTTTTTGATGCGGCCCTGATAGCGTGCGGCGTACGATACCGATGCGGTAGAGGTCCGTGGGGGAGTTGGTGCGGTACCCGACGTGAACCACGCCCGCAAAGGGAAGGTGGCTGGTATGCAGAGATTTCAGAGTGCGACGGACGCTACCGACCGGAAGCCGCAGCATCGGACCGTCCTCCTGGTGGAGGACGAGGCGCCACTCCGATTGATCATCGGGCGGAATCTCACGCAACGCGGATATCGGCTGATATCGGTCGACTCAGTGGGCGACGCGATCGCAGAAATGACGACACGACTGCCCGATGTCGTCGTCCTCGATGTGAATCTGCCGGACGGGACGGGGTGGGAAGTCTTGCGCTGGCTGCGTGCGATGCATCAACACCCCGCGGTGATCATCTACTCCGCCGTGCCTCCGTCCGCCAAGCGCGTCGCGGAGTTCCATCCTGACGCCGTGCTGATGAAGCCGTTCCCGATGGATTGTCTCGTGGACCTCGTCGCTACCGTCGGCATCCCACAACACGAAACTGTAACCCTGCAGGAGTGACCGCATGAATACATTACTTATTTTCGACGACTCCGATGCCGCCCGCGATGTGCTCCGCGACTTGCGCGAGGAGGCTGGGCCGGAAGATCGTGTAACAGTCATCGTGCCGGTTATCGTGCCCAGTTCTCTACCTGTGGACGTTCCCGCTGGCGACGTCTGGCGTCAGGTATGCCGCGCCGAGGTGCGTCTCGCTCACGCGCGCGAGATTGTCGGGGATGCCACGAATCTCGGTGCGCCGTGCCAGTACGTGCGGATACAGGCATATGATCTCGCGGCAGCGACCGTCCATGGTGCGCGCTGCTACGATGCGGACACGATTCTGTTCCCCGAACCGAGACCTTTTTGGGAGCGTCTCGCCGCACGCCACCGGGTTATCCCCGCGATTCTGCAGCATGCTCCGTGCGGTGTTCGTGTCATCACAGCGACATCGCAACCACACACGGACACGGAGAAGAGTGGGCAACTCGCCCCCGAGACTCAGGCACAGGCTCGACTGTCGCCGGCATTGCTCGCCGCGCTCCGCATCGTCGCGGTGAACCCCGCTGCGCGACGTTCAACTGCCGGAGGAAGTGAGGGCGCAGGGAGACAGATCGCCGAGAAAGAGCGCCCTCACGCATCGTGAGATCCGAAACAACGCCCATAGACACCATCTGCTGAAGGCTGGCGCGCCGTTCACACGGAAGCGTGAAAGAGACTGTGATGCACCTTATTGTTCCCTATGACGATTCTGAACTCGCGCGATTTGCCCTGCGGGAGGCGTATCGGATCGCGGCGCCGCTGGATCGCGTGACCGCGATGGCGCCGGTTATCGTGCCTAGCTACCTGCCGATTGATGTTTCCCTCGAAAACATTCAACGCCCGGTCCATCGCGCGGATCTGTGGCTGCAGGCCGCGCGGGACCATGCGGATCGTGTGGCGCGCTGCGGTGGCGCGCTGCACTGCGCGCGCGTGCAGGCGCACGATCGCGTCACGGCAATCGTCGCCGGGGCGGCGCATTACGAGGCTGATCTCATCATCGTGGCGCGTCGCGGTGTCCCGTGGTGGCTGCCCTCGGCGTTCTTCGGCGATCTCAATCTGCTCGTGCGCAACGCGCCGTGCGACGTCCTGGTACGTTTCTCCACCACAGCGATGCAGGAAGCGACGTATCTCGATCACCCGCAGGACGGCAATACCGTGGTGCGCATGAGCGTGCCATTCCAGCAGCCACGGATGGTCGCCGTCTGCAATCCCTCCGACTCTCCCGACACCCGGTCGGGTGGGGTGATTCACCTCTTTGACCGTGCACGACGCGAGGAGGAACACCATAGGACATGACATTTGCGACGAGGGATTAGTTGCACTTCGCTAAAGAGGGCAGCAGGCGGTGGGACATGGCCGGAGGCAAATCGGCGAATTGGCACGGTCGTCGCGCGATGGCGACCACGTAGGGCCCGCGAAAAGGACGGGGCTCGCAAAAGCGATGGGTATCTTCGTCTGTTTCACGGTGTTGGCTGTGCTTCTCGGTCTCATCGGTATGCTTGCGGGCTGGTGGTCAACGCGCGCGTTCATGGCCGTGCTCGTCAGCGACATCTCCGGTCTGCTCCTGTACGGCAGGGCCGCCTTGGTGGCAACCCGCCGCGCCGACCGTGGGCCACATAACAGGGAGTACTACCCCGCTCCGTCGGGGCGGCGGTATGAGAAGGAGGAATGGGATGCTTCGTGAGGTGCTGATTGTTCTGGTCATGGTCGTCCTCGGCGCGCTGGCCTACGGCTTCGTCGTCGCTGCGGAAAGGATGTAACGCGATGGGTATACCCGATATCGTTCTGCTCGTGATCGCGGCGCTGCTCGCGGGCTATTTGTTCTACGCGCTGATCCGGCCGGAAATCTTCTAGCCGCAAGAGTACACCGCTCGATCGCCTCTCGGGGAGGACGCAATGACGTTCAACGGCTGGCTCCAAATCATCATCACGGTTGCCTTGATCTTCGCGACGGCGAAGCCGCTCGGTGATTACTATTACCGGGTCTACACCGGGCAGCCGACGCTGCTCGGCAAGGTCTTCGGCAGGCCGGAACGGCTCTTTTATCGCGCCATCGGCACCGATCCGAAGAAGGAGATGCGCTGGACGACCTACGCCTTCGCCTTTCTGGCGAGCAATATCGTCGGCTTCCTGTTCCTCTTCGTGCTGCTGCAGGTACAGGGACATCTGCCGCTCAACCCGCAGCAATTCAAGGGAATGAACGCGCCGCTCGCCTTCAACACGACGATGTCTTTTGTGACGAACACGAACTGGCAGGCGTACGGCGGCGAGACGACGCTCTCCTATCTCTCGCAGATGGCCGGGCTGACGGTGCAGAACTTCCTCTCCGCTGCGGGCGGCATGGCGATCGCCGTCGCCTTTTGTCGTGCCTGGCGGCGGCGCAACGTCAGCACGATCGGCAACTACTGGGTGGACCTGACGCGCGGCGCGCTCTACATCCTGCTCCCGATCGCCGTTCTCGTCTCCGTGATTCTCATGTCGCAGGGCGTCGTGCAGACGATCGCCGGCTACCCGACCGTGACAAGCGCGCTCGATGGCGCGCCGCAGGTGCTCGCGCGCGGTCCGGCGGCCTTCCAGGTGGCGATCAAGCAGCTCGGCACGAATGGCGGCGGCTTCTTCAACACGAACTCGGCGCACCCCTTCGAGAACCCGACGCCCTTCTCGAACCTCGTCGAGACGTGGGCGATCATCAGCCTTTCGGCGGCTTTCCCCTTCCTGTTCGGGCGCTACGTGCGCAAGTTTCGCCAGGGGCTGGTCGTCTTCGCCGCGATGGCGATCATCTACATCGCCGGGATACTGGTCGTCTACCCCGCCGAGCAGGCGAAGGCACCGACGCTTACTGACACGGGCGTCTCACAGACGCAGGGCAACATGGAGGGCAAGGAAGTCCGCTTCGGCATCGCGCCCTCCGCGCTGTGGGCGGTGACGACGACCGTCACGTCGAACGGCTCCGTCAACTCGATGCACGACTCCTACTCGCCGATCGGCGGTATGGTGCCGATGTTCAACATCATGCTCGGCGAAGTCATCTTCGGCGGGGTCGGCGTCGGCCTGAACGGTATGTTGATCTACGCGATCATCGCCGTCTTCATCGGCGGCCTGATGGTCGGGCGGACGCCGGAATTTTTGGGCAAGAAGATCCAGGCATACGAGATGAAGATGGCGACGCTCTACATTCTCTTCGCCGCCTTCGGGTTGCTGATCGGCGCGGGCATTTCCTCGGTCATCACCGCCGGGACGGAGTCGCTCGCCAACGCCGGCCCCCATGGGTTATCGGAGATGCTCTACGCGTGGGCCGAAGCGATCGGCAACAACGGCTCGGCGTTCGGTGGCCTCTCGGCGAACACGAACTACTGGAACACGATGCTCGGCGTCGGGATCTGGATCGGGCGCTACCTCGCCATCCTGCCGGTGCTCGCCATCGCCGGGTCGCTGGTCGCCAAGAAGCGCGTGCCGGAGAGCGCGGGCACACTGCCGACCACCGGGCCGCTCTTCGTCGGCCTGCTCGATGGCTCGGTGCTGCTCGTCGGCGCGCTCTCGTTCATCCCGGCGCTCGCGCTCGGCCCGATCGTCGAGCAGTTGCTTCGCAACGCGGGGAAGTTGTTCTAGACGGTCAGGGCGGGATCGCTGCCCGCTCAGTGTTCGGGGTGGCCCTGCGTGGCCGCCCCCGGAGGATAGGGAAGAACCAATGGCAATCGCACCAGCACCACAGTCACCCTCCGAGACGTCGCCGGAAGAGATGACCGACATGAAGCGCGTCCGCACCACGAGCGCGTGGACACCGGAGATCATCAAGGGGGCGTTCGTCGGCTCCTTCACCAAACTCGATCCGCGCCTCCAGGCACGCAACCCGGTGATGTTCGTCGTCGAGGTCGGCGCAGTCATCACAGCGGTCGTCTTCATCAAGGGTCTCATCACCGGCGGCGTCGCGACACTCTCGTTCGTCTTCTCGATTGCCGTCTGGCTCTGGTTCACCGTCCTCTTCGCCAATTTCGCCGAGGCGATGGCCGAGGGGCGCGGCAAGGCGCAGGCAGATTCGCTACGGCGCACCCGGCGCGATACGACCGCCAAGCGCGTCACACCCGATGGCTCCGTTGAAGTCGTCCCGGCGAGCCAACTGCGGCGCGGCGACCGCGTGCGCGTCGAGGCGGGCGACATCATCCCCGGTGATGGCGCGGTGCTGGAAGGCGTCGCCTACGTCTCCGAGGCGGCGATCACCGGCGAGTCCGCGCCCGTCCTCAAGGAGCCGGGCACCGATGTCCGCTCCTCCGTCACGGGCGGCACGCAGATCATCTCCGATGCGCTTCTGCTGGAGATCACGGCGAACCCCGGCGAAACTTTCCTCGACCGGATGATCGCCCTCGTCGAAGGGGCGGCACGGCAGAAGACGCCGAACGAGATCGCCCTCAATATCCTCATCTCCGGCCTGACGCTGATCTTTCTGATCGTCGTCGTTACGTTGCAACCCTTCGCGATCTATTCCGGCCACGCGGTAGACGTCACGTCGCTGATCGCCCTGCTGGTCGCCCTCATTCCGACGACGATTGGCGCGCTCCTCTCCGCCATCGGCATCGCGGGGATGGACCGGCTCGTGCAGCGCAACGTCCTCGCGACTTCGGGCCGCGCGGTCGAGGCGGCGGGCGACATTGACGTGCTGCTGCTCGATAAGACGGGTACGATCACCTACGGGAACCGCCTCGCCGCTGAATTTATCCCGGTCGGCGGCCATACGGAGCGGGAAGTGACCGACGCCGCCTTGCGCTCCTCACTTGCGGACGACACGCCGGAGGGGAAGAGCATTGTCGCTCTGGCGGAGGAGCGCGGCTTCTCACCCGACCGCCGGATGCTCGACACGGCTGAGTTCGTGCCCTTCACGGCGGAGACGCGGATGAGCGGTATCCGGCTCGACGGCCGCAGCACGATGAAGGGCGCGGTGGACGCCGTGCTCCGGCAGGTGGCGCACCCGCCCGCCGACTTGCAGGCCGTCTCCGACCGGATTGCCGGGGAAGGCGGCACGCCGCTCGCCGTGATGGACGACGGCGAGGTGCTCGGCGTCATCTACCTGAAGGACACGGTCAAGCCGCATATCCGCGAGCGGTTCGCGGAGATGCGCCGGATCGGCATCCGCACGATCATGATTACCGGCGACAACCCGCTCACCGCCGCGACGATCGCGCGGGAAGCGGGGGTGGACGATTTTGTCGCCGAGGCGAAGCCGGAGGATAAGATTCGCATCATCCGTGAGCAGCAGGCGGAGGGGCGGCTGGTCGGCATGACGGGTGACGGCACGAACGACGCGCCCGCCCTCGCGCAGGCGGACGTCGGCGTGGCGATGAACACGGGCACGGCGGCGGCGAAGGAGGCGGGGAACATGGTGGACCTCGACTCCGACCCGACCAAGATTCTCGACATCGTGGCGGTGGGCAAGCAACTGCTGATGACGCGCGGCTCGCTGACGACCTTCAGCATCGCCAACGACATCGCCAAGTACTTCGCCATCCTCCCGGCGATGTTCGCCGTCACCTACCCAGAGTTGAATCAGTTGAACCTGATGCGCCTGCACACGCCGCAGAGCGCGATCTCGAGCGCGATTATCTTCAACGCGCTCATCATCGTCCTGCTGATCCCGGTCGCGCTGCGGGGCGTGACATATCGCGCCGAACCGGCGGCGACAACGCTGCGGCGCAACCTATCCATCTATGGCCTCGGCGGCATTGTCGCGCCCTTCGTCGGCATCAAGCTGATTGATGTCATCCTGACCGTTCTGCATTTGACTTAAGAACAGATCCCCCGCTCCGTTGTCAAAGGGGGAGTGAGAGAAGAGAGGGTTCTTGCAATGGCAACGAAAACGCAACAACAGGAGGAGCGCGACGCGGATCTGTTCGCGCTCGGCCGGAGCCGGGACGAGGAGGAGCGCCCGATCGAGACGCCGGGCGCGCTCGGCCATTTCAAAACCGCGCTGATTGCGATACTCATCTTCACGCTCGCGCTCGGTGTCGTCGCGCCGCTCGTGATGACGGGCATCGCGCGGATCGCCTTCCCGCGGCAGTCCCAGGGTTCGATCATCACCCAAGACGGTCAGCCCGTTGGCTCGTCGCTGATCGGGCAGGCGCTCGACCCGAAGTTCCAGCCCTTCTACTTCCAGAACCGGCCGTCGGCGATCGCCAGTTCCGGCACGCCCGCGCCGTATGACGCGGGGAATAGCGGGTCTGCTGCGTCCAACCTTTCGCAGACGAGTCAGAGCCAGCATGACACGGTCGCGACAAACGTGGCGGGCGTCAAGTCGAGCTTCCCCGATGCGACGACCGTCCCGGCGGACCTGGTGGAGGCGTCCGCCAGCGGGCTCGATCCGCATATCACGCCGGAGTCGGCTCGTCTGCAGGTGGCAGCGATTGTCCTGAACCGCCAGCAGGCGGGGCAGCAGCTCACCCCGGACGCCGTGCAGAAACTCGTTGACCGGAACACCGACGGCCGGACCTTCGGCATCCTCGGCCAGCCCCGCGTCAATGTGCTGAAACTCAACCTCGCGCTGGACGCCGCGTTCGGCAAGCCAACCCCTCCGGGATGAGGCGACACCGTTCGTGACGTGCAATGAGCGGCGTCCGTCGCGCCGCTCACGCATTTTCCCGGTGGGGCGATTAGCCCAAGAGAGGGTGCCATGCTCACGTTATTCGGTACCGATACACTCGCCGTCGTGGCATTTGCATACACACTTGGGCGATATGCGGTCGCTTTGATGCTCATATGCGGCTGCGCCTTCGCCGCCCCGTCGCTGTATCATCAACTTCGGTGCGCAAATCCAACGGCTAAAGCCCTGTCGCTCGCGTACCGCCCTCGCCCAACGGTCGGCGCGACGGTGAAAAACCTCGGGTTGCCACCACCCAACTAAGCAACACCCCCAGGCGACCCCGCTCATTGATCCACCTGGAGAGTCGTGCCCATTCGGAGGCATTAGGAAAGTTCAGTAATGCACCGCCAGTCGCTGGGTCGGCTCGGTGTATCCTTTCCGGATCCCACAAAGGACGGCGAGTATGTTTACCCAGATCATCGTTCCACTCGACGGCTCACGCCGCGCCGCAGCGGCAGTCCCATTAGCGGCCAGCCTTGCCCGTGCGTGGGATTGCCAGATTACGCTCATCGGCGTGCATACGCGGGTAGCCGCGCGTGGCAGCCTGCGGCGTACTCGCGCGGCGTCGGACGAACGGAGAGTTTCCATCGCCGCCTCTCTCGACGACCTCGCCTCGATGCTGCTCCTGTAGGGCCTGTGCAGCAGCGTCCTCGTCCGGCAGGGCGATCCGTCCGAAGAAATCCTTGCCGTCGCGGATGGGGCAGATCGCGCACTGATCGTCATGACAACGCACGGCGAGACGGGAAAAGATCGCGCGCAGCTCGGGAATATCGCGCGGCGTGTCGTCAAGCACGCCACCCTTCCGCTCCTACTCGCGCGCGCCGATCGAGATGTCCCGATCTATCCGGTGGCAACAATCTGGGATGTCACCGTCGCGCTCGACGGCTCCGACAAGGCGGAAACGGCGCTTGGGGTCGCCACCCGACTCGCGAGCACCCTCGCGGTGCCGCTGACACTCCTGCACGTCGTCCCCGATGCGTTCTTTGTCGCGACGGTGACGCGGGGTTACGAAGCATCGAGCTATCGGATGCAGGATGAGATGGACGCCTATCACTGCATGCGCGAGGAGCGCGCGGCGGCGTATCTCGACGCGGTCGCCGCACGGATAGCGCTGCCCGGCCTCATTGTGCGCACGGTGGTGACACGGAGCGTCACGAACCGCGCGGGGGACGGCCTCGCCGCATATCTCACGAAACGGCCGCATACGCTGGCCGTCATCGCGCGCGAAGAGCGAGCCGACGCTGCATGGTGGTCGCGCGGAGAGATGCTCAAGGGCGCGCTCGCGCAGATGCCATGCGCGCTCCTGATTGTACCTGCCGGGGCCACGAATGAACCAATCGGCGAAGGAGAGCACGAGATCCTTTGGGCACGGTTTCCTGCGCGGGTAGGGACTGGTTACGTACTACCCCGAACGCCTGTATGAAACCCGTATGTTGCCGACGCGTACCCTTGTGCCTCCCGAATGGACCAGGTACTAGACTGTCGATGATCTCGCAATTCAGGAAGACACGGCAGATGGAAGACGGAGAAGGATCCAGCGTATGTATCTGAAGCGGATGGGAATTAGGCAAGCGAAGGTCGGAGGTGGTTCCCTCGCCATTGGGGTTGGTATCGGCGCCGCTATCGGTATTGCCGCTGGCAATCTCGCCGTCGGCATCGGCATGGGGATCGCCTACTTCGCCCTTTTCGCCGCCCTGCTCGGCCGTGTCACCCGGTAGGCATGGGGTATCCGATGTCCTGACGAGTGGGGCGAGAGCACTCGAGCTACCCCCGATTCCTGTATGAAATCCGTATGTTTCCAAGCCGAATCTTTACGTCTTCCAAATGCACGGCGACGTACACTGAACGTTGTCATCGGATGCCACACCGAACCCCGGCGTGGCGGGGAGAGGAACATGAGCAAGCGAATCATCAGCGACCAAATCTATCTCACATCGGACGGACGGGATGCACTCGAAGCCGAGTTGCGTGCACTCGTGGAGATCCGCCGACCAACGCTGTTTGACCGCCTCCACGACGCGCTCGCCGATGGCGATGCAGACAATGGCGGCATGCTCGACGAAACCAAGGACGACCTCGCGCAGGTTGATCGTCGTGTCCGGGAGATCGAGAACATCTTGCGCAACGCACTCGCCCTCCCCGCGCAAGGGCATGGTGTTGATGACGATACCGTCCGTCTCGGATCGCACATCCTGGTGCGTGACGCGTGCGGCGAGGAACAAACGTGGGGCGTTGTCGGATCGGCGGAGGCCAATCGGCGAGCCGGGAAGATCAGCAGCGAATCACCCGTCGGCGCGGCGCTCCTCGGAAGGAAGGTGGGCGAAACGGTCACGGTCCACGCACTGGCTGGTGATACTGCCTACACGATTGTGCGGGTTTTTTGAACGCTGCCCGCAGATGCGTTCGATCGGTTCAATGATCGGTGGGCGCGATGGATAACCCGTTCGCGCGTACATAAGGCGAAAACACGATGCGCGGTTGGTTGCGAAGCCACGGGGACGGAGTGAACAGCGGCTCGAACGGGGGCAGATCGAGACGCCCGGCGGTCACGGTGAGGGGCCGGGAGTTGATCCCCGTAAGCGAGGAAGGGACGCGACCGGTCTACCTCCTGCTCGCGCACGATATCTGGTATCTCATACCGGCTCAGGGGTCGGGCTACGAGATCCTGCATTTCCTCGACGGCTGGCTGCGGATGTCTCCATCGTTGGAGGGGGCAGTCGCGTATGTCAATGCGTTCGAGCAGATATAGCAGCGCCGCGCAATGCGTCGCCTGCTCGACAGCGACGACGAGTAGGAGGGTGCGATGCACGCGGCGATCATTCTCAATGGACGCAAACTGATTCCCGTCGGTGCCGGGTTCGTGCAGGGTGCGTATGTCCTGGTGTCGCAGAATGATACGTATCTGATCATGCCGTTGCTGTACATGTCGGGCTACCGACTGCGGTCCGTCACGCAGCAATGGGACCGGACCTTCCCATCGCTCGAAGGGGCGGTCGCGTACGTAAATACGATCGAGCACGCCGAGACCGAACCGGGCAACGCGGCATAGAGTAAGAGAAGAACGGTGGCCATCATGCTTCCCCGCACCAGGCACGGCGACCCGCCTCGGTAAATGAATAGGCGAATGTCCGACGCGAGAGATTCTCGCCGCTCGATGATTGGCACACCAATATTTGAACACAACGTGGCACTGGTCGCTGCCTAATTTGCGGGATACCGCATACAGGTGAGGAAAGGAGAAAACGGCGTTCTGGATCCGACCGCGAGACGCGCAATCGCTCTCAGAAAAGGGGGTGAGAAAAATGGGCAACAAAGACAAGAAGGACAAAAAAGACAAGAAGGACAAGAAGTAACGGTAAATCGGAAACCGCACGCAGGGACATGATGGTACCCGCGCGTCCCACGGTGATGGTTTACTCAATCCCCTTGTGAACGAGACAGTGGACTGGGCGCTCGCGCAAAGAGCGGGCGGGCGCCCAGTTTCGATGATGTTGATGACGTTTCCGTTCTGGCAGCCATGAGCGATCGAACCTCGATGGTGGTTTCCGCAGTGGCGGGGCGACTACCGAGCAGAGGTCAGCGCGACGACGCTCTCGCCGGGCCAAGTGCAACAACTCGTCAAGGAGCATACGCAAGAGCGGCAATTTGGCATTCTCGGCGAGCCGCGCGTCAATGTCCTAAAACTGAATCTCCATCTCGACGCGCATTTCGGTAAGGTGCATTCCACGAAATGATCTGGCAATCCTTGACAGAAGGTGCGCTGCTCGAGATGGCGGTGGGCACGGTGAGCAGGTCCATTGGTCGCACTGGTTGACAGTGCTTCGTGAGTGTTCCTGGAGAAGAAGAGATGACAGAACGCGACGGTAGCCAGGGAGCGCACAAAATCGCGCTCAGCGAAGGCGCGGAGGGTTACGGGAGTGACGGCAACCCCAGCGGACATGTCGCTGCGGTCGGCGCACATTATCTAACCATCGTCAAAGGTCTTCTGGGCCAAGAGGAGTGGTATCTCCCTATCCGTTTTGTGGCGCGCGCTGATTCGGAGCGGGTCGAGTTGATCGTATCGGCCCGGGACGTGAAGCAACAAGCGCGACGAAACCCGCCCGACGACGAACCGACATACACGGCGGGTGGTGAGTCAATTCCTGAAGGCGAGCGGGAAGCGGTCGGCCTACCGGTATCGCAGCGTGAGGATTGGGGGCTGGGTGAGAAATCTGCCTCTTTGATATGGCACGCAGATACGGCAGAATAGCGGGGCATCGTCGGCGGCGTTTTGCCCATTCTCATGAACGGTATCGGCCCATCCATGCCAAGGCCACGATCCGCAGGGTACGCACTGATATCGGCACGGTCGCCCGTGACGCTCGTCCTTGGGTTCGCTGCCTTGATCGCTGTAGGCAGCGTGCTGCTTCTTCTGCCAGTAAGCACGCATGCTGGGCGGACCGATTTCGTGACCGCAGTTTTCACCGCTACGTCCGCCGTATGCGTCACCGGGCTCACCGTCGTTGACAGCGGCTCATACTGGAGTCCATTCGGTCAAGGGGTCATTCTGCTCCTCATGCAAATCGGCGGACTCGGCTTTATGGTTGGCGCGACGGTGCTCGTCCTTGTTCTGAGGCGCCGAATGAGCCTACGGCAGCGCGTGATCTTACAGGAGACCGGCTCCGCGCTGCACCTCGGCCATGGAAGCGATCTGATCGTCCGGACAGTGCTGTTCACGCTCGCGTGCGAGGCGATCGGGGCGGTCATTCTTTGGCGATGCTGGGCGCCGCGCCTTGGCCTTGGCCGCGGTCTCTGGTTCGGTGTCTTCCATGCTGTGTCGGCCTTCACCAATGGTAGCTTCGATCTCTTCGGAAGCAGCCATAGCCTCGCCGACGATCGCGGGCGACCGCTGGTGTTGCTGACGATGGCGAGCCTCATCATCCTCGGCGGGTTGAGTTTCGTCCTGATCCAGGAAGTTTTCGAGACACGGCGATGGGGCCGCTTGAGCCTCGACAGCAAGATCGTCCTCTGGGGTACCGCCGTCCTCCTCCTCGGTGGCGCCGCGATCCTTTTCATCATCGAGCGGCAGAATCCTGCTAGCCTCGCTGGCCGACCGATCGGGGAGCAGGTGCTCGACACGTTCTTCCATGCAACGGCGGCACGCACCGCCGGCTTCACGACCTGGGACACCGCGCATTCCGACGAACGCAGCCTCTTCTTCCTGCTTGGCCTCATGTTTGTTGGCGGTGCGCCGGGCTCAATGGCGGGCGGCATCAAAATCACGACGGCATGGATTCTCAATGCGAGTGTCTGGAGCACGCTGCGTGGTCACCCCGAGACGACAGCGCTCGATCGTCGCATCCCGCCCGAGCAGGTGCAGCAGGCCCTCGCTGTTGCACTCCTCGGCCTGACTCTGATTGGCACTGTCACGATGGGCATCAGCCTGATCGAAGGTCCCCGCCTCCATGCGCCCTTTCTGCATCTCCTCTTCGACGTCACCTCCGCATTCGGCACCGTCGGCTTCTCCACCGGGGTGACGGCGCAGCTGTCTGCGGCGAGCAAGCTACTACTCGTACTGACCATGTTCATCGGTCGGTTGGGACCGGTGACGTTCGTGACCGCACTGACTGCACAGCAGCGTGCGGCTTCGTACCGACTGGCGGCCGAGACGGTGCGTGTCGGATAGCGCATGCGTAGTAACAATCGAGCGGGCCGACGTGTTGAGACGGTGGTGGCAACGATGAGCGAGAACGTCGCGCGTACGGGGCGATCGCTGACGCGAAGGGAGTGGCGATGAGCAGGCGTCATAGGGTGATGGAGCAGGTGGCCGTGATTGGCTTGGGGCGGTTCGGGCTCGCGGTGGCGCGGACGCTCATCGCCGACGGGCATGAAGTCCTCGGAATCGACGAATCGGAGGAGGCGGTTCAGCGTTCACGCGACGTGGTAACCCATGCGCTGCAGGCGGTCGTCTATGACGCGGCGCGAGTGCAGGAACTCGGCCTAAGCCACGTCGACGCGGCGGTGATGGCAATCGGCACCGACGTCGAGGCGAACATCCTTGGGACTGCACTCCTGGTCGAGGCGGGCGTCCCCTACGTAGTGGCACGTGCCAACTCGCCGCTGCATGGGCTGATCCTCAGCCGCGTCGGGGCGCACCGCGTCGTCTACCCGGAGGTCGCCAGCGGTGAGGAGATCGCGCGGGGACTGCGCGCCCCCGGCATGACCGGATATATCGCGCTCGGCCCGGAGGCGGGCATCAGCACAGTGACCGCGCAGAGCGAATGGGTGGGGCAACCGGTCGGTGCCCTATCCCTTGCTAACTACCGCGCGTCCACCACGCTCGCGATTCATCGTGCGGGACATGTCTCGATGGCGATCACCCCGGAGGAGCGAGTGCGCGAGGGCGATGTGCTCGTCCTGCTCACGCGCGAAGGAGGGGTCGGCATGGACGCCAATGGTACCGCGAGGATATGGCCACGGAGGAAGCGCGGCTAGCAAGGGCAGGCGCCGTTGCGCGTATCTCGACGCGTGCAGCGAGGGACGTTGCCTTGTCTGTCCTCCCTTGAATCGCTTCACATCGTCATCGCAAAAGAGGTATTCCCATGAAAGACGAGCCGAGGCGACCCAATCCCGACGAGTTGCTCGCCCGGATACGCGAGCAGGAGCATGTGCCCTATCACGCAAACGAGCGCGGCGAATTGCGCTTGTATCTTGGCGCGGCGCCGGGGGTGGGAAAGACGTACGCAATGCTCGCAGAGGGACGCCGGATTAAGGAACAGGGGGTCGATGTCGTCGCCGGGTTTGTTGAGACCCATGGCCGCCCAGACACCGAGGCGATGCTGGATGGGTTGGACGTGATACCCCGCAGGCAGGTTTCCTATCAGGGTGTGACCATCGAGGAAATGGACACCGAGGCTGTCCTTGCCCGCCACCCACGGGTGGCGCTCGTGGACGAATTGGCGCACACGAATGCACCCGGCTCCCCCCGGGCGAAGCGCTTCGAAGATGTGCAAATCATCCTTGCCGCCGGCATCGATGTGATATCCACTCTCAATATCCAGCATCTCGAGGGTTTGAACGACGTCGTCGCGGGCATCACGGGGGTGCGACAGAACGAGACGATTCCGGATAGCGTGCTTGATGCGGCGAGCGAAGTGCAGCTGGTGGACGTGCCACCGGACGTGCTACGTGAGCGGCTGCGGCGCGGAGACATCTATCCGCTGCAGCGCGCGCAGCAAGCACTGGACAACTTCTTCCGCACGGGCAACCTCACCGCATTGCGCGAGCTAGCGCTCCGACGCGTCGCGGAGGGTGTGGACGCCAAACTCGAAACCTACATGGACGACCACGCCATCACGCAACCATGGCGAGCGACCGAGCGGATCATGGTCTGCGTCGATGGGCGGGCGGGCGGTGACCGCCTGATCCGGCAGGCGTGGCGACTCGTGCGTGGTCTGAAAGCAGACTTCACCGTCGTCACCGTCGAACCACCCGAAGGGCAAAATGCGACGCGGCAGGCCACACTCACGAAGATCCTCGAACTCGCTGAGGACCTCGGTGCGACCGTCGTGACGCTCACCGGTCGGGACGTGGCGGAGACGCTCTCCACGTTCGCGCTTGAACAGCGGGTCACGCAGCTGGTGATCGGTCACCCGCAGAAAGGACGATGGGAGGAGTTCGTGCGCGGCAGCGTCGTCAACAAGCTGCTGCGCCTGTGTCGCACGGTGGATATTCTCGTCGTTGCCGATGAATAGCAGCGACCCATCTGGCCGGAGATTGGCACGCATCGTGCGATGTCCCTCGTCCATCCACTGTCTTGGTATTCCTATGCGTGTGCCCTTCCAAACGGGTTCGCGGACTGCGCAACGCTTGTCCGAGCATTTCCTGCGGCGTTGTCGGTTATTGCGGGAGCGAAGAGGAGATATCCCGAATGGCGAGCAACCAAGGAGATCCACTCGATCAAGCCGGCTCATCGCCGGAGAAATGGCCGACAGCCGGCTCCGATAGCAGCGAAATCGACGACAGCAATCCAAGCCTTCGGACGAACGCGGCGTCTCCTCGACGCGGTGCATCGCCCGAGATTGACTGGCACGAAGAACGCCGCAGCGCGCTGCCGGGGAATCGCTACGTGCGCGTCCTGCGGCCGCACTCCCGCGCGTTCACCGCGGTGACGCCGGACCATTATGTGATGGGCGAGGCCGGGGGCCTGCCGACGACGGGGATGGGTCGCGCCGCACGGGGATTCAAACGCTTCCTGATCGGCCGCCCGATCCCGACCGCCGGGGCGGCGCACGAGCGGCTGACCAAGGTCAAGGCGCTCGCCATCCTCGCCTCGGATGCGCTCGCCTCGGTCGCGTACGGCACGGAGGCCCTGCTCGTCATCCTCGTCTTCGGGGGCGCGGCGGCGTTCCGCTACGTCATGCCGATCTCGCTCGCCATCCTCGCCCTGCTCGCGCTCGTCTCGGTCTCCTACCGGCAGACGATCCCCGCCTATCCGGGCGGCGGCGGCTCGTACATCGTCGCCAGGGAGAACCTCGGCACGATCCCCGGCCTGATCGCCGCCGGCTCGCTGATGGTGGATTACGTCCTCAATGTCGCGGTCAGCGTCTCGGCGGGCGTGCTCGCGCTCGTCTCCGCCTTCCCGTCGCTCGCGACGTACACCGTGCCGCTCTGTCTCGCGTCGCTCGTCGTCGTCATGATCGGCAACCTGCGCGGCCTGCGGGAATCGGGGAACATCTTCGCGGTGCCGACCTACTTCTTCATCGCCAGCATCATCGCCCTGATCGGCGTCGGCCTGTTCCGCGTGCTGACCGGCGATGCCGCCGCGACGGGGACGCCGCGCGAGGCGGTCGCGGCGACGCAATCGGTCGGCCTCTTCCTGATCCTGCGCGCCTTCGCCAATGGCTGCACGGCCCTGACCGGCGTGGAGGCGATCTCGAATGGCATCCCCGCCTTCAAGAAGCCGGAGACGAAGAATGCGGCGATCACCCTCACGTGGGTCGCGTCGCTGCTCGGCGTGATGTTCATCGGCGTCTCGTTTCTCGCGCGTCAGTACGGCATCGCCCCGCGCGACGGCGAATCGGTCGTCTCGCAGGTCGCGGCGCAGGTCTTCGGCGGCCGGGGCATCCCGTATTACCTGATCCAGGCGGCGACGATCCTGATCCTCCTGCTCGCCACGAACACGAGTTTCGCGGATTTCCCGCGCCTCGGCTCGATCCTCGCGCGGGACGGCTTTCTGCCGCACCAGTTCCAGTTCCGGGGCGACCGCCTCGCCTTCACGACGGGCATCGTCGCGCTGACCGTCGCGTCGGCCGCGCTGCTCGTCGGCTTCCACGGCCAGACGAACCAGCTGATCCCGCTCTTCGCCATCGGGGCCTTCCTCGCCTTCACCTTCTCGCAGGCGGGGATGGTGCAGCATTGGCGGCGCACGCCGGGCAACCACCGGCGGAGCATGCTGATCAACGGCGCGGGCGCAATCACGACCGGCATCACCTCGCTCGTCATCGCCGTCTCGAAGTTCCGCGACGGCGCGTGGATCACGGTGCTGATCATCCCCGTGCTCGTCCTGCTCTTCCTCGCCATCTCCCGGCACTACACCGCCGTGGAGCGGGAACTGATGCCGGCGGAGGGTGACACCGACCCCCTGCTCGACGCGCAGGGGGAGCAGATCGTCATCGTCCCCGTCTCCGCCGTCAACAAGGCGACGCTCCACGCGCTCTCGTACGCGCGCCGCCTTTCCCCCCACGTTGTCGCGGTGCATGTCACGGACGATGTCGAGGCGGGGTTCGGGCTGCAACGGGACTGGGAGCGGCGGGGCACGGGCATCAACCTCGTCATCCTCGAATCGCCGTATCGCTCGCTGATTGCGCCGCTCCTCTCGTACATCAATCTCGTGCAGCGGAAACGGCCACGGACGGTGTTGATGGTGCTCGTGCCGGAGTACGTCCCGGCGCACTGGTGGGAACAGATCCTCCACTCGCAAACCGCGCTCCGGCTCAAGGCGCAACTCCTTTTCCGCCCCAACACCGTCGTCGTCAGCGTCCCGTACCACAGCACGCACGGTGAAAAGCTGTCTAGGTGACGGGGGATCGCGACGGTGACGGGATCCGTCCCGGCAGCCTCCTGTCAATTTGTGCCGTTCACGCGCGAATAGCAGATTACACAGGCGGCGATTGAGTATTCACTGGAGGCCACTGGATGAAAGGACGGTATTCGCTAACATCTTGCGGCCTCAATATGCGGCACCGGCGTCTCTGTTCGAGCTTTCCGCGTGATGGTATCTGTTGCCGAAGACGTCTTGGCTGGAGCGTGTGTCAATGAATCTCTTCAATCTTGGCGTCCTGCTCACGCCGATGATCGCCTGCTTTTTCGCAAGCGGCGATAAGGGACCGTGTATGAGCGGTTGATCGTGAGAAGCGACTATTCTCAACCGTTGCGTGAACACGATGCTCGCGACAAAGCGTAGTAATACAGAGATATGATGCATCAGGTTATTTATATAATCATTACGCTCGCACGAAAAATCTTTACGTTTGCTTTACGCAAATCGTTCTATCCTTATGTTTAATTGATGTTGTCGCGTGCTCATGCATGATGTGCCTGCACTACATGAGCCGAAATCCAGCCAAGAAGGCTGGTGCGCCGCACATTGGGACGAGCAAGTGTGCGCTCACCAGCCTTCTATGAGGGATTAATGCACGTTCTCCGCCAGCGCGCTTGAGGCGCTCAAGCGCGCTAGGGCTACATACTGGGGCTAGCATATGAAAATCCTTATCCCGTACGATGATTCCGACCTAGTGCGATGCGCGCCCCAAGAGGCGTGTCGCATCATCACTCCACTTGACCAAGTGATTGCAATGGCAGTCGTCGTGGTATCCCGCTACTTGCCGGTAGACGCTTCGGCCGGGGATGTATGGAAGGAGACTTACCGCGCCGAGTTGCGGCGTGCGCGTGATTTCGCAGAGCGTATTGCACACTATAGAGAAGACTTCCGATGTGTTCGCATCCAAGCGCAGAGCAACCTTTCGGCGATCGTCGCAGGTGCCACAGGCTATTCGGCGGACACGATCCTGCTCGCCGAGCGGGTCAACCTCAGGGGTCGCTTGGCGACATTCTTCGGTACAACTGCTGCGATCGTGCGCCGTGCGCCGTGCGGGTAATCTTGAAGGTCACACCCGATAAGGGTTCGCATCATCCGGTGTCAGACGCAGTCGGCGATTCATCGCCAGACCGCAGCAATGAATTCGCAAGGAAAGACAATAGGACCGAGACTCCGCAGGTCTCGGAACGTCGCCAAGGAGACACTTCCCATGCCAGTTGAGCGACCGGACGACATGGTGCCGCCGCCTCCATCACCGGGCACCGGACACGCGACGGAATCGGAGCGACTGTACGATGTGCCGGATGGTGTCCCCGAGGCGGTCGACACGTTCGCCGACCTCGGTCCTCCGCCACGGTCGTCCGCGTGGGGCCGTGGGGCGGGGCCGCAGATCGATTGGCGCGAGGAGCGCCGGGGCACCCTCCCCGGCAACCGCTATGTGCGCGTGTTGCGCTCGCAGGAGCGGGCGTTCACCGAGATCGCCCCGTCGCACCTCGTCGCGGATGCGAGCGTCAATGCCCCCCGCACGGGCACCGGGCGCGTGATGACCGGCATCAAGCGCGCCCTGATCGGCCGCCCGATTGCCAGCGAGCACGCGATCCACGAGCGGCTGACCAAGGTCAAGGCGCTCGCCGTCCTTTCCTCCGACGCGCTCTCGTCGGTCGCCTATGCCACCGAGCAAACGCTGGGCATCCTGGTGCTCGCCGGCGCGGCGGCGTTCGGCTACGTCCTGCCGATCTCGCTCGCGATCGTCGGCCTGCTCGCGATCGTCGCGATCTCCTACCGGCAGACGATCTACGCCTATCCGAGCGGCGGCGGCTCGTACATCGTCGCCAAGGAGAACCTCGGCACGCTGCCCGGCCTCGTCGCGGCGGGGTCGCTGCTGATTGATTATGTGTTGACCGTCTCGGTCAGCGTGTCGGCGGGCGTGCTCGCGGTCGTCTCCGCCTTCCCCTCGACCGCCAGATACACGATCTCGATGGGTGTCCTCTTCATTCTGCTCATCATGCTCGGCAACCTGCGCGGCGTGCGCGAGAGCGGCACGATCTTCGCCATCCCGACCTACATCTTCGTCTTCGGCACGCTGGCGCTGATCGCCGTCGGGCTGATCCGCGTCTTCACCGGCGACCCGGCGGCGACCTCGACCCCGCGCGACGCGCTCCACGCGACGGAGGGCATCGGCCTCTTTCTCGTCCTGCGTGCATTTACTTCCGGCTGCACTGCCCTGACGGGCGTGGAGGCGATCTCGAACGGCATCCCCGCCTTCAAGAAGCCGGAATCCAAGAACGCCGCGACGACGCTGATCGTGATGGTCACACTGCTCGCCACGATGTTCATGGGCATCTCGTTCCTCGCGCACCGCTACGGCGTCACCCCGCGCGACAACGACTCGGTCATCTCGCAGATCGCGGAGCACGTTTTTGGTGGCCGGAACGCGGCCTACTTCATCATTCAACTCGCCACGACGCTGATCCTCGTCCTCGCGGCGAACACGAGCTACGCGGACTTCCCGCGCCTCGGCTCGATCCTCGCGCGAGACGGCTTTTTGCCGAAGCAGTTCCAGTTCCGGGGCGACCGCCTCGCCTTCACGACGGGCATCGTCGTCCTCACCGTTCTTTCCGCAGCCTTGTATGTCATCTTCGGCGGCCAGACCGATCGGCTGATCCCGCTCTACGCGGTCGGCGTCTTCGTCTCGTTCACGCTCTCGCAGGCGGGGATGGTGCAGCATTGGCGGCGCACGCCGGGCAAGCACGGCCGCAATATGCTCGTTAATGGCGTCGGCGCGGTGGCGACGGGGATCGTGGCGATCCTCTTCGCCTACACCAAGTTCCTGTATGGCGCGTGGCTGGTCATCATCATCATCCCGATCATTGTGCTGCTCTGCCTCGGCATCGCGCGCCACTACCGCCAGGCGGCCGCGCAGGTGCGCCTCACCGACGACGATGTGCCGCCCTCCCTCCGCGCGGTCCAGCAGGTGATCGTCGTGCCGGTGTCGGACATCAACAAGGTGACGCTCAATGCGCTCGCCTACGCCCGTGCGCTCTCCTCGCGCGTGGTGGCGGTGCATGTGACCGACGACGCGGCAGAGGCGCACCACTTGCAGGAGAAGTGGGAGAAGTGGGGTGAGGGCGTCAACCTCGTCATCCTCGAATCGCCCTACCGCTCGCTCACCGGGCCGCTCCTCTCGTACATTGATCTCGTGCAGCGCAAGCGGCCGAAGGCGATGATCACCGTGCTCGTGCCGGAGTACGTGCCCAACCACTGGTGGGAGCAGCCCCTACACTCGCAGACGGCGCTGCGCCTCAAAGCCGCCCTGCTGTTCCGCGCCGATACCGTCGTCACCAGCGTCCCGTACCGCGAACGATAGGGATTGGACTGCGTCTGTATGTTAGGGTGTCGGAGAAGGGGGCTGACTCAGGACTGCGCTGCGCCGTGCCGCTTGCATGTGAGCTGTCGCCCCCTTCGCTCCAGGCACCTGGCGGCAGACTTAGTACTACAGCCGCACATCATGTGATAGGCTCCTTCTGACTGAGAGGAGTTTATCACGATGGTTGTCCCTCCTGTTACCGCTTCCCTTGACGCCCTCC
>JAABUZ0100002277.1_pt1 | contig 32442 bp, 33 predicted proteins | sample 5562091 | NCBI WGS metagenome assembly JAABUZ01 (sample SAMN12813069, study PRJNA571459) | rock metagenome | isolation source: Antarctica rocks | place: Antarctica: Victoria Land, Linnaeus Terrace sud | collected 2015-12-21
TAGCCCGAGTAGACGAGCGGCGGGTGGATCATCATGCTCGGGTAGCGCAGCAGCGGCGTGAGGCCGTTGCCGTCCGCGGGCACGACGGCGAGCTGCGCGAACGGGCTGTCGAGGAACACGAGCAGCCCGCAGAAGAACGCCCCGAATCCGAGCAGCACGGCCGTCGCGTAGGGCGCGATCTCCCGCAGCTTGCGGCGGGTCAGGAAGAGCGCGAGGCTCGACCACAGCGAGAGCAGCCAGACCCACAGGAGCAGCGACCCCTCCTGGGAGGACCACGCCGCGGTCGCCCGGTAGAAGGCGGGGGTGGTGCGGCTCGAGTGGCTGGCCACGAGCCCGTAGGAGAAGTCCGAGCGCAGGAAGGCGGCCTCGAGGATGACGAAGGCCAGCGTGAGCAGGCCCGCCAGCGTGTAGAGCGCGCGACGGCCCGAATCGGCCCACGCGCGCCGCCGGGCGATGCCACCGTAGAGCGAGGCGCCGATCCCGTAGAGCGACGCCGCCAGGCTGAGGATGAGGAGCGCCCGGCCGAAGGTGGCCATGTCAGGAGGGACGGGCCGACTTGAACTTAGACGGGCACTTCGTGACGAGCGAGTCGCGCTCGCCCCGGAAGACCCCGCCGTCCTTGCGGACGTTGACGATGACCTCGCGCCCGTCGCGGAACGGGTCGGGCACCTCGCCGGTGTAGCGCACGGGGACCGAGGTCGTCCCGGTGCGGTCGCGCACCCGGAAGAGGATCCCGCCGGCTCCCTCGTGGCGGATGGAGCCGTCGACCACCTTGCCCGAGAGCTGGTAGGCGCGCCCGGCCTGCGCGCCCGTGGCGAGCTGGCTGGGGGTCTCGGCCCGGCTGGAGGCGGTGAAGCTCGTGTAGACGAGGGCGCCCGCAAGCAGCACGGCGGCGCTCAGGGCGACGACGAGGCGCACGACGCGCTTACGACTTGGGTCCATATCTCGCCGATTATCTCAAAGCCCGGCCCCGGGCCGGCGATGTCATTGGGCACGGGCGGCCGTCGGCCGCCGGAACCACGAGGAAGCCGCCCCGCCGCCGTTCGTGTTGCGGTTGTGTAGAGAAACAGGACCAAACGGGCCAACCTCGAAACCAGCCGGCAAGCACGGCGTTATAGGTAAGGCAATGCACTTGACCCTCTCCCCCGTATCCACTCGAATCCGCTCCTCGCGCACCGCTCGCGAGCGCCGCTCGCACGGTCCCGTGCGCCGCGTCTCCGGCGCGGTGGACGCGCAGGCTCGGGCGCGCCGCGCCGGCGGCCCCGAGGACCGCGCTCTCTATCAGTGCCACTGCGGCGCCGCGTTCTCGGCCGACGTCTCGGCCACCGTGGACTGCCCCGCCTGCGGCGACCAGCAGGCCTGGTAACCCGGCCAGCCCCGCGGCCCCGTCCGGCCTTTAGCCGCGCCTACGCGCGGCGGCGCACGAAGTGGAAGACGAAGCCGCCCGGCGCCCCGGCCTGAGCCACCGTCAGTGCGTCCAGGTGAGGTGATATCCGCGCGGTGATACGCCAGCGCACGGTCAAACAGCCCGGCGCCCCCGCCGGGAAGTCCTGCAGTACGCCGGTGTAGGCGCGGGGGACGCGCACTCGGGAGCCGTCCCGCTCGACGTAGCGGAAGCGCAGGGAGAGCAGGCCGAACCCCCGCGGGTAGCGGCAGCCGAGCTTGGCGCTCGGCTGGGCGACGGGCAGGCGCCCGGCGAAGCGCTCGCCGTGCCGCCCGGTGATCCGCACCGCGAGCATGTCCTCGCTGCGCAGCCAGGAGCCGGGGAGGGAGGCGCGCGCGTCCGCGTGCGCCGAGGCGCCCTGGGCGAGGAGCGCGGCGAGGAGGACGGGGACGGTGAGGCGCCGCATCCCGGCGAGCGTAGATCACCGCTGGGCACGGTTGCGCCGGTTGCGCGTGCCCTTCAGGCGGCGGCGGAAGCCGGCCCGCTCCGAGGCTCGCGCCTCTCGAGCCGGCGCCGCTGCGGTCCCACGGTGTACTTCGGGTCGTTCGCCGACTGCGAGCCCGCGTGGAAGACCGCGAAGCGCTCGCACGCCGAGCCGGCGAGCACGAGAGACCCGCCCGCGACCGCGGTAAGTCGTCGCCGGCCGCCGAGCGCGATCACCGCCGCGCCGGCGCTCGTCATGCCCTTGGCGAGCTTGGCGTAGCGTCCGGCCGGCCCCACGGAGTAGGGCTCGGCGAGCTCCCCCAGCCGGTGCTCCATGGCCTGGACGGAGGCGAGCTCCACCGCCGCGCCCGCCATGGCCAGGCGCCGCGCCGGCGCCGCGTGGCGAGCCGGGGTCAGGGCCGCGGCGGCGGCGCCCGCCGCGGCCATGGAGGAGCCGGCGAAGACGAAGGGGAGCTCTCGATGAGCCTCGTGCCAGGCCGGCACCGCGGTGTCGGAGACGAGCACCGCGGTGTAGGTCGAGAGCGCGGGCCCGGTCAACGCCGCGGCGAGCTTGCCGAGCGGACCGAGCCGCGGGAACCACCCGAGCAGCACGTGGGCCGTGGCCGGCGCCACCGCCGCGCTCATCGCGCTGAGGATGTAGACGCCCATGCTCATGGGCGAGGTGGGCTTGAAGACCCGCAGCATGTTGTAGAAGCGCTTGGGCTGGCCGAGGTCGAGGATGAGCAGCACGGGGCTCACCGCGGTGCCGGCCAGCGCGACCGGCCAGGCGCGGCGCGCGAGCGGCGCGTTGCCCGACGCGCCGGCGGCCACGCCGAGCACGGCCGAGGCGCCCGCCAGGCCGCCCGCGAAGAAGTACCAGGCGATGTGGGCCTTCCACACCGGCGCGGCGACCACCGGCTTGCCGTAGTAGGAACGCGGCCTGGCGGACTCCATCACCCGCGGCGCGTTGCCCTCGCGCCGGCGCCCGTCGCGTCCCGGCTGGTGGCTGACGGCGAGCTGGCCGGAGCTCACGCGCGGCTCCCGCCGAGCACCGCGCCTGCCACCCCGGCGACGATGAGCGCCCCGGCGGCCGCGGCGGAGCGCCACATGGAGCCGAGGTCCCGAGTGGTCACCACCGGATCGGGCGGGAGGCCGTACGTCTCGGGCTCGTCGAGCAGGAGGAAGAAGGCGCCGAAGCCGCCCACGCCGTCGCCGGGGTCCGCGCCGTAGAGCCGGGCCGATGTCTCACCGGCGGCTCGCAGCGCCTCGACGCGGTCCCCCGCGCGCTCGCGCAACTCGTCGAGTTCGCCGAACTGGATCGACTCGGTGGGGCACGCCTTGGCGCACGCGGGCTTCATGTCGTCCTTGAGCCGGTCGTAGCAGAGGGTGCACTTCCAGGCCCGACCGTCCTCCTTGCGCTGGTCGAGCACCCCGAACGGGCAGGCGGGAATGCAGTACCCGCAGCCGTTGCAGACGTCCTCCTGGACGACGACCGTGCCGAACTCGGTGCGGAAGAGCGCGCCCGTCGGGCAGACCTCGAGGCAAGCCGCGTTCGTGCAGTGCTTGCACACGTCGGAGGACATGAGCCAGCGCATGCCGGTCGCGTCAGCCTCCCCCTCGAGCTGCTCGGCCTCGGCGAGGGAGAAGCGCTCCGCGGCCTCGACGAAGGAGTCGGTGCCCGCCTCCACCCCGAGGGGCAGCTTCTGCTCGATGAAGGCCACGTGGCGCCAGGTGTCGGCGCCCAGCCCGCCCGTGTTGTCGTAGGAGTTGCCCGAGAAGCTCAGTCCGTCCTCGGGGACGTCGTTCCACTCCTTGCACGCCACCTCGCACGCCTTGCAGCCGATGCACACCGAGGTGTCGGTGAAGAACCCGACCCGCGGCTTGGCCTCCTCGCCGTAGGTCTCGGGCCAGGCCGGCGTCGGGGTCGTCCCTGCGCTCATCCGCCCTGGCCTCCGCCGCTGTCGTCGCTGCCCTTCTCGTCGGTGACGTGAGCGCCGGCGCGCTGGCGGTAGGACTCCACGAGCTCATCGACCGCCGCGCCGCGCGGACGTCGCCCCGGACGCACGTCGCAGGTCGCCGCCTTGTACTCGCCGATGTGCACGTTGGGGTCGAGCACCACGGAGAGGAGCTCGTTGGCGGCGTCGCCGGTCGCGTAGCCCCGGTTGCCCCAGTGGTAGGGCAGGCCCACCTGGTGCACCGTCCTGCCCTGCACGCGCAACGGAGCGATCCGGTCGGTGATCAGCACCCGCGCCTCGATGGCGGCGCGCGCGGTGACGATCGTGGCCCAGCCCGCGTTCGCCAGGCCGCGCTCGGCGGCGAGCTCGGGCGAGACCTCGCAGAACATCTCGGGCTGCAGCTCGGAGAGGTAGGGCAGGAAGCGGCTCATCCCGCCCGCGGTGTGATGCTCGGTGAGGCGGTAGGTCGTCATCACGAAGGGAAAGACCTCGGCGCCCGGGTGCCCGTCGGAGGGGTTGTAGGCGTTGGTGGGCCGTGGGAACTCCTCCCGCACGGGGTTGGACTGCTGGGGGTAGAGACGGTTCTCGAAGGGGGACTCGTGCGGCTCGTAGTGCGTGGGGAGCGGACCGTCGACGAGCCCCGTCGGGACGAACAGCCAACCCCGCCCGTCGGCCTGCATGATGAACGGAGTGGTCCCGCGCAGCGCCGCCGGCCCCTTGGCGTCCTCGTCGGGCACGTAGTCCGGGCGCTTGTCCGGCGTGAAGTCGGGCACGTCATCGCCCGTCCACTCGCCCTGCGCCTCGTCCCACCAGACGCACTTCTTGCGCTCCGACCACGGCTTGCCGTCCGGATCGGCCGAGGCGCGGTTGTAGAGGATGCGGCGGTTCATGGGCCACGCCCACGCCCATTCGGGCGCCACCCAGCTCTGCTCGGCGGCGGGCTTGCGCCGCGCGGTCTGGTTCTGCTCGTCGGCGTAGCAGCCCGCATAGATCCAGCAGCCGCACGTCGTCGAGCCGTCGGCCTTGAGCGGCAGGTAGTCGGAGATCGCCTGGTCGTCGCCGTCCCACCCGCTGATCTCGCGCAGCACCATCTCGGCGCTCGGGTCCTCGTGCGCGCCCTCGGTCGGGTAGTCCCAGGTCAGGTCGAGGATGGCGCGGTCCTTGGGGTCGGCGGAGCCGGCGAGCTTCTCGCGCACGATCCGGCCGAGGTGGAACGCGAACCACAGCTCCGAGCGGCAGTCCCCGCGCGGCTCGACCGCCTTGTGGTGCCACTGGAGCAGCCGCTGGGTGTTGGTGAAGGAGCCGTCCTTCTCGGTGTGCGCGGCGGCGGGGAGGAGGAACACCTCGGTCCCGATGTCCTCCGGGCGCACCTTCCCGCTCTCGATCTCGGGCGAGTCGTACCACCACGCCGCGGTCTCGGTCTCCTGGAACTCGCGGACCACGAGCCAGTCGAGCTCGGCCATCGCCCGCCGGTGCAGGCCCGAGTTCGCCGTCCCCACCGCCGGGTTCTGGCCCATGACGAAGTACCCCTTCACCTTGCCGTCGAGCATGTCCATGCTGGTCTGGTAGTGGGAGTGATCGCCGGTGATGCGAGGGATGTGGGCGAAGCAGAAGTCGTTCTCGGGCGTGGCGGCATCGCCCCACCACGCCTTGAGCAGCGAGGTGATGTACGCATCGGCGTTGCCCCAGAAGCCCGTGTCGGCGGTGTTCGACTCGATGTAGTCCGAGAGGCTCGAGTGCGCCTGCGCGTGGGGCATGGGCAGGTAGCCGGGCAGGATGTTGTAGAGCGTCGGGATGTCGGTCGAGCCCTGGATGGAGGCGTGCCCGCGCAGGGCCATGATTCCTCCGCCCGGACGGCCGATGTTCCCGAGCAGGAGCTGGATGATCGCCGCGGTGCGGATGTACTGGACCCCGACGCTGTGCTGGGTCCAGCCCACCGAGTAGCAGAAGGCGGTCGTGCGCTCCCGCCCGGAGTTCTCGCACAGCGCCTCGGCCACCTGCAGGAAGAGCGCGCGCGGCACGCCGCAGATCTCCTCGACCATCTCGGGCGTGTAGCGCGCGTAGTGCTTCTTCAGGAGCTGGAAGACGCAGTTGGGGTGCGCGAGCGTCGGGTCCATCTCGGGCGGCTCGCCGCGCTCCATCGAGCCCGAGTGGGCGCCGTGCGACTGCTCGCCCGCGGTGGCGCCCTGCTTGCGCTTGCCGCCGGCGGCGTGGGACATCATCCCCGAGTACTGCCACGAGCTGGTGTCGTAGGAGCCCTCGTCGTCCTGCCAGCCGGAGAAGAGGCCCTCGAGCTCCTCCGTGTCGACGAAGCCCTCGTCGATGATGACCGGCGCGTTGGTGTACGGGACCACGTACTCGCGGAACTCGCGGCCGTGCTCGAGGATGTAGTTGACGATCCCGCCCAGGAAGGCGATGTCAGAGCCCGCGCGCAGCGGCACGTGGAGGTCGGAGAGCGCGCTCGTGCGGGTGAAGCGCGGGTCGACGTGGATGAGCTTGGCCCCGCGCCGCTTGGCCTCCATGGGCCACTGGAACCCGACCGGATGGTTCTCGGCCATGTTCGAGCCCATGATCAGGATGCAGTCCGCGTTTGCGAGGTCCTGCTGGAACGTGGTGGCGCCGCCGCGCCCGAACGTGGTCCCCAGACCGGGGACCGTGCTCGAGTGTCATATGCGCGCCTGGTTCTCGATCTGCACCGCGCCCATGGCCGAGAAGAACTTCTTGATGAGGTAGTTCTCCTCGTTGTCGAGCGTGGCCCCGCCGAGGTGGGCGAAGCCGAGCGTGCGGTTGACGACGTCGCCGTTCTCGTCCTCGTGCTGCCAGGTCTGCTCGCGCACGGCGATCAGGCGGTCGGCGATCATGTCCATCGCCTGCTCGAGCGGGAGCTCCTCCCACTCCGTGCCGTGCGGGCGGCGGTACTTGACCTTCGTCTCGCGGCTCGGGCTGGTGACGAGCTGCAGGGAGGCCGAGCCCTTGGGGCACAGGCGCCCGCGCGAGATCGGCGAGGCCTCATCCCCCTCGATCTGGGTGACCTTCTCGTCCTTGACGTAGACCTTCTGGCCGCACCCCACGGCGCAGTAGGGACAGATCGAGTCGACCACGCGGTCGGCCGTGGCCGTGCGCGGCTTGAGCTCGGCGGAGCGCTTGGAGCGCGCGGCGGCGCCGAGCCCGTGCCGGTCGCCCGCGAGCTGGCGCAACAGGGGAAGGCGTGGTCCTCCGGTGGCGCCCTTCATGTGCGTCGGCTGGCTCTCCTCGGGGACGGTGCGCGCGACGACGGGCTCGTGCCCGCGGAGGGTGGATTCAAACACACTGGGAGCTTCCCCGACATAACCGGCTGATTGTGAAACGACCCCTAAGCCGGGCGGCGCTCACCCCTCCGGCAGCGCATCGAGATCCGCCCGGTCGATGGGACGGTCCGCCGCCCGCTTCATCGCCCGCAGATGCTCGAGCGAGCAGATCCGGATCGGCGTGCCGAGGATCTCGGTGGGCACGGCGGCGGCGTCGAGCGTGCGAAGCTGGAGAGCCCCGGGGCGCGCTGGACGACGTCGAGTCCGCCGTCGGCCGTATCGAGCGTCAGGTTTCCTCCCTCTCGCAGGACGGGACCGTGCTCGGCGTGCGCGAACGGCCGACCGCCCGCTAGCGGAAGGCGCGCGTCGAGCCGCACGAGCGCGGAGCCCAGGGCGCGAAGGTTGTCGGACCCGGATCGGGAACCAGGTCGACGTCCGCCGTGGCCCGCACGAAGCCGTGCGCGGCGACAGCGACGCCGCCGATGACGACGTGGCGGACGCCCTCATCGTGCAGCGTCGCCACCATGGCCGCGAGGTCGGGAAGTCCCCTCACCGCTCCCGCGCGCCCTGCACCTCCGCGAGCTGGCGGCAGAGATGGTGCAGGCGGGCGAGGCGCTCGCTCATCGAGCGCTGACGCTCCGCGACGATGCGATGCTCGCGCGCTCGGTCGAGCTCGGTCCGCGCCGCCTCGTCCTCCTCCCCGGCCCCCTCGCGGTCTTCGCCGCGCGCCTCCTCCGCGGACACGGCGTCACGCCCTCGCTGCGGCAGCGCCATGCGCCTCGGCCGACCGGCCGGAGACGCCACACGGCGCGACCTCGTAGGTCTTCATCACCTCGTCGCCGTAGTGGTGGATGACCACGGCGCCGATTACGTACGCGTGCGCGTTGAGGATCGGATTCTCGATGACCGCGTCGGGCATGGCGCAGACGAGACGATAACCGCGCGGCCAGCGGTGGCAGTCCTTGCCCGGTCCGCGGCGGCTCAAGCCCTGAGGATGCCGCTCAGCGTGAACCGCGGCCTCGACGCGGCCCTAACCGCGTCGACCGTCGCGGCCGCCGAGCGGTAGCCCCCGCCCGACCGGGGATCAACCTGGCCGCGCCGGCGAGCCCCGAGGATGGCGGCCACGGGGTTCACGGCTCACGCGCGGCTCGGTAACGCCCCGTCCGAGCGGCGTGTCCGCCGTTCGCGCCGGCCGGCGAGGACGGCGGCGAGATAGATGACGGTCGTGGTGACGATGATCGCGAAGCTCGGGGGCAGCGTGGGGACGACGTAGCTGGCGAGCAGCCCGATCCACATCGAGGCCAGCGCGAGGATGCCCGAGAGTGCGAGCGCGAGGTAGGGGTTGGGGGTCAGCCGGTGGGCGGCGCCGGCGGGAGTGGCCAGCAGGCCGAGCACGAGCAACGCACCGACGGCCTGAGTGGCCTGGGCGGTGTCCACCCCGACGAGCACGAGGAAGGCGAGGCCGAGACCGCGAACGGGCACCCCGCGGGCGGACGCCACGGCGCCGTCGAGCGAGGCGAAGAGCAGCGGCCGGGCAACGACGAGCACGAGCAGGCACAGCGCGGCGCCGATCGCCGCGGCCCAGCGCGCGTCAGCGGCGCTCAGCCCGTAGATCGATCCGAACAGCACGCGCACGCCCGCCGTGCCGTTGGTGGTGCTGGCGTTGGTGGTGAACAGGGCGAGGCACAGCGCCCCAAGCCCGAGCACCCAGGCGAACACCGAGCCGATGGTCACGTCGTCGGCGTACGCGCGCCGGCCGAGACCGCCCATCCCCAGGGCGACGGCCGTGGTCGCGGCGAACAGGCCGATTCGCAGGTCGATGCCGGCAGCCGCGGCGGCCAGCGCGCCGGTGAACGCCACGTGGCTGAGTGCGTCGGAGGCGAAGACCTGGCTGCGCAGCACGAGGAAGTAGCCGATCAGTCCGCTGGCCAGCGCGATCAGGCTGCCGGCGAGGAACGCATGGCGGACGAAGGCGTGCGCGAACATCACCCGGACGCCGGTGGCATGGCATGGAGCCGGCGCCGGTCGGCGAGCGCGCGGGCGACGCGCGCGCAGACGAACACGGCGAAGGCCAGGGAGGTCACCCAGAAGCCGACGGTGTAGGGCGAGAAGAACGCCAGGCCCAGGCCGGCCCAGCTGACTGCGACCGCCACCAGCACCGCGAGGGCGAGCCCCAGCGCGGGCCGCGCGGTGAGCGCCTGGGCGGTGGCGGCAGGCATGACCAGCAGCGCGAAGACGAGCAGGGCGCCGGTGATCTGGGCCGTGGCGGCCACCGCCAGGCCGAGCAGCAGGAGGAAGATGGTGGCCAGTGCGCCGACCGGGACGCCGCGGGCGTGAGCGACGTCAGGATCGACCGACGCGAACAGCAGCGGCCGGCCGAGGGCGACGAGCACCATGACGCTGGCGGCGGTCACGGCGGCGAGGGCGAGCACCTGGCCGTCGGTGATGCCCAAGAAGGTGCCGAACAGCAGCGCGCCCGTGTCCTCCAGCACGCCGTGGTAGAGCGTGACGAACAGGAACCCGCTGGCCAGGGCGAGCGCCTGCACGGTCCCGATCGCCGCCGACTCCTGGCTGTGCCCTCGCGGTCCGGCGCCCGAGACCCGGGCGAGCGCGAGCGCGCCGGCGGCGCAGAAGGCGAAGTATCCGGCCAGCGCAGGCACCCCGAGCAGGGTGGCGCCGGTGGCGCCCGGAAAGGCGATGACCGACAAGGTGTGCCCGGCGAACGACTGGCGGCGCAGGACCATCACCCAGCCGATCGCCGCGGCCATGACCGCGACGAGCGTCCCCGCCCACAGGGCGTTGACCATGAAGTGGTAGGCGAGCAGCTCGCGCACGTCGGCGACCAGGTCGAGCGACAGCGTCGGGCCGGCGAGCGGCTCAGCGCTCATGGCGCGGCGCGTGATGATGGGGCGCCTCGGGGGCGCCCACGACGACCATCTGTCCGTCGCTCGTGCGGAGGACCTCGATCGGCACCCCGTAGAGGCGGCTGAGCGTGGAGGCGGTGATGACCTCCTCGGGCCTTCCCTGCACGGCGGTGGCGCCCGCGAAGTACACGACGCGATCCAGCGAGCCCACGATCGGGTTGATATCGTGGGCGACGAGCATGACCGCGACTCGCTGGCTGCGGCATATCTCGGACAGCAGCGCGGCCACGGAGCGCTGGTTGGGTAGGTCGAGGCTGTCCAGGGGCTCGTCGAGCAGCAGCAGTCCGGGCCGTCTGACCAACGCCTGGGCGATCAGCAGCCGCTGCTGCTCGCCCCCCGAGAGCAGTCCGATCGGTCGCTGCGCGTAGGTCTCGGCGCCAACCAAGTCGATGACCTCCGCCACACGCTCGGCGCGCTCGCGACGCACGCGTCCCACCGGCACGGGAACGCCCCAGCGCTCGCCGTCCAACCCCAGGCGCACGACGTCCACGCCCCGGAGCCGGGTGTCGGTGTCGAAGCTTCGCCGCTGCGGCAGGTAGCCGACCTGCCGGTTGGCCTGGCCCGGCGGGCGGCCGAGCACACGCACCCGCCCGGCGCCGAGCGGCAGCAGCCCGAGCAGGACCTGCAGGAGCGTGGACTTGCCGGCGCCGTTGGCGCCGAGGACCGCGGCGAACTCGCCGGCCGCGACGGTGCACGAGACGTCGCGCCACACCACGCTGCCGCCGCGCCGCGCCTCCGCGCCGGTGACCGACACCGACGCCGGCGGCTCGTCACCGCCCGGCGGGTCGCCGGTCCTCGGCTGCGCGTCGGAGGCGCTGGACGCGGGCCTGCTCATCGCCGGGTGGCTCGGGCCAGAGCGTGGGCGAGGTCGCGCAGCTCGCGGACCTGCCAGGCCTGAAAGCTCGCGCCGGCCGGCGTGAGAGTCTCGGTCACCGTGGCGATCGGGATGTGGGCTCCTCGCGCCGTCGCGTTGAGGCGCTGGATGTCCGGGGTGGCGTTCTGGCTGTTGTAGACCCAGACCTTGATCTGGCGGGCGGTGATCTGACGATCGACCGCGCCCTTGTCCGCCGCGGTCGGATCGGTGCCCTCGCTCACCGCGTTCAGAAAGCCCGCCGGGGTCAGCAGCCGCAGACCCAGCGCCTGCGCGAGCGGCGCGAAGACGCTCTCCGACGCCCCCACCGCCACCCCCGCGTAGCGGGCGCGGATCTGCGCGATCTCGCGGTGGTAGCCGCCGAGGCCGGTTTGCCGGAACGCCCGCATGCGCTGCGCGTAGTAGCCGGCGTGCCGGGGGTCCAGGCGCTGCAGATCGTTCGTGATCGCCACGGTCACGCGCTCGACATCCGGGGGCGAGTACCAGCGGTGCGGGTTGCCGCCGCTCGCCACGCCCACGAGGGAGCCCACGTCGAGGACCCGGCGCTCGGGCGCCGGACCGGCGGCCAGCAGCCTGCCCGCCCACGCGTCATAGCCCACCCCGTTGACGATCGCCAGCCGCGCTCCCGCCATCGCCCGCGCGTCGGCCGCAGTCGGCTCGAAGGCGTGTGGATCGGTATCGGGGTTGGTGATGATGCTCCGCACCGCCACCCGGTCCCCACCCAGCTGGGCGGCCAGGCTGCCCCAGAAGTTCTCCGCCGCGACCACCTGCACGCGGCCCGAGCCGCCCGCCGCCGGGGACGAGCGCCCACAGCCCACCGCCGCCACCGCGAAGAGAACGCACGACAGTACGAGGAGATGAGCAGGTCTGGGCATGTGCATCGCTTGACAGCGGCCGTCGGGAAGGGCGCCCGGGAGACCGGTCGAACACTAGACTAAGAATGATTCTCACGCTCAGGGGCCGATAGACTGGCGGGCATGGCCGTGGCCAGCGATCGCTCCTGGGCCGAGCACGCCCGGCGCACTCTCGACCGCGCGGGGCACCACAAGGGCGCGGCCCGTGACACGATCATCGAGTGGCTGGCCGCCCAGCCCTGCGCGGTCAGCGCCCAGGACATCGAGGACGCCCTACGCCAGCGGCGACGTCCCGCGAGCCGGGCCAGCATCTATCGAGTGCTCGAGCTCCTGCAGGCTCACCGGCTCGTGCAACGCCTCGAGCTCGGACACGCCAGCGCGGTCTTCGAGCTCGTCGACCCCGCCGGTCAGCACCACCACCACCTCATCTGCGACGCCTGCGGAGAGCTCCTGCCGTTCGAAGACGACGGACTGGAGCAGGCCATCCAGACGATCTGCGGACGACTGAGCTTCCGCATCGACGACCACGACGTCATCCTGCGCGGAGCCTGCCAGCGCTGCCGCGCCTAGCCGCGCGGGCGGGGGGCGGCCAGTGGCCGCCCCCCGCCCGCGGCGACGAAACTACACGTCCTCGCCGGGGGGCTCCGGCAGCGCCGGCTGGTCGAGGGCGCCGCTCGGCTCGTCGATCTCCTCCGGCGCGCCCGCCTCGGCTCCGACTCCCACCGGCGTGGGCTTGGGCGCGGGCTGGATCACCGAGAGCTTGACCTCGTCCTCGCCCAGCCCCTCCTCGACGCCATCCTGGCCCTTGTCGACCATGACCGTCGCCCCGGGCGGCAGCTCGGCCCGCAGCACGTAGTCGGCCAGCGGGTCCTCGATGTAGCGCTGGATCGCCCGGCGGAGCGGACGGGCGCCCATCGAGGGGTCCCACCCCTTCTCGACCAGGAGGTCCTTGGCCGAGTCGGAGAGCTCGAGCTGGAGCTCGCGCTCGGCCATCGACTCGCGGATCCGGTGCAGCAGCAGGTCGACGATCGTCTTGATCTCGTCCTTCTGGAGCTTGTGGAAGACCACGACATCGTCGATCCGGTTGAGGAACTCGGGGCGGAAGACCTTCTTCAGCTCACCCATGATTCGGTTCTTCATGTCGTCGTAGGTCATCCCCGTCTCGTCGTCGGAGACGGCGAACCCGAGTGGCGTGTTGCGCGCGATCTCGTTGGCCCCGATGTTCGAGGTCATGATCACGATCGCGTGGCGGAAGTCGACCGTGCGCCCCTGGGCGTCGGTCAACCGGCCGTCCTCCAGGATCTGCAGGAGGATGTTGAACACGTCGGGGTGGGCCTTCTCGATCTCGTCGAGCAGCAGCACGGAGTAGGGCTTGCGGCGCACCGCCTCGGTGAGCTGGCCGCCCTCGTCGTAGCCGATGTAGCCCGGAGGCGAGCCCACGAGGCGCGAGACCGCGTGCTTCTCCATGTACTCCGACATGTCGATGCGGATCATCGCGTCCTCGTCGCCGAACAGGAACTCGGCGAGCGTCCGCGCCAGCTCGGTCTTCCCCACGCCCGAGGGGCCGAGGAAGATGAACGAGCCCGTCGGGCGCTTGGGGTCCTTGAGCCCCGCACGCGAGCGGCGGATCGCCTTGGAGATGACCTCCACTGCCGCGTGCTGCCCGATGACTCGCTTGTGGAGCTCCTCCTCCATGCGCATGAGCTTCTGCGTCTCGGCCTCGGTGAGCTTGAACACCGGGATCCCCGTCCACATGGAGACGATGTCGGCGATCTCCTCCTCGCCGATCGACGGGCGCTCGGAGGACTCACCCGCCTCCCACTGCTCCTCGAGCTCACGCTTCTTCTGCGTGAGCCGGCGCTCCTTGTCGCGCAGGTTCGCGGCCTTCTCGAACTCCTGCGCCTCAATGGAGGACTCCTTCTGGCGCCGCGTGGTCTCGATCTCCTCCTCGAGCTCGCGGTAGACCGGCGGGGAGGTCATCGACTTGATGCGCATCCGCGAGGCCGCCTCGTCGATGAGGTCGATGGCCTTGTCGGGCAGGAAGCGGTCGGAGATGTAGCGGTCGGAGAGATCGGCCGCCGCGGCGAGCGCCTCGTCGGTGATGTTGACCTTGTGGTGCTGCTCGTAGCGGTCCCGCAGCCCCTTGAGGATCTGCTGCGTCTCGTCGGTGGACGGCTGGTCGACGCGGATCTGCTGGAAGCGCCGCTCGAGCGCCGAGTCCCGCTCGAGGTACTTGCGGTACTCGTCGAGCGTGGTGGCGCCCACCGTCTGCAGCTCGCCACGCGCCAGCGCCGGCTTGAGGATGGAGGCCGCGTCGATCGCGCCCTCCGCCGCGCCCGCCCCGACGAGGTTGTGGAGCTCGTCGATGAACAGGATGATGTCGCCGCGCTGGGTGATCTCCTTCATCACCTTCTTCAGGCGCTCCTCGAACTCGCCGCGGTACTTCGAGCCCGCGACGAGCGCCGCGAGGTCGAGCGTGTAGATCTGCTTGCCCTTGAGCAGCTCCGGGACGTCGGAGTTCGTGATGCGCTGAGCGAGGCCCTCGACCACGGCGGTCTTGCCCACGCCCGGCTCGCCGATCAGCACGGGGTTGTTCTTCGTGCGGCGCGAGAGGATCTGCATGATCCGCTCGATCTCGGTCTCGCGGCCGACGACGGGGTCGAGCTTGCCCTCCGAGGCGAGCTTCGTGAGGTTGCGTCCGAACTGGTCGAGCAGCTTGGAGGACTTCTTCCCCTCCCCCTGAGCCTGGCCGGCGCCGGCTCCGCCGGCTCCCTGCGCGCCCTGTCGCCGCCCTCCGGGCCCGGAGAGCATGCGGATGACCTCGTTGCGGATCTTCTCCGAGTCGGCGTCGAAGTCGAGCAGAATTCGGGCGGCGACGCCCTCGTTCTCGCGCACTAGGCCGAGCAGGATGTGCTCCGTGCCGATGTAGTTGTGCCCGAGCGAGAGCGCCTCGCGCAGGGCGAGCTCGAGCACCTTCTTCGCGCGCGGGGTAAAGGGGATCTGCCCGCTCGTAACCTCTTCTCCCGAGCCGACGATGCGCACGACCTGCGCCCGCACGCGCTCCACGGTGATGTCGAGCGACTCGAGCACGCGCGCCGCGAGTCCCTCCTCCTCACGTAGCAGGCCGAGCAGGATGTGCTCGGTGCCGATGTAGTTGTGCTTCAGGGTACGAGCCTCCTCCTGGGCGAGGACGACCACCTGACGGGCTCGCTCTGTGAATCGCTCGAACATGGGGCGTGCTTCCTTCCTACTGAGGCTGAGGCGGGGCCTCGAGGGGTGTCAGGGCTAGGTAGGTCGCGGGAGGTCCAGGGGCGTTCGCGGGGTCACCGACGACCCCGCCTACTCCAGTACTTCGGCCGAAAGGGCCGAGCGGATGAGTGGACGGGGTCGGCTGACGCGCATGAGGCAGTCTACCAACCGGTGCCACCGCCAAACCGCCGGGTGGCCACGCGAAGCCCCCACCTTCGGGGAGTCGGCGGCCCGAGTCCCTCTCAGCGCATCGCCGGGAAGAGCACGACCTCGCGGATCGAGCGCCGGCCGGTGAGCAGCATGACCAGTCGGTCGATCCCGAGCCCGATGCCGCCGGTCGGCGGCATCCCGTGCTCGAGCGCGGCCACGAAGTCCTCGTCGTAGGGCTGGGCGTCGTCGTCTCCGGCGGCTGCCTCCGCGCGCTGGGCCTCGAAGCGCGCCCGCTGCTCGTCGGGGTCGTTCAGCTCGGTGAACGCGTTGGCGAACTCCATGCCGGCCGCGAAGCACTCGAAGCGCTCGACCAGTCCCGGCTCGGAGCGGTGCGCCTTGGCGAACGGGGAGAGCTCCACCGGGTAGTCCAGCACGAAGGTCGGCTGCTCGAGTTGCGGCTCCACGAGCTTGGAGAGCAGGTCGTCGACGAGCTGCGGCCAGGTGCGCTCGACGGAGAGCTCGATTCCGCGCGCCTCGATCTCGCGCGCGAGCGCGTCGTGATCGCGGTGCTCGATCACGTCGATGCCCGTGCGCTCCGCGATGGCGTCGCGCAGCGTGACCCGCTTCCACGGGCGCCGGAAGTCGATCGAGTCGGGAGAGCCGACCTCGCCGGCCACGTGGGCCACGAGCTCCTCGAGCCGGTCGGCGACGTCGCGGTAGTCGGCATAGGCCTCATACCACTCGAGCATCGTGAACTCGGGGTTGTGCTTGGGCGAGAGACCCTCGTTGCGGAAGTCCTTGCCGAGCTCGTAGACGCGCTCGAGGCCGCCGACGATGCAGCGCTTCAGGTAGAGCTCGGTGGCGATGCGCAGGAACAGCGTCCGGTCGAGCGCGTTGTGGTGGGTGGTGAAGGGCCGGGCGAGCGCTCCGCCGTAGAGCGGCTGGAGGACCGGGGTCTCGACCTCGACGAATCCCTTCTCGTCGAGGAAGCGGCGGACGGCGGCCACGGTGCGAGCGCGGAGCACGAAGAGCTCGCGCGCGTCGGTCGAGGACATGAGGTCGAGCTCGCGATGGCGATAGCGCGTCTCGACGTCCTGCAGCCCGTGGTGCTTCTCGGGGGGCGGGCGCAGCGACTTGGCGAGGACGGCGTAGGAGTCCACGCGCAGCGAGAGCTCGCCCCGGCGGGAGGAGAACACGGTGCCGTCGACTCCGATGAGGTCGCCGAGATCGAGAGCGAGCAGGCGACCCATGGCCTCCTCGCCGAGCACGTCGCGCCGGGCCTGGAGCTGCAGCCGTCCCGAGCGATCGACGAGGTCGAGGAACGCCATCTTGCCCTGACCGCGGCGTGCGGCCAGGCGCCCGGCGACGCGATAGGAGGCGTCGGTCGCGCCGCCCGGCTCGAGGCCCTCGTGGGCGGCGCGGACCGCGGAGATCGGAGCGACGCCGGAGAAGGCGTGCGGGAAGGGATCGATCCCGTCGGCACGCAGCGCCTCGAGCTTGCGCCGCCGGTTGGCCAGCAGCTCGGGCAGGTCCTCGCCGGACTCGGGCGTGGCCACGAGCGGACGTCTATGCGACGCCGACGTCGATCTTCGTGACCTTGAGCTTGCGCTCGCCCTTGGGGGTCGGGAAGACGACCTCCTCGCCGCGGCGACGGCCGAGCAGCGCCTTGCCCACGGGCGATTCGTTGGAGAGCTTGCGCTCGGCCGGATTGGCCTCGGCGGAGCCGACGATGATGTACTTGGTCGAGGCGCCCGTCTCGTCCTTGACGTGGACGACCGAGCCGACGCGCACCTCGTCGGTGGAGAGCTCGGAGGAGTCGATGACCTGCGCCGAGCGGAGCTTGTCCTCGAGCGAGGCGATCCGCGCCTCGAGCATCGCCTGCTCGTTCTTGGCGTCGTCGTACTCCGAGTTCTCGGTGATGTCGCCGAACTCGCGCGCCTCCTTGATCCGCTCGGCGACCTCGCGGCGCTTCGCGGTGGAGAGGTGCTCGAGCTCGTCCTTGAGCTTCTCGAGCCCCTCAGGGGTGAGGATGACGTCCTTGGGCATGGGCGTTTCCGGTCGGAGGAGAGGACGGAGCTGCGGGCGCGTCGAGGCCGGCTCCCGGGCCAGCGGGCGCGTGAGTATAGCGGCGGCTCAGGCGGCCGCGGCCAGCGTGGGAGCGCGCAGCGCAGCCCGTGCGGCGACCAAGGTCTCCGTGCGCTGAAGGGTGTCCTGAAGGGCCGGCCCACCGCCCAGCCGCTCGAGGTACCACGGGTAGAACTTGCGCAGGTAGCGGGCGGCGCGCTCGGGGCCGAGATGCTCCTCGGCGCGCTGCATCACCCACTCGAGCTCTTCGACGACCTCCTCGGCGCGCGGCTCGTGCGACCGGGTCCCGAGGAGCTCGCCGAAGAGCCACGGGTTGCCCAACGATCCGCGCGCGAGCATGACCGCGGCGGCCCCGGTCTGGGCGAAGGCCTGGCGCGCGGCGTCGGCGTCGCGCAGGCCGCCGGAGATCGTCACGGGCACGGGGAGCTCCTGCACCAGCTCGCGCGCGAGCCCGTAGTCCGGGCGGCCCTTGTGCTGCTGGGAGGCGTGGCGGGGATGGAAGGCCACCCCGGCCACCTCGGCCTCCTCCACCAGCCGGCGGGCGAGCACGACGCCGTCGCGCTCGCCGGGCCGCTGGCCGGGACGGAGCTTCACGGTCACGGGCAACCCGCTCCCGCGGCCCGCCGCCGCTGCCACCGCGACCGCCTTATCGGGATCGGCGAGCAACGCCGCGCCCGCGCCCGTCTTGCACACCTTGGGCACCGGACAGCCCATGTTGAGGTCGATGAGATCGGCGCCCGCGGCGGCGACGCGCTCGGCGGCCGAGGCCATCACGTCGGGGTCGGAGCCGAAGAGCTGGAAGGCGACGGGGTGCTCGTCGGGATGCACGCGTAGGAGCTCGGTGCACGTGCGCTCGTTGCCGTAGTGCACCGCGTGGCTCGAGACCATCTCGGAGGTGACGAGGCCGGCGCCGAAGCGCTTGGCCTGGAGGCGTACGAACCAGTTGCCGATGCCGGCGAGCGGCGCGAGGACCACGCGATTGGCGATGGGTAGGCCGCCGAGGGACCAGGGGTCGGTCAGGGTGGGCACGCGCGCATGGTAGGCGCAGGCCCTCAGAGGTTGCGGGCGTAGATGAGCCGCAGCCCGCTGAGGGTGAGCAGGTCGTCCACCTCGTCGATGCTCTCGGCGAACGGCACGATGACCGCGGCCAGACCGCCGGTCGCGATCGTCCGCGCGCGCTCCCCGAGCTCGGCGCGCAGCCGCCTGACGATCCCGTCGACCTGTCCGGCGTAGCCGTAGACGATGCCCGAGCGGATGGCGTCCAGCGTGGTCTTGCCGATGAGGGAGCGGGGCGGCCCCAGCTCCACCTTGGGGAGCTTCGCGGCGCGCTCGGTGAGCGCCTCCATCGAGATCTCGACCCCGGGAGCGATGATGCCGCCGAGGTACTCGCCCTCGCCGGAGATCGCGTCGTAGGTGATCGCCGTGCCGAAGTCGACGACCACGCACGCCCCCTGCGCCCGCTCGTAGGCGGCCACCGCGTTGACGAGCCGGTCGGCCCCGATCTCGCGCGGGTTCTCGTAGCGCAGCGCCATGCCCGTGCGCACGCCGGGGCCGACCACGAGCATGTCGTGACCGAGGTAGCGACTGCCCACACCCGCCCACTCGTCTCCGAGCTGGGGCACGGTCGAGGAGACGATCGAGGCGTCCACGACATCGAAGGAGAGCCCCCGCAGCCCGAGGAGCGTGGAGAGCCGCGCCCCGAGCTCGTCCGCGGTCGACTCTCGGCGCGTGGCGAAGCGCCAGTGCTCGACGAGCTCCGTGCCCTCCCAGGTGCCGAAGTGCGTCTGGGTGTTGCCGACGTCGACGGCGAGGAGCATGGCTCTAGCCCGAGAGCTCGGAGATCGGCTTGCCCTCATACGCGGCGCCCGGTACGCCACCGAGCGCGAGCACGCGAAGTCCCTCCGGGCCGGAGACGATCTTGCGCGGCTCGGTCGGGCCGACGCGCACCAGCACGTCGGGACGAAGCTCGACCTCCTCGCCGCCGATCCGGATCCAACCCGAGCCGCGCAGCACCGCGAAGACCTCCTCCTGGCCGTCCGCGGCATGGTCGTGCTCCGGGTGACCCGTGGCGTCGGGGGGGAAGTCGAGGACCTGGAGACCGAACGAGCTCACCCCGAGCTCGGCCCGTGCCTTCCTGAAGCCGCCACGGAACGCGGCCTCCATCTCGTCGATGGCCTTGGCGGTGTAGTCGGGCACCCGGCCGCACCCTACTCGGCGGCGAGCCCTAGGCGGGCGCCGACTCGGCGGGCACGGCCCTCGCCTCCTCGCGCGGGCCGATGCGCGCGTGCAGGCGGCGCAGAGGCGCGGGCGACCACCAGTTGCGCCGGCCGAGCAACGCCATCAGCGAGGGCACGAGCAGGGCACGCACGATCGAGGCGTCGAGCGCGACGGCCGCGGCGGTGCCGAGCCCGACCTCCTTGATGAACACCACCCCCGAGGTGGCGAAGGCCCCGATCGCCACGCAGAAGAGCAGCGCCGCGGCGGTCACGATTCGGCCCGTGCGCTCGAGGCCGGCGGCGACCGAGGCGCTCTCGTCCGCACCGCGGTCGCGGGCCTCCTTGATGCGGGCGAGCAGGAAGACGCCGTAGTCCGTGGAGAGGCCGAAGGCGATCGCGCACAGCAGGATGGGCTGCGTAGCCTCGAGCGCTCCCTGGCTCGTGTAGTCGAGCACGCCCTGGAGCCGTCCGTCCTGGAAGACGAGCACGAGCAGCCCGAAGGTCGCGGACAGGGTGAGCGCGTTCATGACGAGCGCCTTGAAGGGCAGCACGACCGACCCCGTCATCGCCCAGAGTAGGAGCAGCGTGACAGCGACGAGGATGGCCAGGGCGGCCCCGAGATGCGTGGCCAGCGAGCGCTGCTGGTCGACGAAGGCCGCCGCCTCACCTCCCGCGGCGACGGGGAAGGACGGGCGGACCTCGCGAACCTCACGGACGAGTGCGCGGCTCGACTCCGAGGATGGCGCTCCACGCCCGAAGACATCCACTCGCCACGTGTCCTCGCCGACGAACCGCGGAGGCGTGACCGCTACCGCCCCGCGCCGGGCGCGCAGCGCGGCGGCGTAGCGCGAGAGCTCCGCCGAGGCGGGCGCCCGCAACGCGACGTAGAGCGGCGCGGCCTGCGTGCCCGCGAAGCGGGTCTTCAGCGCGTCGTCGACTTCTCGCGCGCTGCGGCCGTGGGGCAGCACGGAGGCGTCCGCCGCGGTGAAGCGCACGCCGAGGGCGGGCAGCGCGAGCGCCACCAGGAGCGCCGTGCTGGCGGCCGCGATGAGCGCCGGGCGGCGCATCACCGCGCGCGAGAGCCGGTACCACGCTCCGCCCGCCTCGCCGCGCGCGGAGCGCTCGCCGGCTCGCCGCCAGCGGGCGGGGGCCCCGGCGTTGATACGCGGTCCCAGCAGCGCGAGTCCGGCGGGCAGCGCGATGAGCGACACGGACGCGGCGAGCAGCGCGCAGAGCGCCCCGCCGATGCCCATGGAGTAGAGGAACCGCTGCGGGAAGACGAGCAGCGAGGCGAGCGCCGAGGCGACGGTGAGCGAGGAGAAGAGCACCGTGCGCCCGGCACTCAGGAGCGTGCGCCGCAGCGCCTCCGCTCCCGGGCCGTGGGCTTCGAGCTCCTCCCGGTAGCGCGAGACGATGAAGAGCGAGTAGTCGATGGCCAGCCCGAGGCCGAGGCCGGTGACCAGGTTCAGGGCGAAGATCGAGAGCGGTTGGACCGCCTCGACGCCGCGCAGGGCCAGGAAGGTCGCCACCACCGTCAAGCCGCCCACGAGGGGCGGCAGGAGCGCCGCGATGAGCCCCCGGAACACCCACAGGGAGAGGGCGAAGAGGATCGGGAAGGCGAGCAGCTCGGCACGCGCCAGGTCGGACTGGACGCTCGCGCCGATCTGATGCTGGGCGAGGTCGGGTCCACCGAGCACCGCCCGGGGGCCGAGGCGCTCCTGCACGCGCAGCGCGGCGTCGGCGCCATCCGCGCCCGCTCGGGTGAAGGCGGCGAGGTAGGTCTCGCGCCCGTCGCGGGAGACCGGCCCCTGGACCACGCGGGCGACCTCCGGAGCGGACGCGATGGTCGCGGCCGCCCGGCTCACCTCCGCGCGGCCCGCCCGCGTGGCCGGCGCGGCGGCGGGTCGGAGGAGGGCGACGATGCCCGGGCTCGGCTCCACCGCAGCGGCCCGGGCGAGCCACGCGTGCGCCTTGACGCTCGGCGAGCTCGAGTCCTCGAAGTCGTGCGGGCTCGCGGTAAGCAGGCCGGCGACCGGGCCGCCGACGGCGGCGGCGAGCACGGCGAGGACTCCCGTGACGAGCAGGACGCGCTTGGGGTGCTCGGAGGCGAGGCGGGCAAGCGCGGCGAACATGGTCAGCACCTCTCTCCGGCGCCCGGGGCGAGGAACAGGGCCTGACGGGCCCACGGCTCGACGGGCGCGGCGGCGAGGTCCATCGCCGCCGCGAGATTCATCAGCATCCCGTGCGCGAAGAAGTCGCGCACCTCGTCGGCAGAGGCGCCCGAGAGCTCCGCCACGGCCTCCCACAAGTCGCCGTAGCGCGAGCGAATCCGCACGCGGATGTCCTCGTCGGCGCACGCGGCGTAGCACTGCATCTGCGCGAGGAGCAGCGTGCGGTCGGCGAGCAGCTCGCGGTAGGCGGCCCCCATGGCGCCGAGCCGCTCCTCGGGCGTGCCGCCCTCGACCCCGGCGGCGGCGGCTCGGAAGGTGTCGAGCGTGCGCTTGAAGCAGCGCTCGGCGCCGGCCAGGAAGAGCTCCTTCTTCGTCCCGAACAGGCGAAAGAGGTAGGGCTGCGAGACGCCGGCGCGCCGGGCGATCCGCTCGGTGGAGGTGCCGTGGAGCCCGTGGAGGGCGAACTCCTCGACCGCGTGCTCCACGACCTGCGCGCGGCGCTCCGCGGCGCTCAGGCGAGGGACGACGTTGGCCACCGCGAGCAAGGTAGTGACTGCTTACAACCTTGTCAAGAACCGCTTCTCCTCATCCGGACTCGCGCCACACCTCGACCGACACCTCCTCCACGGGCAGGGGAATCGGTGGCTCGGGTTTGGAGGCCTTGACCCATACGGAGTGGGGGCGGAAGCGGTCGAGCAGGCGGTCGGCGATGGCGGCGCACAGGCGCTCGAGCGTCTTGTAGGAGCGCTGCTGGGCCACGAGGGCGACCTCCTGGCAGACCTCCCCGTAGTCCACCGTATCCTCCAAGCGGTCGGTCACGGTGGCGTCGGACTCGCCGACGTCGAGGCGAAGGTCGAGAACGAGCCGCTGGCCGACCTCGCGCTCGGCCTCGCTGACCCCGTGGTGGGTGTAGAGCGAGAGACCGCTCACCTCGAGCGTCACCTCCGGCGCGCCGGGCCCCTCCTCGTCGTCGAGGTCGGCGTCTAGCTCGTCGAACTCGTCGGGGTCGTCCGGGCCCATGGCGGGCCGACCGTAGCACCCGCCACCGCGAGCGCATCGCGCACGGGCGCGACGTCGTGGACGCGAAGGATCGCCGCCCCGCGCTCCCAGGCGAGCACGCTCGCGGCGACCGTTGCGGCGATCCGATCCTCGACCGGCCGGCCGGTGATCCGCCCCAGGAACGCCTTGCGCGAGACGCCGATCAGCACCGGCCGCCCGAGCGCGGCGATCTCGGCCAGACGTCGGATCAGCTCGAGGTTGTGCTCCGTTGTCTTGCCGAACCCGATCCCGGGATCGAGGTGGATCCGCTCCTCGGGCACGCCCTCGGACACCGCGAAGGCCATCCGTTCCTCCAGGAAGCCCTTGACCTCCGCGACGACGTCGTCGTAGCGGGGATCGTCCTGCATGGTGCGAGGGGCGCCCTTCATGTGCATGAGGCAGCACTCCGCCCCGCGCTCGGCGACGAGCGCCGCCATCGCGGGCTCGGCCCGGAAGGCGGTCACGTCGTTGACGTAGCGCGCCCCGGCGTCGAGCGCGGCGCGCGCGACGGCGACCTTGCTGGTGTCCACCGAGAGCTGGGCCGCCGAGCCCGCCAGGCCCTCGAGCACGGGAACGACCCGACGCCACTCCTCCTCCACGCCGACGGGCTCCGCCCCGGGCCGGGTGGACTCGCCGCCCACGTCGAGGATGTCCGCCCCCTGGGCGGCGAGCTCACGACCGTGGGCGACCGCCACGTCACGCGCCAGGAACCGCCCGCCGTCGGAGAACGAGTCGGGAGTGACGTTGAGGATCCCCATGATGCGAAACAGCGAGCTCACCGGACACTCCTCTCAGTCCTGAGACGCGCGTTCGCCTGGCGAGGAGCTGAGCCGTCCTCGAGCAGGCTGCGTAGATCGCGGGTCAGCTCAGGTGCGGCTTGCCCGGCGGCGTCCCGCGGAGCTCCGCGGTCCCCCCGGCGAGCCCGGGGCGCGGCAGCGGCCGCGGCGCCTCGCGTCCGGAGCGGTCGGGCACCGGCGGCAGCGGAAGGTCGGGCGGCGGCGGCGCCTCGGCGCCGAAGACGTCGACCTCGGTCTGCCCGTCGAGCAGCGCCTCGAACTGCGCCTTCTCGAGCGTCTCGCGCTTGACGAGGACCTCCGAGATCGACTCGAGCTTCGTCCGGTGCTCGGTGAGGATGTCCTTGGCGCCCTGGTGGGCGGTCTCCACGATCCGGCGGATCTCGTCGTCGATCTCCCGCGCGATCTCGTCGGAGTAGTCGGGCTCGGAGGAGAACTCGCGACCCAGGAACGGCTGGCCGTGGTCGTGACCGAACACGCGCGGGCCGAGCTTCTCGCTCATCCCGAAGCGCATGACCATCTGCTTGGCGGTGGCCGTGACCTTCTCGAGGTCGTTCGAAGCGCCCGTGGTGATCTCGCCGAAGACGATCTCCTCCGCGGCTCGGCCGCCGAGCGTCATGGCCATGGTGTCGCCCAGCTCGGCGCGCGTGGTCAGGAACTTGTCCTCCTGGGGCAGCGAGATCGTGTAGCCGAGCGCCTGCCCGCGCGAGATCACCGAGATCTTGTGCACGGGGTCGGAGTGCTCGAGGTAGTGCCCGACGATCGCGTGGCCCATCTCGTGGTAGGCCGTGATGAGCCGTTCCTTCTCGCTCATCACCCGGGTCTTCTTCTCCGGGCCGGCGATGACCCGCATGATCCCCTCTTCGAGCTCGACCTGGGTGATCTCGCGCTTGCCCGTGCGAGCGGCGAGCAGGGCGGCCTCGTTGACGAGGTTGGAGAGATCGGCGCCCGTGAAGCCGGGGGTCTGCCCGGCCAGGGTGTCCACGTCGATGACTCGGGCCAGCGGCTTGCCGCGCGTGTGGACCTCGAGGATCTTGGCGCGGCCCTTGCGGTCGGGGCGGTCGACGACGATCTGGCGGTCGAAGCGGCCGGGGCGCAGGAGGGCGGGATCGAGGATGTCGGGGCGGTTGGTGGCGGCGATGAGGATGATGTTGTCCTTCATCTCGAAGCCGTCCATCTCCACCAGAAGCTGGTTCAGCGTCTGCTCGCGCTCGTCGTGGCCGCCGCCGAGTCCGGCGCCGCGGTGGCGCCCGACCGCGTCGATCTCGTCCATGAAGATGATGCACGGGGAGTTCTGCTTGGCTTGCTCGAATAGGTCGCGCACGCGCGAGGCGCCCACCCCCACGAACATCTCCACGAAGTCCGAGCCCGAGATCGAGAAGAAGGGCACGCCGGCCTCGCCGGCCACCGCGCGGGCCAGGAGGGTCTTGCCGGTGCCCGGCGGGCCGTAGAGCAGCACGCCCTTGGGGATGCGCGCTCCCAGCGCCTGGAACTTCTTGGGGTTCTCGAGGAACTCCTTGATCTCGTGCAGCTCCTCTACGGCCTCGTCGACCCCGGCCACGTCGCGGAACGTGATCTTGGGCGAGTCGACCGAGAGGCGCTTGGCCCGGGACTTGCCGAAGGACATGACCTTCGAGCCGCCGCCCTGCACCTGGTTCATGAGGAAGACCCAGAACCCTATGAAGATCACGAACGGCAGGACATAGGTGAGCAGGGAGAGCCAGCCGTTGCTCTTCTTGCCCTGAACGTCGAAGGGGACGTTCGCCTTCTGCAGCGACGACACGAGCTGGGCGCCGTAGGCGTCGGGGTAGCCGACCTCGTACTTGGACCCGTCGGCGCGGGTGACGTCGACCGTGTTGTCCTTGGTCTTGACGTCGACTCCCTTGACCTGCGGAGGCGTGGCCTGCACCTGCGTCAGGAAGTTCGCGAAGGTCTGCTTGGGCGGGTGGTCACTCGGCGAGATGAGCTTCTGCGCGAAGAACGCGAGCACCACCACGATGAGGATGGGAAAGGCAGCGCTCTTGAAAAGCCGGCTCATGTGGTGATTCCGGCCGCGTCCGAAACCTAGGGGTGACGCGGCGAAAAGGCAGCCAAGCGTAGCAGCGGGGGGATCGGCTCCCGGCCGCCTCGGCGCGGGTGTCTGCGATCCTTGGGGGGCGCATGCCCCGGACCGTGCTCGTGGTGGACGACGACGCCCCGGTGCGGCGTATGCTCGCGCGGACGCTCGAGGCCGAGGGCGACGAGGTCACTGTGGCCGCCGACGGCGGCCAGGCGCTCGTCGCCGTGGAGCGCGCGGTACCCGACGTCGTGGTGCTCGACGTGGCGATGCCGGGCCTGGACGGGCTGGCGGTCTGCCGGCGCCTGCGGGCCAAGGGTCTGGCGGTGCCGATCCTGCTGCTGACCGCGCGAGACGCCGTCTCCGACCGCGTGGCGGGCCTGGACGCGGGGGCCGACGACTATCTCGTCAAGCCCTTCGCGCCGGAGGAGCTGACGGCGCGCGTGCGGGCGCTCGGCCGCCGGGGCGTTCCGCTCGGCGAGCGGCTGGCCGTCGGCGAGCTCGCCCTCGATCCGGTCACGCGGACGGCGCTCCGCGGCGGGCACGCGATCGAGCTCACGGGGCGCGAGGCCGACCTGCTCGCCCTCCTGCTGCGCCACCCGCAGGCGGTGATCTCGCGCGAGCAGGCGCTCGCCGAGGTCTGGGCGGGAGAGGGCGGCACGAACGTCGTGGACCGCTACGTCGGCTACCTGCGGCGCAAGCTCGGAGACCCGCCGCTCATCCACACGGTGCGCGGCGTCGGCTTCGCCCTCCGACCATGAGGCCGAGGACCCTCCGCGCCCGGCTGACGGCGGCGGCGGCTCTGGCCATCCTGCTCGCCATCGGGCTGCTCGGCGCCTCCGTGGAGCTCGTGCTCTCGAGCCAGCTCCGCTCCTCGCTCGACCGGGCGCTGCACGACCGGGCGGTCGAGGTCGCCCGCCTCAGCGCCTCCGCGCCCGCGCTGCTCACCGCCGGCGGCGCGCTCGACGCCCCCCTCGGCGGCCGCCTGCTCGCCGTGGAGGTGGTCGACCGCCAGGCTCGGATCGTGGCGCGCTCGGCCGCGCTCGGCGGCCGGCTGCTTCCCGGCGGCGCGCTGCTCGACCGGGCGCTCGGGCGCGGAGCGACCGGCTATGCCTCCGCCCGGCTATCGGGGGAGGAGATCCGCCTCTACGTCGCTCCCGTGGCCGACGAAGGAGGGCCGGCGGGAGGGGGAGCGGTCCTCGTGGCCTCGACGACCGGGGAGATCGACGGGACGCTCCGCCGCGTCCGCGAGCTCGTCGCGCTCGGGGCCCTGGTCGCGGCGCTCCTCGGCGCGCTGGGCGCCGCCGTGCTCACGCGCCGGGGCCTGCGGCCGCTCGGGCGCCTCTCCGCCGGAGCGCGGTCGATCGAGGAGACCGGCGACGCCGCGCGTCGCCTCCCGCCCGCGGCCGCCGAGGATGAGGTCGGCGAGCTGACGCGGACGCTCAACGGCATGCTCGCCGCGCTCGAGCGCGCGCGGGACACCGAGCGTCGCTTCCTGGCCGACGCCTCGCACGAGCTGCGCACCCCGCTCACCGCGCTTCGCGGCAACGCGGCGTTCGTCGCGCGCCACGGCGCCGACCCCGAGGCGCTCGCCGACCTGGAGGCCGACGCCGCGCGCCTCGGCGCGCTGCTCGACGACCTCCTTGCCCTCGAGCGCGAGGAGGCGGGGCGCGAGCCCGTGGAGGAGGTGTGCCTGGACGAGCTCGCGACGGCCGCCGGCGGCGACGACGACGTGGAGGTCGAGCTCGAGGGCTCCGCCCCGGTGGTCGTCCGCGGGGAGCGGGGAGCGCTCGAGCGCGCGCTGGAGAACCTCATCGCCAACGCGCGCGTGCACGGGCCCGAGGGCGCCGGGATCCGCGTCGCCGTGCGGACCTCGGGCGAGCGGGCGCTGCTCTCGGTGAGCGACGCGGGAGCCGGCATCCCGCCCGAGCGGGTCGAGGAGGCCTTCGGACGCTTCTGGCGCGGTCCGCAGACGGCGGGACGTCCGGGCTCGGGCCTCGGACTGGCGATCGTGCGCGCGACGACCGAGCGCCACGGAGGGACGGTGCACGTGGACGGAGCCCGCGTGACGCTCGACCTGCCGGTTCTCAAGCATCTCTCAAGATCCGCCTCTACCGTCCCGGGCACCCCCGAACGAAGGACCCCGATCCCATGAGCCTCCTCCGCCGCCTCTCCGCCTCCCGCCTCCTCGCTCTCTGTGCCGGCGTCGTGCTGCTCGTCGGCGGCGGAGCGGCCTTTGCGGCGGCGGCCTTCAGCGGCCAGGGCGCCGTCCCCCCCGCCAAGGCGCTCGCCCCGGCGATCCGCGACGCGCTGGCCGCGAAGCCCGTCCCGGGGATCACCGCCCGAGTGACCTTCACGAACCACCTCATCGACTCCGCGAGCGTGCAGGGCGCCAACCCGCTCCTCTCCGGCGCGACGGGCCGACTCTGGCTCGCCCCGGGCGGCCGCGCGCGCCTCGAGCTGCAGTCCGACGGCGGCGACGCCCAGCTCGTGAGCGACGGCCAGCGGTTCTTCGTCTACGACGCGAGCTCGAACACCGCCTACAGCGGGTCTCTTCCGCGCTCGAGCGGGAAGGGCAAGGGCCGGGAGCCCGCGGGCGGCAAGGAGCGCGTGCCCACGGTGTCCGAGATCGAGCGCGGCCTCACGCGGCTCATGCGGCGGGTCGCCGTCCTCGGCCCCACGCCCGAGTCCACCGCCGGTCAGCCCGCCTACCGCGTGCGCGTCTCCCCCCGCCACGACGGCGGACTGCTGGGCGCGGCGGAGATCTCCTGGGACGCGCTGCACGGGGTGCCGCTGCGCGCGGCGGTCTACGCGCAGGGCCGCTCCGCGCCGGTGCTCGAGCTCAAGGCCACCCAGGTCTCCTACGGCGCCGTGCCCGCCTCGACCTTCGCCGTCTCGCCCCCCGCGGGGGCGAAGATCGTCCAGGTCAACGCGCCGGCCCGCGGCGCGCCGGCCGGAGTCCGGCAGGGCCGCGACCGGCATCACGGTGGCAAGCACCGCGAGCCTCAGAGCGTGACCGCGGTGTCGCGCTCGCTGCCCTTCCGCCTCTCCGCCCCCGACCGCCTCGTGGGACTGCCCCGCCGTGGCGTGCGCCTCCTCGACTGGAACCGCCGCGCCGGCGCGCTCGCCTTCTACGGGCGTGGACTCGGCGGGATCGTGGTCATGGAGCGCCGCGCAGGTCCGGCGGCACCCGCGCCACGGGGTCGCCGTGGGCAGCAGCTCGACCTGCCCAAGGTCTCGATCAACGGCGCGACCGGCACCGAGCTCGCCACGGCGCTCGGCACGGTGGTGCAGTTCGAGCGCGGCGGGATCGCCTACACCGTGCTCGGATCGGTGCCGCCCGCCGCGGCCGAGGCAGCCGCGCGCGGGTTGTAGGGGCTCCTTCGTGGACCATCCCGTCGAGGCCCGCGGGCTCGTCAAGCGCTACGGCGACATCGTCGCAGTGGACCACGTGGACCTGACCGTCCGGGCCGGAGACGTGTACGGGTACCTGGGCTCGAACGGCGCCGGCAAGACGACCTCGCTGCGCATGCTGCTCGGGCTGATCCGCCCGACGGAGGGCAGCGCCCGGCTCTTCGGCCGCGACCCGCTCCACGAGGGCGCCCGCGCGCTCGACGGCGTCGGCGGCTTCGTCGAGGCGCCCCGCTTCTACCCCTACCTCAGCGGGCGCAAGAACCTCGAGCTCTGCGCCGCGTACGACGGCGACGGGGCGGCGGAGCGCATCGACGAGGTGCTCGACGTGGTCGCCCTGCGCGACCGGGCGAAGGACAAGGTCGGCGGGTACTCGCACGGGATGCGCCAGCGCCTCGGCATCGCCGGGGCGCTGCTCCGCGCTCCGCGCCTGCTCCTGCTCGACGAGCCGGCGACCGGGCTCGACCCGGCCGGCATGCGCGACATGCGCGCGCTCATCCGGCGGCTCGCCGACGGAGGGATGACCGTGCTGCTCTCGAGCCACCTGCTCGCGGAGGTCGAGGAGCTGTGCGACCGCGTGGCGATCGTCCGCTCGGGCCGCGTCGCCTACGAGGGGAGCCTCGCCGACCTCCAGCGCACGGCGACGACGAGCTTCCTCCTGCGCACGAGCGACGACGAGCGGGCCGCGCAGGTATGCGCGGGCCGGCACGGACTCGGCGAGGTCCGCCGCGAGGCGGCGGGCATCCGCTTCAGCGCGGGCGACGAGGCCACGGGCGAGCTGTCGATCGCCCTGGTCGAGGCCGGCGTGGCCATCTACGCGCTCGCGCCCGAGCGGGCGACGCTCGAGGACCTGTTCTTCCGGCTCACCGAGGGTGAGGAGCAGCCGGAGGATCGCACGGCCGCGCGCGAGCCCGTCGGAGAGCCGGCATGAGGCGGCCGGGCACCCTCACCGTCTACCGCTGGGAGCTGCGCAAGCTCCGGTCCCAGAAGCGGACCTACCTCGGCCTGGGCGTGGTGATCGCCATGCCGCTCTTCTTCGTGCTCGCGCTCGCGCTGCAGAACGGACAGCCCGAGGAGGTGCCCTTCGGGCGCTACGTGCGCGAGTCGGGGCTCGCGATCCCGCTCGTGCTGCTCATCTTCGGGTCGGTCTGGCTCTTCCCGCTCGTGACTTCCCTGGTGGCCGGAGACATCATCGCCTCCGAGGACCACAACGGCACCCTGAAGACGATCCTCACCCGCTCGCTGCACCGCGGGCAGGTCTTCGCGGGCAAGGCTCTGGCCGCCGCCACCTACGCGCTGCTCGCCCTCGCGGTCATGGGCGTCGTGGCCATCGTGGCCGGCTCGCTCAAGTCGGGCTTCAACCCGCTGACCACGCTGTCGGGCACGACGGTCTCGGCCCCCCGCGCGCTCGGCCTCGTGGCGGCGAGCCTCGGGGTCTACCTGCTGCCGATGCTGGCGATCGCCTGCATCGGGCTGCTGCTCTCGAGCATCACGCGCAACAGCGCCGCCGCGGTGGTGGGGACGCTGCTCATCGCCCTGCTCCTCCAGCTCGTCGGGATCCTCCCCGGGCTCGGCGCGCTCAAGCCCTACCTCCTGCCCAACCAGTTCCAGGCCTGGCAGGGGTTCCTCCGCATCCCGATCGACTGGGCGCCGGTCGCCCGGGCGGCCTGGGTCTCCGCGGCCTACGCGCTGCCCTGTCTCGCCGGGGCCTACCTGGTGTTCGTGCGCCGGGACGTCGCGGGCGGATAGCTCGCCTCAGGCGTTCAGCGCCGCGACGTAGGGCAGGTTGCGATAGCGCTCGCCATGGTCGAGCCCGTAGCCGATCGCGAAGCGATCGGGGATCTCGAAGCCCACGTAGCGGGCGTGCAGGTCGACCTGACGCCGCGAGGGCTTGATGAGCAGCGCGCAGACCTCAAGCGAGGCGGGATCGCGCGAGCGCAGGTTGCGCAGGAGGTACTGCAGCGTGAGGCCCGAGTCGACGATGTCCTCGACGATGAGCACGTGGCGCCCGGCGATGACGGCATCGAGGTCCTTGAGGATGCGCACGACGCCCGAGGACTTCGTCGCCGACCCGTAGGAGGCGACCGCCATGAAGTCGACCTCGCAGGGGACCTCGAGCTCACGCATGAGGTCGGAGAGGAAGAACACCGCGCCCTTGAGCACGCCGATGAGCAGGGGCTCCCGGCCGGCGTAGTCGCGGGAGATCTCCGCCCCGAGCTCTCGGACGCGATGCTGGAGGTCATCGGCCTGGACGAGGATCTCGCCGATCGCCGGGTCGCGCATGGCCCTCGGAGTCTACGAGCCGGCGTCGCGAGTGAACCGCAGCACGCCCCGTTCGAGCACCACCCGCACTCCGTCACCGATGTCGAGCGCCGCCGTCGGGTGGCCGGACAGGGCGAGGATCTCCTCAGTGCGGCGCGCCGCGCGGGGCGCGAGCCCGTTTGCCGCCGCATCGGCCAGCCGCTGCACCACGAGGCGGCGCAGCGCGGGCGGGTGCGCGCGCAGGCGCTTGAGCTCGATCCGATCGGCTCCGCCCAAGATCTCGCCGACCAGCTCGTCGAGGACGTCCGCCTCGTCGCGCAGCAGCTCGGCGGTGCGCACTACGTTCGCCTCGGCGCCGGGGTGCACCGCGGCGAGCGCGGGAAGGAGGCCGGTTCGCACCCGCCCGCGCGCGTAGAGCTCCGAGGCGTTCGTCTCGTCCTCGCGCCACCCAAGCCCGCGCTGCTCGCAGTAGGCGGTGACCCTCGCGCGCGTGTACCCGAGCAGCGGGCGCACGAGGCGGCCCTCGCGCTCGCGCATGCCGAGGAGCGCCCGCCGGCCGGGAGAGGAGGCCAGACGGTAGAGCACCGTCTCGGCCTGGTCGCTCGCCGTGTGCCCGGTCGCGATCGAAGCGGCGCCGAGCGCGTCGGCGAGCCCCGTGGCGGCGGTGTAGCGCACCTCCCGCGCCCACGCCTGCAGGTTGCCGGCGCCTTCCGGCCGCTCGGCGTGGAGGACCTCGAGCGCGACCCCCAGCTGCGCCGCTAACCGGGCGCACAGCGCCTCGTCCTCCGGCGCGCCCGCCCGCAACCCGTAGTTGACGTGCAGGGCGCGCATCGCGGTCGGACCGGCCAGCCGGACCGCCAGGTCGAGCAGGCACACCGAGTCCCGGCCCCCTGACACCAGCACCACCACGGGCTCGCCGGGCGGGAGCAGTGCGCGCGCGCGAAGCTCCTCGAGCACGGCTCGCTCAGTCCTCCGCGACCCGTGCGAGGAAGAGCTCCGTGGGGCGGGAGAACCCCTTCAGCTTGACCTCGGCGATGGGGTCGAACTCGAGGTGGGCGCCGGCGCCGTCCACCACCGGACGGGTCACGAGGACCTCACCGCCCGCCGAGCGCGCGGCCACGCGCGCCGCGAGGTTCACCTCGCGCCCGTAGTAGTCGCCGTCGCGGTAGAGCGTCTCGCCGTAGTGGATCCCGATTCGCGGCAGCGGGCGCTCGGCGGACACGAGCGTCTGGAAGCCGACGGCCCAGTCGGT
>JAABUZ0100002279.1_pt1 | contig 32432 bp, 28 predicted proteins | sample 5562091 | NCBI WGS metagenome assembly JAABUZ01 (sample SAMN12813069, study PRJNA571459) | rock metagenome | isolation source: Antarctica rocks | place: Antarctica: Victoria Land, Linnaeus Terrace sud | collected 2015-12-21
TGTCGCCCACCGGATTCGGGTCGCCGCCCTTATCGCCTGCTCACGCCCCAGAAACCTGGGCTACGCACCAACGCTCACGCCGCGATCACGCCCGGTCCACACCGCCGAAAATCCCGAAAGTCGAAACTAGCGGCTCGCGCCGCAGTTGACAGTGGGTCACAGACCGCCGCGGGCAACCAGCCCGCGGCGGTCTTGTTGCTAGGTCGGGTCTCTTGCCACTCGGCTCAGCCGTGTGGCGTGAAAGGCACGCCGGCTCGTAGCTCAGCCCCCACGCGGCTTCTCGGGATCGCGATCAGCTCGGCCTCGTCGCTCTATCTCGACTCAGCGCACACACCCCATCTTCCGCGCCCACTACGCGGTCCTGACCGATCCCCAACAAGATCTTTGGGTTTCAGAACGTGGCGCCAGTGGTCAACAAGAAGCTGCTCGCGAGCGAGGGCTCGCGTTTGGTAGGTGCCACGGTCGTTCTCCGGCGCCCAGACATGAGAGACGATCGCGCCGACGACGCAGACCCCGGCACCGATCAGCACACTCGGCCCGACGCCGATGTGCGAGATCCCGATCGGCAGCAGGAAGGTGCCGGCCGCGGCGCCGACGCGACTGGCGGCGGTGGCGAGCCCGATCCCGCTCGCACGCAGCTCGGACGGAAAGACCTCGCCCGAAAACAGCCCCGCCGCGCTAGCCATCGAAGGCTGAGCGGATGCTTGCGGCCAGCCCAGTGATGTGAGAGAGTGCCGATCGAGCGCAACTCAATCGTGAGGGAGGCGGCATGACGGAGCATCGCAAGCTGGTGGCCGAGGCGGTCGGAACTGCCCTGCTGGTGATCGTCGGGGTTGGGGTGGCCACGCTGAGCTTCGGCTTCAAGCTGACGGGCGGATCGGTGTCGGCCGGGGTCGTGGCGACCGCGCTGGCGTTCGGCCTGGTGCTCCTCGCGCTGGCCTACACCTTCGGGCCGATCTCCGGAGCGCACGTCAACCCGGCGGTCACGCTCGGGTTCGTGGTGTCCGGGCGGATGTCGCTGGGGGAGGCCGTCGGCTACTGGGTGTCGCAGTTCGTCGGCGGGATCGTCGGTGCGCTGGTGCTGTGGGGCATCGTCTCGGGAGCCCCGGGCTACACGCGCTCAGGCGTGGGGCTCGGTACCGACGGCTGGGGGCACAAGGCGTCGATGATCGGGATCGGCGCCGGCGGAGCGTTCGCCGCCGAGGTGGTCTTGACGTTCATATTTGTGCTGGTGGTGCTCGTCGCCACCAGCCGGGTGGGCTCGCCGGGCTTCGCCGGCCTGGCGATCGGTCTCGCGCTCAGCGTAGTGCACCTGATCGGCATTCCATTGACCGGCACGTCGGTCAACCCGGCGCGGAGCCTCGGCCCGGCGCTCATCGTCGGCCATCAAGCGCTGTCCCAGGTGTGGCTGTTCATCGTCGCTCCGCTCGTCGGAGGAGCGATCGCCGCCCTGCTCTACCGCTACCTGGTCGTGCCCACCGAGCCCGAGGCCATGCCCTCGGCGATCGCCGAGGGGGAGGTGGAGCGCACCACCGCCACCCCCTGACGCGCCGGTGACGGCCCCCGATCTGGGTACGAGACAGATCCGGGCGACCGAGCGGGGCGATGGCCTCGCACGTTCGCGTTGCCACACGATGGGTTCCAGTAGCAACGGCGCGTCCAGGAGCGAGCCGATTGAGACTACCGCTTAGGACGGTTCAGCAAGACCGCACCCACCACCCCCCACTGACGCCGACCGGCCAGACCTTTGAGCGTTTGGTAGGTGCCACGGTCGCTCTGCGGTTGGCGGCGAACGGCTCGTCGAGGCCACGCGGCGACGACGCAAGGGCTTCAGTCAGCACCAGCCACGGCGCCAACGACCGGCACCGTTGCAAACTGACCGGTCTGCGTCAGCGAGCGACCGGTGGTCTCCGGCGCCCAGACATGAGAGACGATCGCGCCGACGACGCAGACCCCGGCGCCGATCAGCACACTCGGCCCGACGCCGATGTGCGAGATCCCGATCGGCAGCAGGAAGGTGCCGGCTCGGGCAAGAGCTTTGCCCCGAGCACCACCCACGCCGGGCTTCCCAGCGGGCAGCCCGGCAGAGGCAAGCCCCCGGTCACGCTCGGAGACAAGAACTTCACCGAGGAGTACGTCCTTGGGGAGCTCTATGCTCAGGCACTGCGTGACAAGGGCTACGCCGTCCGCCTCGAGCCCGACGTCGGTTCCTCGGGGGCGTATCGATGCAGCGCTCACAAGCGGGAGGATCGACCTCTACCCCGAGTACACCGGGGTGATCGTCTCGGCGCTGTCCAACATCGTCTCGGCCGCGCCGGGGGCCTCTGGCGCGACGGGATCGCCTCCTCGCTCGGCCACGCAGGCATATGAGCAGGCTGCCGCGTTCGAGGACAGCCGGGGCTTCACGCTGCTCCAGCCGACCCCGTTCCAGGACGCCAACCGGGGTCGCCACCACACCGGCCTTCGCAAGGGGCCATGGGTTGAGCGCGATGCAAGATCTCCGCAAGCTCGGCAGCTTCACCTATGGCGCCCCACCGGAGAACCGGACTCGCTACGAGGGGCTGTGCGGCATGCAACAGGCGTACGGGTTGGGTCGCTCGCGACTCGTGCCCTGAACAGCGGCAAGGTCGACACGATCGCCGTGTTCACGACCGACGGTCGTCTCTTACGCGGCCGCTACGCGGTCCTCGCCGACCCCAAGAACATCTTCGGGTTTCAGAACGAGGCGCCGTTGGTAAGCAGGGAGGTGCTTGCGAGAGAGGGTCCTGCGTTCGCCCAAACCCTCAATGCAGTGAGCGCCTGGCTGACGACGTCTGCCATCAGCGACATGAACGCCGCCGCCGACATCGAGCACCACACACCGGCCGCCGTGGCCGGGAGCTTCCTGGCCGCTCACGGCCTCCGGTAACCGCGAACGGAGCCGTCAACGGGCTCGCTCGTCCCCGTCCTCCTCGCTCAGAACAGCCGATCGGGCGCTTCGCGCCTGGTCATCGGAAGCGGCCAGGAGCACAGGCTCGCTTCGGCCGGGCAGCCGCCGCAGAGTGCGCGATGCGGCGCGCCCGAGACCTCGAACTCCCACGCCAGCACTCCCCGCGCCAGCCGCGCCAGCTCGCGTTCCAGACGCTTCATGTCGGCGCGGATGAAGGTCGCGGCAAGGGGCTCGTGCGGACGCTCCAGGAAGACGTGCACCACTTCGACCTGCTCGGCCCCGGCGTGCAGTGCAGCCAGCGCGTACACGAGGCGCTGAGTGCCGTAGGCACCCTGCGGGAGCCGCGCCAGCTCGACGCCCTCGGTCAGACCAGCGGGCCCCGCCGCACTGACAGCCCCGGCCGGACCGACGGCCCCGGGCGCGCTGAGCGCCCCGGCCGGACCGACGGCGCCCGCAGCGTCTGCCTTCTCGACCCGGTCACTCTTGTAGTCGACTACGAGCATCTTCGCCCGCGCCTCACGCGCTAGGACGTCGAGCGCTCCGGTCACGAGCACGCCACCCCCGATCAGGAAGCCGAAGTGCTCCTCCCGGCGGACGTCGGTCGCGCGGGCGAGCCTCGCGCAGAGCTCGCTGGACGCGAAGCCGGCGACCAGGTCCGACAGCTCCTCCACGTCCTGTCGGGCGCGCTCGGAGTCCAGCCCGGCACGCTGCGCCGAGGCGGCGAGCATCGCGGCTGTGGGGCGCAGCGGGCGGCGGAAATTGAGGCGCTCCAGCAGGTCGTGGACGAGGACTCCGCGGTGCGCACCTGACAGGCCGGCGGTACCCGCTGGGGGTCTCGTGGGCGGCGCGCCCGCCGGTGCAAGGGGTCCCGTGGTCGGCGCGCTCGTCCGCCCACCCCGCTCCCCTAACGACGGGAGCCCGAGCACGCGCTCAGCGTAGAAGCGATAGCCGCAGCGCTCATACTCGCCGAGTGAGGAGTAGCTCAGGCGGGTGACGGCCGGCGCTGGGGTGGCGCCCGGAAGCGGCGCTGGGGTGGCGCCCGGAAGCGGCGCTGGGGTGGCGCCCGGAAGCGGCGCTGGCTCAGACACGGGGAGCAACTCTGGCGGCTGCACTTTGGCCTCGCGGGGAGGTCTACCTGTGAGCCCTTCCACAGGGGGAACAGGCAGAACCGGATAGACCGGGTCCTCAGGGCGGACGAACGTGAGCCTGATCGGACCCGCATCGCAAGCCCCACCATCGCCGGCACCCGCGCCCGCATCGCAAGCCTCGCCATCGCCGGCAACCCCACCCCCGCCGTCACCCGGACCCGCGCGCGAACACGCACCGCGAGCGCGCTGCGCGATGTCCGGGACCAACCCGGGCGCGATCCACGCGATCGGGCCGCCCATCACGCGCTCGGACCACGGGTCGAGCTTCGCCGCACCACTCAGGATTAGGCGCTCGCGCGCCCGGGTCATCGCCACGTAGAAGAGCCTGCGCTCCTCGCGCTCCTCGCGCGCACGCTGCTCCTCGCCGAGCGCGTCGTAGTCAAGGGCAGACTCGCGCCTTCCGGTCCCGGGTGCCGCCAGGCGCAGCCCGAAGCGCCCATCGCGCCCTACGCGCAGCAGGTCCGATCGCCAGCGTGGCCCGCGGCCCAAATCGGCGACGCAGACGATCTCGAACTCGAGCCCCTTGGCGCGATGGATGGTCATCAGCCGCACGGCATCGAGCGCCTCGCCCTCGACCGGCGCCTCGCCCTCTCGCGTGCCCTGCGCCGAGTCCTCGGACCCCGCCCGGCCGGCCGACCCGCCCAGCCCGGCCGACCCCGCCCGGACGTCCATGAGCTTCAGAAAGCCGTGCAGGTCCGCCCCCGCGGCGGCTTCGTGCTCGCGCCCGAGGCGCATCAACTTACGGACGTTCGCCAGCCGGCGCGCGCCGCCGGGCATCGCGAGCATCGCCAGGTCGTATCCGCTGCGCTCCAGCGCGCGCTCGATCAGTTCCTCGACCGGCTCCCGCGAGGCGAGGCCGCGCTCGGCGGCGAACCACTGCGCGAACGCCGCCAGTCGCTCGCGCTCCCACGCGCAGAGCTCGTCCAGGCGTCCCTCCGGCGCGCACAGCAACGACCACGGATCGACGCGGGCCGCGCGAGCGCCGGCGCCGAGCACCACCAGCGCGTCGAGCGAGACGCCGAGCAGTGGCGAGGCGAGCACCGTGTAGAGCGCTTCCTCCTCGCGCGGGTTGGCGAGGGCCCGCAGGTAAGCGATCAGGTCCACGACCTGCGGGTGTGACCAGTACCCGCGCCCACCGATCACGTAGGTCGGAGCTCCCTGCTCCTCCAATGCCCGCTCGTAGGCGCGCAGATCGGTGCTGGCCCGAGTCAAGACGACCACGTCGCCCGCCTCGGCGCCTCCGTCGATCAGCTCCTTCACGCGCTTGGCGAGAGCGCGCGCCTCGGCCACGCGCCACGGCGAGGCGAGTCCGTCCCCCGCCCAGTCCGCACCCTTTTCGGCGATCAGCAGCTCGACCCGCGCGTCCTGCGCCGGCGGGACGCGGCGCCCCGTCAGGAGCGGCGTGAAGCCCGCCCCGAGCTCGCGCGCGAAGACGCCGTTGACCGCCTCCAGGATCTCGCCCCGTGAGCGGAAGTTGGTCGCGAGCGGGAGCCGCGCGCCAACCTGCTCGAGACGCTTGCCCCGCCGCTCGAACAGCTCGACTTCGGCGTGGCGAAAGCCGTAGATCGACTGCTGTGCGTCCCCGACCGTGAACAGGTTTCCGCGCGCGATCGACTCGATCAGCTCGAGCTGCACCCTGTTGACGTCCTGCAACTCGTCGACCATCACCTGCTCGAAGCGAGCCTGGTAGCGCTCGCGCAGCTCCTCGTGGGCGCGCAGCAGCTCACGCGCGATCAGCTCCAGATCCTCGAAGTCAAGCCCCGAGCACTCGCGCTTGCATCGTGCGTAGCGCGTGCCAAAGCCCCGCAGCAGCCCGTCGAGCAAGTCACGCGCCGCTGCCGCCCAGCGGTGCTCGCAAACGCCGCGAAAGCGCGCCAGCGCCGCGCTGTAGGCGAGGCATGCGGGGGTGCGCAGCGCGGTGCCGTTGCCACCGGGCATGCGGAGCGCAGTGAGCTCCCCCGGCCAGGGGTTGAGCTCCCCCGGCCAGAGATCAGAATCTTCCCCCGCCAGAACCGCCAGGCACCGCCGCAGGCGCTCGGTCGCCTCCGACACCCTGCTCGAGAAGGGTGGTGATAGCCCTGCGAGCTCCGCCTCCGCCACCGCGGCCGCATCGCCCAGCTCCAGCCGCGCCGACTTGGAGTCGGGCGCGGCTGGCAGGAGCGGCAGTCCCGGGACAGTGCTTCCGCGCGAGCGCAGCTCTGCGTACGTGCCAAGGACGGCGGCGCGCAGGGCCCCCGGCCCGTATGCGGCGACCAGGTCCACGCCGCCCGGAACGTTCTGTGCCATCTCCTCTAGCGCGTCGTCAAACGCGCCGTCCGCAAGCCGCTGGGCCTCAGGCTGATCGAGCACGACAAAGGCCGGATCGAGCCCTGCCGCCAGCGCATGCGCACGCAGCACCCGCGCGCAGAAGCCGTGGATGGTGGAGATGAAAGCCCCTTCGGTGGCGCGGGCTTGCTGATCGGACCCAAGCGCCAGCAGCCGGACGCGGATCCGATCGCGCAACTCGGCGGCGGCCTTCTCAGTGAAGGTGATCGTCAGGATGGCCGAGACCTCGACGCCGTCCTCGCGCACGGCGCGGACGAAGCGCTCCACGAGGATCGCCGTCTTCCCACTGCCGGCGCCCGCGTCCAGCAGCAGATCGCTCCCCCTGCGCTCGACCGCAGCCGTCTGCTCGTCGGTGAACTCGACCACCCGGCCCACATCCACCTCCACGCCCGCGCCCGCCTCCACGCCCGCGCCCGCCTCCACGCCCACGCCCGGGCCCACGTTTTCCCCGTCCGCGCTCGCGTCTATGTCCGTCTCAACGTCCACGCCTATGCGGCCCTACAGATCCCCGGATGCCTGCACCCGTTGCGCGAGCACCGCTCCGGACACGGCGTCAGATCACCGGCGCGCAGCCGCGCGGCGAGCGCGAGCGCGCGGTTCTCGGCGTCACGCAGTACGTCGTCGAGCTCGACCCGCTCGCGGGCGTCGTTGGGTACGACGCACGTTCCCAGCGGTGCACCCTTTAGGAACACACCCCGGGCGCGCAGATCAGAGCCCCCCAGCGGCTGGTAGAGCCCCGCGACGGGCGTCAGCCCCATCAGCTCGCGTATGGCGAGCATGTACAGGGCAACCTGCAGCCGGCGATCCGGAGCCCAGCGCGCACCTTGCTGCTCAGGGCGCGTACGGCCACTCTTGTAGTCACGGACAATCGCGCCGCCGCCGCGCCCCGGGTCGATCGTCCCTGCCGGATCGACGCCCGCTCCCGGGTCGGCGTCTAACCGATCGACCACGCCTCGCAAGAAAACTCGCTCACGTCCCTCACCGAGCGCAAGGGCGGGCAGCGACCCCGGCTCGCCCTCGAACCCGAACCGCAGCTCGAGCCCCTGGGGCTCCCATCCACACCCGCTCGCGGCCTCGTGCTTCAGGTAGCGGCGCAGATCCGCCTCGACGCTGCGCAGCGCGGCGGCGCTCAGCGCGGCGCTGGCTCCGGGCCCCAGGGCTGGCGGCAGGGTTCCCAGGATCTCCTCCAGGATGCGGTCGGCATCGGGCAGCGACTGTGGCGTCACCGCGCCGCCCAGCCGGCGCAGCACCTGCTCGAGCGCCGAGTGCATAGCCTGGCCGCGCGCGATCGGATCGGGCTCGGGCTCGAGGCACGAGGGTTGCAGCTCCCGCTCCACGAGCCACTTGACAGGACAGTCACCGTAGGTCTCGAGCGCACCGGCGGAGAGCACACTTACATGGCGGACGTGGCGCAGTGCGACCGCGCCCAGCGATCGGTCCTCAGTCGGCACGCCGGGGGCCGGAGCCCCCGCAAGCGCCCGCGCGCCGGCAAGCGCCTGTGCCTCCGCTAGCGCCTGTGCGCGGGCGAGCTCGCGCGCCGTGGGAGCGCTCTCAGGCGCCCAGGTAACGTCAGCGAGCAGCCGGCGGCGGCGGCGCTCGGTCCAGCCCTCGCTCAGGAGCCCGGCGACATCGGCGATGAACGGCGAGGGCAGCTCGAGATTGCCCTCCTCGTCTGAGCTGCGGTAGCTGAGCACCACCCGCTCGGTTGCCCTGGAGATGCACGCGTAGAACAGGTGGCGCTCGCGCGCCAGCGAATCCTCATGCGGGCGCAGGCGAAGCCCGGAGGCCAAGGCGATCTCCCAGCGGTGCTCATCGGAGAGAAACGGATCGGGTGACCCCGGCATCGGAAAGTGTCCCTCCTGAAGACCGCACACGAGCACTGCGCGGAAGCGCCTGGCCCGGATCGCGAGCGGCCCGGCCAGGAGCACCGCGCCCGGACGAAGGGGGGCCCCGGCTGGTACCCGCAGGGACTCCAGCAGCTCGATCAGCTCGGGGCCGGTAACGCGCTCTCCGACCTCTCCCACCTTGCCCACCTCTCCCGCCCAGCCCATCTCTCCCAATTCCTGAAGCTCTCCCATCGCGCGCAGCAGGGTGGCCAGGGCCTGCGCATCGAGCGCCTCCGCGGGCTCCAAAACGGGTGCCGCGCTCCGTGCGTGCGGGGATCCGAGCGCCGGCGCGGCGCCCTGGTACGGCGCGGCAAAGAGCCGGCGCGCCTGACGGCCAAGCTCGGCCACGGGGTCTCGGGTCTCGCGTAGCTCCTCGATCTCGGCGAGCCTCCAGCCCAGACGGGCGCGCGCCTCGCCGGCGCTGTGCAGTCCCTCCCGCCGGACGCTTGCTTGCAGCTCGTCGGCGATCTCCAGGCGGCGCAGCACCCCCGGTGTGCGCAGGTAGGCCAGGAGGTCCTCCGCACGGGCGTGCTCATCTCCAAGCAGCGCGCAGCGCGCCAGCGCCAGCACGCCGCGGCCGAGCGCCGTGTGCACGAAGGGAAGCTCCAGATCGCTCGCCACGGCGATCCCGCACCGGCGCAGGACGCGCTCCAGCAGCGGTGCGGCGCGTGAGAGCGATCGGTGGACGATCGCCACCTCCTCGGCTCGGGCGCCTGCGCGCAGCAGCGCCAGCACCTCCGCCGCCACGAGCTCGGCCTCGGCACGCTCGCCGCCGGCCTCCAGCAACGCCACCGCGGGGCCCGGGTCCACGCGAGCCGGCGCCGCGGCGGGGCCCGGGTCCACGCGAGGCGCCACGGCGGGGCCCGGGTCCGCGCGAGGCGCCACGGTAGAGCTCGACTCCATCCGAGCCAGCGCCGGCTCAAACAGCCTCCGTTCCAGGTGGTGCAACGCCGCGCGAGCGCCGGGCTCGTAGTGCTCGTCGGAGGCGGGCAGCTCGATCACGCGCTCTGCGAGGACCCGCAGCTCCTCGACCGCCTCCGCGCGGGCTGCCAGTGCCGCCCGTCCGGCCTCGTAGGTGAGCGACACGGTCAGCTGCGCCTTGCAATGCTGTGACAGGGTCTCGATTCCGTCGCGCTGCAGCGCATCCAGATCGTCGAAGCCGTAGAAGAAGACGGGCGTATCGCCCCACCGCCCGGGCTGGGCGCGGAGCGCGTCGAGTGCGCGCCATACGTAGAGCTCGCCATCGACCCAGCCGATCCGGTCCAGTTCCGACACGTACGCGAGGTACAACGAGGCGAGCTCCCGTGCGTAGGGCCCGCGCCGCTCGTCAGCCTCCGCCCATGCTCGCAGCGCCACGCCAAAGCGCTGGGGAGATACCAGCGAACGCTGGAGCTCCACCACGAGCTTCCCCACCGCGGATGAGAACCCTGGCGCGGCGCAAGAGCTGCCCATCGACGCCATCCCCGCATGTCGCGCCCGGCGCACGACGCCGCGCAGCACCCGCTCTCGCTGCAGCGCCGTGAGCCGCCGTCCCGAGTACCCCGCACGCCGCGCCAGGAGTGCCGCCAAGCCGGCGAACGTCAGCACCGAGTGCAAGACCACCCCGCGCGAGGCGAGCTCCCGCGAGTAGTGCTCGGCGTCGAGCGCGGTCGGGACCACCAGCAGCGCCCCACGGGGCGCTGCTGTGGCGTAGGCGCCGAGAACCTCCCCGGCCTTCGCGCTGTTGGCCGGTCCCAGGACGAGCGTGAGCGGCATCGAGCGACATGGTGGCGGGTGGTGGGGACGGCACTGCCTTGCTCGAGTCCGGCGCCTGAGCCGGCCGATTCCTCGGGCGCCGCGATTTTCGCCGCGACGCGTCGTGTTGACCAGCGATCCCGTAGCGCCGCGCTCCGCTGACGAGGATCGTTACGCCGCGGCTGGCTGCTGCGCCACTTCGGCAGCCCCGTCGTCCCGGGCCTCGGGCAGACCACCGCCCTCCGTGGGGCCACCGCCGTCCTTGGCGAGGGCGCCGCCATCCTTGGCCCAAGGCTCGTCGAGCTCGACGCGCCACTTGCCCTCCGGGGACTGCTGCAGGGCGAGGCGGGCACGGAAGCTCCTTCCGGACTTGCCCTTGAAGCCGGTCGCCGGCTGCTCGGTGCGGCCGGTCTTGATCAGCTCCCGTGCGATCACGACGGAGAGCTGCTTGCCTGCCTTGGCCTTCCAGATCACGAACCCGCAGCCAGGGTCCTCGCGCGACCAGCACGAGTAGCCCTTGCGATTCTCGATGATGTCGCGCCCGCAGACAGGGCACGGGCCGAGGTTCGCGCGCGGGATGCGCACGTCCTTGAGCGTACGGTCGAGCTCGCCGATCGTCGACTCGGCGAACTTGACGATGTCACCCATGAACGCCTCGCGTGAGTCCGTACCGAGCTCGATCTTGGCGAGCCGGTGCTCCCAGTCTCCCGTCAGCCCGGGCGAGGTGAGCGCGTGCTCCCCGAGCAGGCGGATCACGTTCAGCCCCTTCTCGGTGACCACCAGCGCGCGGGCGTCGCGCTCGATGTAGCCCACCTGCAAGAGGCGCTCGATGATCGACGCGCGCGTCGCGGGCGTGCCGATCCCGGAATCCTTCATCGCCTCACGCAGCTCCTCCTCCTCGACGAGCTTGCCCGCGGTCTCCATCGCGGCCAGGAGCGAGCCTTCGCTGTAGCGCCGCGGCGGCTTGGTCTCCTTCTCCTCGGAGCCGATCTCGCGCACCTGCACCGCTTCGCCCTGCTCGAGCTTGGGGAGCTGCTGCTCGCGCTCTGCGTCCTCGTCCGAGCGGCTGGCGGGGTCGGGATCGGGATCGGCGCTCTCGCCATAGACACCGCGCCAGCCTGGCACCAGCATCACCTTGCCGCGCGTTCGGAAGACGTGGCTGGCCACGGTCGTCTCGATGCGGGTGTTCTCGAACACGGCCTCGGGATGGAAGATGGCCAAGAACCTCCGGACCACGAGGTCGTAGATCCGGCGGTCGTCGTCTTTGAGCTTCTCCACCGGATGTCGCTCGGCGAGGGTCGGGATGATCGCGTGGTGATCGGTGACCTTGGCGTTGTTGACGACCCGTCCCAGTGGCAGCACGTCTAACCCGAGCACGTACTGAGCGGCCCGGGCGTACTCGCTCTGGGAGCCGACGAGCTTGGCGATCGGCCTTATTTCGCTAACCATGTCGCTCGTCACGTAGCGCGAGTTGGTCCTGGGGTAAGTGAGCGCCTTGTGCTCCTCGTAGCAGCGCTGTGCAGCCGCCAGAGTTCGCCGGGCGGAGAACCCGTAGCGGCTGTTGGCGTCGCGCTGGAGCGAGGTCAAGTCGTAGAGCAGGGGCGGGCGCTCCTTGCGCGTGGTCTTCTCGAGCTTGGTGATTTCGCCGCCCTGCCCTTCGCATGCTGCGACGACGGCTGCCGCGTCCACAGCGCTCTTGCACCGCGGATTGGAGCCGGCGTGGTAACGGCCCTCGTAGGCGCGCGCAGGGGCCTTGACCGTGTCGAGCACCGCGTCCACCACCCAGTAGGCCTCGGGCACGAAAGCCCGGATCTCCTCCTCGCGGCGGGCCAGGATCGCGAGTGTCGGCGTCTGCACGCGCCCGAGCGAGACCGCTCCGTCGAAGGAGGAACGCAAGCGAATCGTGGCCGCGCGGGTGGCGTTCATGCCCACGATCCAGTCTGCCTCGGAGCGTGACCGGGCCGCCGCCTCCAGCGAGGCGAGCTCGGCACCCGGGCGCAAGCCGCCAAAGGCGGTCTCGATTGCCTGCCTGGTCATCGACTGCAGCCACAACCGCTTGACCTGCTTGTGCGAGCCGGACTTCTCGTACAGGTAGGCGAAGATCAGCTCGCCCTCGCGCCCGGCGTCGCAGGCATTCACCACTGTGCCTACGTCCTCGCGCCCGAGCTGGCGCTTGACCACGTTCATCTGCTTGCGCGAGCGCTCGTCACGCACCACGAGCTTGAAGCGATCGGGCACGATCGGCAGATCGTCCATGCGCCACTTCTTGAAGCGCTCGTCGTACTCGTCGGGGTCAGCGAGCCCCACGAGGTGGCCGACCGCCCAGGTCACGACGTGCTCGGGCCCCTCTAGATAACCCTCCGACTTCGTGAACGCGCCGGGCAGGACGCGCACCAAGTCGCGCCCGACGGACGGCTTCTCGGCGATGACGAGTGTCTTGGGCATGGGGCCGGGGAGCGTAGCGCCCGGAGCAAGCGGGGCCCCGGAGCCCTCGTCTCATGGCGCGCGCATGCCGCGCGCGCGCTCGCGCGCGGCATCATTCAGCACACTGCCCCGTGCCCACCGCTCCGCCACCCGCCTGCGCGGCCGCGAGGCGAGAGCGGACGCGCGCGTTGGGCACCGCGAACCCGCCCGCGTTGGGGCCGCTGGAGCCCTCGATCTCCGCGAACACGGTTGCCAGCACGCTGCCCGCGGCGTCCACCATCGGCCCGCCTGAATTGCCGGGGCGAACGCGCCCCCGCAGTGGCGTGATGCTCCGCTGCACCGGGCCCTTGCCATAGGCGTCGGTGGTGCTGATCGACTGCGTCTGGCCGATCCGCCCGGGCTCGGCGTCGAAGGGGCCGTCGAGCGGGTAGCCGAGGATCGCTGCGGCGCTACCGGACCGCGGATCGGCCGCCAGCGCCAGCGCCGGCAGGGACAAGCCGGAAACGCGCAAGATCGCGATGTCGTTGTGGGGGTCGAACTCGACTGGCCGCGCGGAGAGGGTCGGCGAATTCCCACCCACCTGCACCGTCGTATCGCTTTCCCCGGCTACCACGTGGGCGTTGGTGACCACCAAGCCAGGACCCGCGACCCAACCGCTGCCCTCGATCCCCAGCCCGCACGCGGTGCCGAGCACCCTCACGACGCTGGCCCGCGCGGTGAGAACGCCGCTCGTCGCGAGGATTGGACGCGTCGGTGCGGGCACGTCCGCTCCCGGGCCAGTGACCGGCGGCAACGGATCGAAGCGCGCGAGCGCGTGCAGGATCGCGCCCGAGGGCGGCAACGCCTGGTTGAGCCCGCGGAGGATCGCCGAGCGCTGGAAGTCGGCCCGCAATCCGCGTGAGCCCGTCGACTCCAGCGCAACCGAACCGACGATCCAGGCAAGCCCGAGGCCTACGCACCCGGTCAGGAGCGCCCCGAGCAGGCCGTCGAGCGCGCGCAGCCCTCGCACGCGGAGCACTCCGCGTGCGCGCAGACCGAGCCCCTCGAATCCGTTAGCCAGCGCCACGCCGGCCAGCAGGGCCCCGAGCAGACCGAACAGCGGCGCGTAGCTGGAGTGTGAGCCGTGGGGGAGCACCAGCGGCGCCAGGCGAGTGCCCAGGAACGCCCCGACCCCGAAGCCCACCAGCGACAGTCCGCCCACGAGAAAGCCCTGCAGGTATCCGTATAGCGCCAGCAGAGCTGTGAAGGCGACGATCAGCCAATCGATTGCAGTCAAGCGATGGAGCGTAGTGATGCGTCGATCCGCCGATCCGCCGATCCGCCGATCCGCCGGTTATCTTCTACCGTTGATGGGTGAGGTGGCAAGAGGCGCTCTGATTCCGGTGGTGCGGCGGTCACGCTCGGCGCGCCTGACCGTCAGGCGCCGGCGCCTGTTGACACGGGCCGCGCCCCTGGGTGGTGCTGCTGCGCTCGCGTTCTCAGCCGGTGTGGTCTCGGCGACAGGGCCAGGACGGGCCGAGCACCGCCTCGTGACGCGATATGTGAGCGCCTGGGCCCACGGCGACTACGCGTCGATGTACCGCCTGCTCGACGCGGGCTCGCGGCGCAGGATCTCCGAACGGGACCTGGTGGCCGCATACCGGGGGGCCGCCAGCACCGCGACTCTCGACGCGGTTGTGCCCGGTCGTGTCGGCAATCGCACCGGCAACTTCATCCCGGTGCGAATGCGTGTCAGAACGAGTCTGTTCGGCACGCTGCCCGAAGTGCTCCAGGTGCCGCTCTCCGGGAGCGGCTCCGACGCGAGCATCCACTTCTCCGGCGCGCTCCTGTTCCCCGGACTGAGGCCCGGAGAGCGCCTGCGGCGCCGCGTGTCCATGCTCCCGCGCGGGGCGCTCCTCGCAAGCGACGGGACTCCGCTCGCGCAGGGCTCCGCTCGCGCCTCGCCGATCCCCGATGTCGCCAGCCAGGTCGTGGGCAAGCTCGGCGCAATTGCACCCGCGCAGGCCGCGGCCTACGCCGCCGAGGGCTTTCCGCGGGCCGCAAAGGTCGGCGCCGACGGCTTGGAGCGCACCTTCCAGCAGCGGCTCGCCGGCAAGCCTGGGGGGACGCTCCTGGCCGGCAAGCGCGTGCTCGCGCGGGCCTCGCCGTCCGCGGGCCTGCCGGTCACCACCACGATCGATCCGACGATCGAGCGCGCCGCGATCAAGGCGATGGGCCAGCAGTACTCGGGCATCGTCGCGATGGACCCACGGACGGGCGCGCTGCTGGCGCTCGCGGGGATCGCGTACTCAGCGCCGCAGCCACCGGGCTCAACGATGAAGATCATCACCTCGACCGGGGCCCTGCAGGCGGGGATCGCCACCCTGGGCGAGACGTTCCCGATCATGACCGGCGCGACGATCGACGGCTACACGCTCCAGAACGCGAGCGGCGAGGCATGCGGGGGCACGCTTCTGAACGCGTTTGCGGTCTCGTGCAACTCGGTCTTCGCGCCGCTTGGGGCCAAGCTCGGCGCGCGGCGCCTGGTCAACGTCGCCAAGCGCTTCGGCTTCGACGAGCCGCCGTCGATCCCGGGCGCTGCCGAGAGCGTAATCCCCTCGGCGAGCACGATCGGCGACGCTCTGTCCGTCGGCTCCTCGGCGATCGGCCAGGGCAAGGTGCTGAGCACGCCGCTCGAGATGACAGACGCCGCGGCGACGATCGCGATGGGCGGCCGGCGGCCTATACCCACGCTCCTGGCCCGCCAGCCGCCGCGCTTCTATCCCGTGACCAGCGCGCGGATTGCGGGCCTCGTGCAAAAGATGATGGTCGCGGTAGTCCAGTTCGGTACGGGAACGCCGGCCCAGATCCCCGGCGTGCAGGTCGCCGGCAAGACCGGCACCGCGGAGCTGCGCAGCACGACAGCATCGAGCTCGCCGCAGAACACCGATTCCTGGTTTGTCGGCTACGCGCCGGTGGGGGTGCCCCGGGTCGTGGTCGGCGCCCTCTTCCCAGCGCAGGGCGCGGGCGCCGCGACCGCAGCCCCGGCCGTGCGCGAGGTGCTGGTCGCCGCGCTCCACGCCCACTGAGGGCCCACGGGCAAATTAGTGGGATGTTCCGGCGAGTGGCTGGGCGTGTCCGGTGGGTGGCGGCGAACCGAGTCGTACTGGTGGTCCGGCGGGTTCGCCGCCGCCCGCCAGGCGCGTCCAGACGCCGTCGGAGCGCCCAGTAATTTGGTCGTGGGCCCTGAGCGTGCGCTTCGCTTCGGCGCTGCCTAAACTCGCGGGCATGGCGAGGGCGCCGAAGATACCCTGGCTCGACGAACCGCAGGCAGACTACGCGGCATGTCGGATCCAAGAAGACTCCGTCGTTTTTGGCAGGCTGCTCTGGCTGAGCTGAGTGGTGGCGGGGAGCGGCGAGCGGTGGAGGCGACCGCGGGGCGGCAGAGCAGATCGGCGGAGTCGAGCGTCGAGCGGCACTCGCAGCCGCTGGAGGCGATGGATGAAGATCGCCGCAGCGCGCACCGCGCGAGGGAGGCATACTGGGTCAGCCACTTCGGGGACTCCTCGCTGGAGTCCCGGCGCCTGTTCGCCGAGGTGCTCGGTACGTTCATGCTCGTGCTCGCGGGCGCCGGCGCGGGCGTCGTCGGAGCCGTAAGCCACGGTCAGATCGGCCGCGTTGCGGCGGTGAGCGCCCCCGGGCTGACGGTGCTGGCGGTAATCCTCTCGATGGGAGCTGTCTCGGGAGCGCACCTCAACCCAACGGTGAGCATCGCGTTCGCTGCGCGTGGCGACTTTCCGTGGCGCAGGGTGCCCGGTTACGTAGTCGCTCAGCTCTTGGGTGCGACGCTGGCGGTCCTCTTCCTATTGGCCGTCTTCGGCCGCGTCGGAGAGCTTGGAGCCACGGCGCCCGGAGCGGGCGTCGACGCAGTCCAGGCGGTGCTCGTCGAGCTGGTGCTCACCGCCGGCCTCGTGACAACGATTCTCGGGACCGCTTCGCGCGCCCAGAACCTCGGTCCGATCTCCGCGTTTGGTGTCGCCGGCTACATCATCCTCGCCGGCCTGTGGGCGAGCCCGATCTCCGGCGCGTCGATGAATCCGGCGCGGTCCTTTGCCCCCGAGCTGGTCCTCGGCAACTTCTCGGAGCTTTGGATCTACCTCACTGGACCACTCGCCGGCACGCTTGTGGCAGTTGGGATCGGATACGTCCTGCGCGGAGCACCAGGCCACGACCCACACGCGAGCGAGGCCGCCCAAGGCTCCTCGGAGGCCGAGCCTCTCAGCTAGGCGGAACCCCACCGCGAAACCTCACGGCTAGGCTGCCGTTTCGGTTCCCTCGCCGAACTCACGCAGGACGGGCTCGGAGGTGTGCGTGGCCAACGCGTGGCTGACGGCCACCACGAGCGCAATCGGCCATTCGATCACCTCAAAGGCGGCCATCGCCCCGAGGCCGGCATACCACGCGACGCTGCCACGAGTCACCGCGAGCGCCCGCGCTTGGGCTGCTCCGCGGCAACGTGTCCATCGGGCGCACGCCCGCGCGCCGGCTCGCCGGAGCCCGCCGAGCCCGCATCCCGTCCCCGCGCAGCGGCGGCGGCGGCGGCGGTGAGATGGTCGCCCACTTGCATCGCTGTGGAGAGCGCTTGCACCGTCCCCTTGCGCAGTGCTCCACGCACCCGCGCGGAGCGAAGCGCCGAACCGGCGGCGACTGCGACTCCAAGCGGCGGTGAGATGGCGGCCGTGATCGCCGCTGCTGCAACCTGTATCTCTGTGTCGGGCATGCGGCGCTTGTCCGTGCGCTGGTTATCAGACATAGCGTTAGAATGTACAGTGCCCGAGGGGGCGGGGGTTGTGCTCTCCGGGGTATTGTCTGTGTGATCTGAATCTTTGCGATGGAGGAGCGAACCGATAACGATGCCGATTGATGACTTCTTCGAATCCGAGGTGGCTCTCACCGCCGCCGCAACCGCTGCTGTGCTTTCGCCGCGCGTGCGCGAGGTCGCTCGCAGGGGCGCCGTTTACGGCCTTGGCCGGGCAATCGCCGCCGGGCGGGCTGTGACCGACGTTGCGCGCGGGGCGGGACGCGGGATCAGCTCAGCGATGCCGTCCGATCGCCAAGTGCGCAATGCGCCGGCACCGTCACGCAACGCCAGCACAGCACGCACCCGCACGACAGAGGCCCGTTCCTCGTCCCGGCCTGGCCGCGCCGCGGCGCCGGCCAGGCCGCGGGCGAAGTCCGAAGGCGCAACCACCGGAGCTAGACGCGCACCGAGCCGCACGGCGTCCAGCTCTCCGAAGGCGCCCTCACCCTCCTCCTCCTAGGCGAGACGCTTTCAGATGACGAGCGACGAGCAGCGTGCCGAGGAGAAGCTTCGGCAGGCCGAGCGCCTCGTGACCGAGGCCGCCGCGAAAGCTGCGACTGGGCTCACGCGCTTTCTTGCGCGCACGCGCGAGGAGATCGAGGATGTCTGGGCCGAGGCACAGAGCATCGGCCGGTCGCGTTGATTACGTGCCCGGCATAGACACAGGCAGTGCTCCTCGCCTCTGCGGCGCTCGGCGTCTCTGCGGCGCTCGGCGTCTCTGCGGATGAGCGTGGGCAGCGCGCCACTTGTGCTCCGCGCCTGCACGGGGCGCGTACGCATCCATCTCCCGCTGTGGGCTGATCAGCCTCCGGCCTGCGTCGAGGCGGGGCTGCGCGGCATCCCGGGGGTGCGCCGGGTGCGAGCCGGCCGCGTCACCCGCAACGTGCTGGTGCAATACGACGAGCAGCAATTGGACCTCCAGTCGCTGCTGGCGCGCGCCAGCAGCGCAGCGACTGGGGCTGACGGGCCGACGGCCGAGCAGACCGGCGACGCGGACGAGAACCGCGAGTCCAGCGACGCGGGAAAAGCCGGCGAGACCGGCAACGCGGGAGCCCACGAGGCTCGAGCCCGGGCACCGGCGCAGGACGGTGTCCGGCTGGTTTCGGCCAAGGAGGTCGACGAGCTGCTGGGCGGCGAGCGGGTGCTTCGCGAACGAGTTGGGGTGCTGGGCCGAGCGCGGATAGCCGTGCGCGGGCTGGACCGGGACGGGGATCTGGCGCGGCGGCTGGTGGCGAGCCTGCGCAAGCGACCGGGGGTGGGGCGGGTGAGCGCGAGCCGCTTGACCGGCAGGGTGCTGATCGAGTTCGACGACCACCAGATCGACCTCGAGGACCTGATCGCTCACGTTGCGGGCATGGAGCTCCCCGAGCTGCTGGGTGACGATCTTCCCTCGCACCCGCTCGATCCGACGCCGTTGATCCAGAGCGCGGCACGGACGACGGGTGCCGGGCTCGGGCTCGGCCTGCTCGCGATCCGCAAGCTGGCGGGGGCCACTGGACCGCCGAGCAGCTCTTCGGGTCCCGTCGCGGTCGCCGCTGGGATCGCCATCCTCGAGGGCCTGCCACCCCTGCGCCGTGGACTGCGCCGAGCGTTGGGGCGCGATCGCTCGCAGCTCGCGCTCGGAGCGGTGCACGTGGTCAGCTTGACGTTCGCCGGGAGCCCGCTCGGACTCGCCGTCTCCGGCGCCGGTGCTCTGCGCCTGCTCACCGAGGTACGTGCTCGCCGGACGGCTTGGGAGAGCTACGAGGAGCGTCTCGGAGATGCCACGGAGCCACTTGCGGGCCAAACGGTGCGCCTGCGCGCCGGCGAGCGCTGTCCGATGGCGGGCCTCGTGATCGGGGGCACGGGCACCATGATCGGCCGTGACGGGCTGCCACATCCGCTGAGCCCGGGCGAGCTCGTGACCGGGGGCGCACGCGTGTACGGGGGCCCCTTCTCGATCGAGCTGCAAGCCGACCGGCGCTTCGGGCACGCGGAGCGACCCGTGCCCGCACCGAGCACCCCGATCGATCGCTATTTGCTCGCGCTCAGCCCCGTGGCGCTCGGTTACGCGGCCCTGACCGCAGTCCTGACCCGCTCGCACACCCGTGCGCTCGCCGCGCTGCTGCTGGTCAACGCGCGCCCGGCGCTGATCGGCGCCGAGGCGGCCGATTCAGCCGCTTGCGCCCGCGTCCTTCGCTGCGGTGTGACAGTCGTAGGCGCCGGCTACCGTGCCAGCGTGCGGCTGCCCGGCGTGCTGCTGATCGACGGCGCGCGCGTGCTCACCGACCGCCGGCTCGAGGTCGGCAAGGTGGTCGGGTCCGGTGGCGGCCCGGATCAGGCACAGACTCTGTCGATCGCCTCGGGCGTTGCCGCCGCGAGTGGCTCCCCGTGGGGGCCGGCATTCCCGCTGGCCGGGCGGGCGCCCGCGGATGAGGGAACCTTCGACGGTGAGGCCGCCGCGGCGCGAGTGGGTAACTCACGGTTGCGGCTCGGTCCCGCTTCGATGCAAGCCATTCCCGATGTTGCGCGCCTGCGCGCAGAGGGCTATCACGTCCTCGTGCTGAGCGAGGACGAAAATGGGTCGCCGGGGCGGACGCTCGGGATAGTTGCGCTGCGTCCACGCCTCGCACCCGGGGCCCTGCGCCTGCTCGCCGCCTGCCAGGAGCGGGGGATCGCCGTTGAGGTCCTGACCGGGCACGAAAGCGCGACAGCGCGGCTGATCGGCGCGCTTTCGGCTGGCGGCGGTGGCGAACGCGCGCCGCTGAGCGTGGGCGAGGTCGACGCGGTGGAGCGCGTGCGCGAGCATCAACGCGCCGGGAAGCTCGTCGCCGTGCTTTCCGACAGCCCGCACGCGGCCCGCGCCTTCGCCGGCGCCGACACGGCGATCGCGCTGAGCAGCGGAATGAGCGGAGGCTTCGCCGCACGTGCCGATCTGCTGGCGCCGGATCTGGACGCGGTCAGCGCGATCATCGGTGCCGGCGCTCGCCGCCGGGCGGCGGTAGTCGATGCGATCGCCCTCTCGGCGCTCTCAAACTTAGCGGGCGCGGTCCTGGGACTGAGTGCGGAGGTCGGCCTCCGGCGCGGCTCCGAGCCCACCTACGTGGCGGCGCTTGCCGCAATCGCACTCGCGAGCGCTCGCCTGGCCGGCGGCGGAACCTCGAGTACCGTGGCGCGGCGCTTTGCCGATCCTGATCCTGAGCGGTGGGGCGCTCCGGCATTGCCCGACCTGTTTGCCCAGCTCGGCAGCGCTCCGGGCGGCCTGAGCACCGCGGAGGCCGCACGCCGCGCGGTGTCTGCACCGCCGCGGCGGACCGAGAATCCGCTCCTCGCGGCCATCGGTGACCAGTTTTACTCGCCGCTGAACGGAGCTCTGGTCGCGGGCGCCGGCATCTCGCTGATGTTCGGCGCCATCGCCGACGTGGGCCTGATCGCGGCCGTGATCCTCGCCAACACGGCGATCGGCGTCTGGCAGGAGCATCAGGCGAGTCGCGCGACAGAGCTGCTTGCTCACGAGGCGTCGGGGAGGGTGCGAGCGTTGCGGGGTGGTGAGCAGGTCGAGATGCGTGCGCGTGAGCTCGTCGTCGGCGATGTGATCGTGCTCGGCTCCGGAGATCGTGTGCCGGCGGATGCACGGCTGATCGACTCGGAGTCCCTGGAGGTGGACGCGGCATCGTTGACGGGTGAGTCGCTGCCGGTCTCCAAGCACGCCGGCGACCCGATCGACGCCGGACGGGTGATCCTGGAGGGGAGTGACGTCGTTGTGGGAACCGCTACCGCGCTCGTGTTCGCGGTCGGCGAGCAAACGCGCATGGGTGCCACCGAAGCCGCTCTGGCAATGGTGGCGCCGGTACGTCGTGGCGGAGTCCTGGACCGGCGGCTGAACCGTCTGGTGCGCCAAAGCGTTCCCGTAATCCTCGGTGGCGCGGGTCTGATCATCATCTCGGGCTTGGTGTGGAGGCGCCCGATGGTCGCTCAGCTCTCGGTGGCGGCGAGCATCGCGACGGCTGCTGTGCCGGAGGGACTGCCGCTGCTGGCCGGCGTGGCACAGGCAGCGGTGGCGCGCCGGCTGGCTTCTCGCAACGCCCTGGTCCGGCGCCTGTCGGCAGTCGAGGCACTCGGCCGCGTCGACATCGCGTGCACCGACAAGACAGGCACGCTGACGGCTGGCAAGCTAGAGCTGACCGCCGTCGAGACGTTTGCCGCTGACGGCGCTCGCGCGGCGGGCGCGTCTGAGCGCCGCGAGGTGCTGCTGGCCGCGGCGCTGGCCAGCCCCCACCCCGGCGCACGCGACGCCGGTGCGCATCCAACCGACCTCGCAGTCATCGCCGGCGCCCAGGACGCCGGCCTCGCAAATGAGATCAGAGCGCAGCGTACGTTCGAGGTCCCGTTCCAGCCCTCGCGCTCCTTTCACGCGACGGTCGTGGACGGTCGCATACTGGTCAAGGGAGCCGCCGAAGCGCTCGTACAGCGCTGCGCGACAGTGCGCAAGGACGGTCGGTCGGTGACGCTCGGAGAACGCGAGCGGCTAGAGCTCCTAGTGCGCGCCGAGGATCTCGCGCGGCGGGGACTGCGGGTGCTGATGGTGGCGCAGGGGCCGGACGAGGACGCCGGGGCCGAGGGCGGCCCCGGCCAGGGTTGCGCGACTAGAGACGCCGCGCTCGCAGCGGCCGCGGATGACCCGCGCGGGCTGGTCGCACTCGGGCTGGTTGGGATCTCCGACCCGTTGCGCGAGCACGTGCCGGCGGCGGTGGCCCGCTGTCAGCAGGCCGGGGTGCGCGTGATGATGCTGACAGGGGATCACCCCGCGACGGCCGGGGCGATTGGCGCTCAGGCCGGGCTCGATGTGTCAGCGGCAAGCCTGCTGACCGGAAGCGAGATCGCGGCGCTCGACGACGACGAGCTCGATCGTCGTCTGGAGGAAGCTTCGGTCGTGGCGCGCATCACGCCGCTGGACAAGGTGCGGATCGTGGAGCGCCTGCAGAGCGCGGGACACACTGTCGCGATGACCGGAGACGGCGTCAACGACGCACCCGCCCTGCGACTTGCCGACGTAGGCGTGGCGATGGGACTGCACGGCACCGAAGTCGCTCGCCAAGCGAGTGACGTGGTGCTCGCCGACGATGACTTCGCCACGCTCGTCGAGACGCTGGTGGAAGGGCGCAGCTTCTGGCGCAACCTGCGACGGTCGCTTGGCTTGCTGCTCGGCGGGAACCTCGGAGAGCTCGGGATGATCGTCGGGGCGAGCGTGCTCGGCCTCGCCACGCCACTGAGCACGCGCCAGATCCTGGCCGTCAACCTGATCACCGACACGTTGCCGGCGCTCGCCGTCGCCGCTCAGCAACCCGAGCACCGCGATCTCGCGGCGCTGCGCCGTGAGGGCGGCCCGGGCCAGGACAGGGCGCTACTGGAAGACCTGCTGCGCCGCGGTGGCGCGACGGCCGTCCCGGCTCTGGTTGCCTATGCGCTGGCGACGCGGTTGGGGAGCCCCGCCCAGGCCCGCTCGGTCGCCTTCGGGGGGATCGTAGCCACCCAGCTCGGCCAGACCCTCAGCCTGGGGCGCTCCGAAGGGAGCCTGACACGGCCGGTGCTCGGTGCGATCGCCGCGTCGGGTGGTTTCGCGCTCGCCGCGATGATGACGCCCCCGCTCAGCACCTTCCTCGGCTTGGCGGGACCGGCGATCCCGGGCACGATGCTGATAGCCGCGGCGACCTTGGTGTCGATCGCCCTGGCGACGCCGCGTGAAGCCACGGGGCGTCATAAAGACGCGACGTCGCGTGAAGCCGCGGGGCTCTATGTTCTACCCGCAATTCACGACTTCTTTACGGCCTCGTGACAACATCTCCACTTCTCGAGCCCTGCCCCGGACTATTGTCGCGGACATGCTCGAGTTCCTACTCGCATTGGGCGCTGTTGCTCTGGCGAGCAGATGGCTTGCCATGGCGGCCGCGGCGCTGGGGATTCCCTCGGTCGCCGTGGCGTGCCTCGGTGCCCTGCTCTGAGGAGAAGCCACCGTCCCGGTGGCCCGTCCACGGACAGCCACCGTCCAAGAGCGAGGCGTGAAGGAACCATTTTCGCCTCGCGTGCTGCGCCGGAGCCCGGGGCGCTTGCGCGTCCACGCGCCGTCGCTGGCGAGCGAGGGTGACGCTGGACTCAGCCGGATCGGTGCCTACACAGGCGTGCTCGGTGTGCGGTGCAACGAACGCACGGCGAACGTTCTGATCGAGTTCGACTGCGCCCTCATCGACGAGCCGAGCCTGCTCGCCCTGATCGCGAGCGGGCCGGGACAGGCTCGCGCCGGCAGTGCTCGGCAATCGCCAGCGCCGCCTGCACCCGAGTGCAGCCAGGAGGCTCGCTGGCTGCGGGCGAGGCGCACGGAGACCATCGCCGCCAAGGCCGCCGATTGCGTCGCTGCGCTACTGGAGTTCGAGCACTACCCCGATTGGCAGGCCCACGTCACTTCGGTCACGGTGCTCGAGCGCGATCAGCGTGGCCGTGGCAGCCGGGTGCAGACCTGCGGCAAGGTCGGAGAGCGTGAGATCCAGTTCAGCGCCAGCTATCGATTCCCGAGCCCGAACCGCATCGTCTTCGAGCAACTCGACGGAGAGCTCGAGGCGCTGCGGGGTACTTGGGCGTTTCGAAGCATCGGCAAAGGACGCACGCGCGCCACCTACGAGCTGGAGGTCAAGCCGGGATGGCGACTGCGCCTCATGCTTCGGGGAGCTCTGTACGACCAGATCCGAGACGCGATTCTCGACCATGTCATGGGCGAGTTGCGCGAACGCATGAGCCAGCCGCAGCCGTGAGAGGGGCGTCGAGCCGCTTGGAAACCACACAGGCCCCATGCCCAGTCCGCCACACGCGCAGAGCCGTTGGGCTCACGTGAGCGCCACGGTAGAGCGCCTTTCGCTCGCGAAGGGACGCCACTGGCTGACGGATCTTCCCCGCTGGACCTGGCCCCTGGTCGCCGTCATCCTCCTCGGGGCAGTCCTCCGCCTCGTGTGGGTCGGAGACATGGGCGACTCCCCAAACGCATCTCATTGGGCATTCTGAGCTGAGATTGCCCAAGGGGATGCGTTAGTCGTCCGGCGGCGCCCGTAACGTGGCGCAGCAGATGTCAACGCTGGGCAAGAGTTGGAGCAGCGCCAGGACGACGTGTCCGAGGCAGGAGCACGCCGGGTCGCGGGTGCGCTTCGACGGTCGCTACGGTTCGCCGGAGCACCGGCGGCAGCTGTACAAGTGCGTTTCACCCAACGGCGATCCTCCGCACTGCTTCACCGAGCCCTTGCCGCGCGAGGAGTCCTGGTCAGATGCGTGCGAGTCGTGCGAGCGCGCGGTTGGCGTTCACGAGGCTCCGCACGCGGCGCGCAACTACCAGTTCGTCGCGCGAGGAGTCGCCGATGCGCTGGTGATGGTCGGCGCCGGCTCGACCTACCGCGACGCGGCGCTGGTGATGCGCGAGCGCGCAAAGCGGCTGCGGGTCGGCCTGGACGGGACGCCGCGGTGCTCGCGGCACGGATCGCTGGTGATGGACTGGGTGGAGGTGTTCGCGCCGGTCGTGTTCGAAGCCCACCGTCCGCGCGCCTGGCCTGAGACCGCCTCGCTGCTGCTCGATGACCTGCCGTTCAGGGTGCGCGATCCGCAGACCGGGCGGACGCGGGTCGCGTTCGATCTTCGCGGCGATGGGGTATGAGCGCGGACGTGCGAGGCTGTGGCACCTCGAGGCGTTCACGACCAAGTCCCAGGCCGACTGGGAGGCGTTCCTCGGCAGGCTGGAGGGCGCGCCGTCGCGGGTCGTGTGCGACAACGACCACGGGCTCACGAACGCGATCGGAACTCGCTTCCCTGACGCCGAGCTGTACCTGTGCGAGTGGCATCTGCGACACGCGCTGGAGCGGCTGATGGGCAAGCTTCGCAGCGAGGCGCCCGAGCATCAGGAGGCGATCGACGAGCTGCTGGCAGGCGTCGAGGCGGCGTTCACCGGCCCGTCGTTCTGGACGCCGTTTCAAGAGCGCTGCCACGCCGCGGGCATCCCACGGCTGAGCGAGTGGCTGAACACCACCGGCCAGATCGTCGCCGACCAGTTCAAGCGCCGCGGGCCGCGCGCCAGCCGCCCGGCGGACACGCCGCTCTCGACCTCGCCGCTGGATGGGTTCACCAACCCGATCCGCGCCGCGATCGGCCCGCGCGCCTACGGGCTCAAGAACCGCCAGCGCACCAACCGGATGCTGATGCTCATGCAGCTGCACGCCAACCGCCACGACGACGTCAACGCCTACCTACGGCACATCCGGGCCTGTCTCGAGGCCAACCAAGGGCGACCGAGCAACACCCGCCGGGCGATCGTCGATGGCGGCGGTGATGCGTCTCTCGCTGACACTTCACGCCGAAGCGCCGCATCTCACTGAGCATTCTCGATTCAAAATGCCCAACGAGATGCGTCGGGGGGGCGGCTTAGCCCTCCCGGTCCGCCTCGTTCAGATCCTCGTCGGTCGCTCCACTTACGAATCGCCTGATGGCAGCAACTCGAGCGCTGCGGGTACGACCGGCTCGGCAGCTTCCCACGCCTGCGTGAACTCGTGGCGAATTGCATCGCTCATTGCTTCGTCAGTTAGCTCGACCATTACGGAGAGGCGTCTACCGAGCCCGCTGAGCGACGTTCCGAGCAGCCAAAGGGGGCCGTTGGTTGGGATCACAAATCGATCGTGGAAGACATCGCTCTTCCGGATCTCGAAGCTTCGTTCAAACTTGAGCCTCGGAAGGCTGGATTCGAGACCCGCCAGCTTGCTCTTGTTGTCGGTTCCAACCAGCACCATCTCGACCTCCGTGGAGTAGGCAACGTGCAGCAGGCTCTCCATTGAGAAGTAGCGGTCTATGACGGCGCAGGAACCCAGCCCGGCCGGCGATGTGCGCGATAACGCGTGCTTCGGCCAAGTCGTCACCCTGATTGAGCACAATGCCGATGGGAATCTCGTCTTCGAGGCTCTCCTGCTCAAGGTGGGCAAGCACAGCCCTCCCGAGCTTGGTTAGGCCAATCCGTTCCTGCGTGACCTTGAGCCATCCGAGTCGCGACAGCCACTCGGCGATTGGTTCCGGCGGCTCGCCCGGACTTCCCGGGATAGCATCGAACGTCTGTTCGCGAACATCGAGCGCCGCAGCGAGGCTTGCGCCCAGCGCTCTCATGGTCGGTTGCAGCGAATTTGCAACGATCTCGGCTATTGCACGATCGACCTTTGTCGTTGTGAGCGTTCGAGCGGGCTTTCCGGAGGTCCCCGGCTTGCCTGGGCGCCGAGTGGGTCGTGCCATGTACGCGGCCAATTCATCGACGGTCATTGAATAACCCTGTCGCTCGATGGCCGTCACGTAGGCAAGGGCACGATGGGCAATCACATCCGCAAGTTCCAGCATCGATACGAAGCGTAATTGCTGTTTGGATCGCTCAGCCCCGTCCCCGAGGCTACGACCTCATCTCATCACCCAATCCGGCGGTGATCGCGCCGGAAGCCCGTGATGGTTGTGCAATCCGCGTTTTACACAACCATCGCCGAGCCTTCGGGCCAGGCGGCGCTTGACCGGACGCCGTCCGGCGCCCTGGTTTTCTACAACCGAGATGACCGGCTTCGCAGATCGCCAAGCGGCTCGATCAGGCCGCGGAGACCGTCGTGGCGCTCGCGTCGACTCTGCGCGCCCGCACGACGCCCGTGCTGCCGGAGGGGAGGCGCTCGAGGACGCGAACCTGTACGCGGTGCTGGAGCTGATCGCGGGCCGCGCTGCGCGCGCGTCGACGGCGCGGCAGTACCGCTCGATCTACACCCGGTTTGCCAATGCGCTGCGCGACGAGCTCGGCCGCCCACCGGTCGTGAAGGACGTGACAGTGGACGCGATCGCCGCCTACAGCCGGGACCGCGCTGGGTGTGCGCACATGGATTGGCGGAGCCGAGAACGATCGCGCCGGCGCCTTCTTCGAGCGCTGTGGCTTTACCGTTTTGGCCCCCGACCTACCGCTGCGAGTATCCGGCAGTGCTGGCTATCGCTGCTTGAAGAGCCCGCGTAAGAATTGTCGCTGGTTCTCCTGGGAGTGGTGAAGCACACGGCGCGTCCGGACGCGCGACACGTCGCGGACATGCGCGGAGTGCGGGCACTGCGAGAAGGTCAACCGGCGCAGCCAGACCGAGTTCGTCTGCCGGTCCTGTGGGTACGCTGCGCCCGCTGACACCAGCGCCGCTCGCAACCCGCCCGCGAGCAGGGGCTGCTCGATCGCCGCCCGGAGAACCTGTCATGAGCCGCGGTACGCTTGAAGCTGTGAAGCAAACCGTGCAGGTCACCCGCCAGGACGGCACCAGCAGCCGGTTCGTGCTCGAAGAAGAGCACAACGACGGCGCTTTGCTGCTAAAGCCAGACACTTCCTACGAGGCGATCACCGAGCGTGCCCCCGGGCGGCCCCTGACCCGCGAAGAGTTCGATCAGCTCATCGCACCGCACGTGCTTCCACCCGACGGCGAGGGTTAGATGCCCTCCGCGCCCATCTTCCCGGTCCGCTTCGACGAGGCCGCATTCGACGACGACCTACTCCACGTCACCCCACGCGGACGCCTCGCCGCAACCGAGCACCGCGCCACGATTGAGCAGCACGGCCTCCCCGCCACCCGGCTCCTACGCTGCGAGGACGAAGCGACGGACGGCACCAGCCTCGGCGGCTGCGTCAAGACCCGGCTGCCATGGCCCGACGGAGATTGGGGCCTGGTGCTCGCGGGCCAGATCGACGACGGAACGATCTACCTGCAAGTGATCGCCTTCGGAGAGCGCCACCCAACCGCGGGCTGGCGGCCCAGCGTCTACCAGCTCGCGCACCGCCGCCTGCACCGCTAGACCGACCACAGCGCCAGGCCAATCGAGAAGCCGAGTACTCCCCCCGGCGGGATTGGTAGACGCTACCTTGCCCCTGGCGACACGGCCCAGTGCTCGGGTCTGAACCAGGGCTCGCGACTCTCGAACACCCCCACAGCCACGTGATCGCCTCGGCCGGCTCGGCGGCCACGATCCGCCGCACCCGCTCGGCTAGGTCAGCCGTGCCGCGAAGCTCGTGCGTGCTCGAGCGGCGGGTCGCTGTAGATCACCGCGATCTCCTCGAGCGCGGGTCACATCGTGAGATGCTCGATCGCGTATCCACCGAGCAGGGCAAAAGCGGCGAGCACGCCGATAGTCTCGTACCCGTCGAGGATCGACACTAGAAGCCCGGCGATCGCGCCGATCAGCAGCAGAACCTGAGCGAGCAGCCCGACCCGGCGGCCGTTCTCGACGAGATCGAGCATCGTCAGCCACACCTGGTCCTCGGTGACCGTCGCGGGCCCGGTGGGCAGGTGCCGGTGGGCGAACAGGAAGCTACCGCCGGAGATCGCATCCGCGCCGCGCAGGAGCACGTCACGGGTGGGGGTGTACGGTGTCTGGGTCGAAAATGGCGAGGGTGAGTTGCTCGGAGGCGATCATCATCTACTCGGCGAGCGCGGCGATGAAGAAGAACTCGCCGTTGACGGTCGGTACTTCGTGGGGGGGGGCGCAGGCGGCCCAGCGGAGCATCTCGCCGAGGGTGAGCTGACCGTGCTGGGCGGCGGCGATGCGCTGGGCTGCGCTCATTGCCCAGGTGCGCTGTAGGCGTTCGGGGTCGATGGCCAGGCTCCCTACTGCCGAGATCGCGACCCGGGTCTCGGTGGCCGTTGGCTGGGCTGCTGGTTCCCTCATTGAAAACCTCCTTCGGTCGTTGAACATGGCCGAGGAGACGCCGAAGGCGAACGGTGCTGTCAAGCAGAAGACTGGACTCTCGCTGTACCGCCGGGGCGCGCCCGTGCAGCGCAGGCGGCACGTGAGCTTTTGGGGGCGCGTCCCCGGTGGGGGCCCGTCTTCGGCTTGACAGCGAGCGAGCCGAGCGATGCTCCGAAGGTCAGTTCAACGACCGAAGGGAGCTGTGGGCCGCGTCAGCGGCCGGTGGTGACTGGGCAGTTCGGAACCGTCGGCGCCGGGGGCGATGATGAGCGGATGCGGCGAGAGCTCAACGGTGTGCAGGTGTCGGCGGATGGGTGGCGGGAGCAGTGCGCGACGACGATCGAGCCCGCCGGCGGCTACGTCGTGGTTGTCACGAGCGTCGTGCAGAGCCGTGCCATCACCCTGGTCTCGTGCTACCTCGGCGACCTGCACAGAGCCGAGACGGGCGTCTCGCACCTCTGCCTGGCGCCTGGCGAGCGCACGCGGATCGCGCAGCGAACGCTTGGTGAGATCGCTGGTCAGACGCACGCGCGGGCGTGCCTGCTCGAGCATGTCGCGCAGCTGCGCGACATGCTCGATGAGTTGACCGACAAGGAGGTCAGCATCGAGCTGGACGAGCAGGCGCTCGTCCAGGCGGGCGCTGCGTGGCGGTAAGAGCGGTAGTGCTAGGTGCTCGCCGGCACTTGGGGTGCGGCCAGGGTTGTCAGTACCAACGGGCCTATGCGAACATGTGTTCGTGACCTCGGACGGGCGAGTCGGCTGCAACGGCTGCTCGAGGGCGAGCGCGGCACCGCTCATCAGATCAGGGCGCTGGTGGCTGAGCTTCCTCGACCGCCTGATCTGGAGCTCGCGTTGGCGATCTGCCTCGGACTGCTTGACCGCGAGCCCGACATCTTTCCGCGTGCGGCGGCGAGGTGGGCAGGTCGGTTCACGCTCGAGCGAAAGGTGACGCTGAGCGATGCGCAGCTGACGCTCGCTGCGCTGGCGAGCTTAATCGACGGCAAGCCAAGCGCGGGCGCGGAAGCGCTCGCTGCGCTCTGCCAGCACTACCAGCTGGAGCGCGGCGAGCAGCTTCTCGCCGACTGGATCGACCGGCGCCCGCGGTGGGAGTGAAGGCCGTTCGCCCGCTTGCGGCGCGCGGGCGTGCAGCCGGCGAGCACGATTGGGGTTCTCCTCAGCGCGGGGACGCTTGGCGGGTCGGGTAGCGCGTGGGGGTCGGTGGGGGATTTTGCTCGGGGTGCGATCGGCTATCGCCCCCGATCTTGGCGGGTGATTTCGCGTCGAGCGACGCTGCCGGATCCGCGGCGGGCGCGGGCCAGCCTGGCCAATTTCGTCACCGGACGCTTCTAGCTAGAGCGAGTGGGTGGCGCAGGGCACGGGCTTTGACTTGCGCTCTTCGTTCGGCTCGGATCTGCAGCGCTTTCTCGCCTTTCCGTCGGTTGCAGGCACGCCGAGCCATGGCGTAGTTGGGACCGCCGGACTCATCGCCGTGGTCGCGCTGCTGATCGGGGGCCGAGCGGTAGTGGCGCTGGGCCGGCACCGAGGCGACTGGCGCAACCTCCTCACCGGATGCCGCAGCGACACGACCGTCATCATCCAGGCCGCGTTCGTCGCCTTCGGCCTGTTGCTCACCGCGCCCGGGACGTACATCTACCGCCACTACCTGATCGTCGCCTGGGTGCTCCTTCCTTTGGATCGCCTGGCTCGCGCTGCTTTGGCCGCGCTGGGGGCGCCGGCTGCTCGCGATTCTCTGCGTCGCTCAGGCTCTCCTCTCCGTGGAGTACCTGACCTACATCCACGCCAATCACGGCGCACCCCGCGGCGACTACGGTGTGAGCTACGACGCACAGCCCCCCCGTCACTAGGTCGTCTGAGAGCTGCCCGCTCCCCGCCCGGCGGTCCCGGTCAAAGACCAAGCGTAACGCTCGCCGTATTCGCCGGGCCGCCGGCGTGGATCTCGAAAATCAACGGGCGGTTCGCGTAAGCCGCGGCGTTGATCTTGAACAGCAGTTCGCCACCTTGCGTGGGGCCGAAGCTAGCCGTGCTGTTGGGAACCGGCTCGGTCCCCGATGGCGGGATCGTCTGTGCGGTCCAAGCGTACGGATTGAGCTGAGCATTGATCGACACCGGGAGGTACCGGTTGCCCTGTGTGTCGACGATGTCGAACGAGTCGCTGGTCGTCTGGTTCGCACCCGTCTGGTTCTTTGCCCACAGGAATACCCCCAACCACTCCTCGTCAGGCTTCAGCGGCGGGGCGGTGAGACCCTTCAGGTACTCCATGTCCTCGACGGAGTAGGGACTCAGCTCCCGCGAGAGCTCGACTTGGTAGGTGATTGGGCCGGCATCCACGTAGAGGCCAGACGCCCCCGCCCCGTCGGCGTCGGCGAAGTGATGAACGTTGCTTCCGCAGGCGCTGGCACCGAGCGCGAGCGGCAGGCTACAAGCGAAAATCGCAAGCCGGCGACAAATCAAGCGGTGGCGGGAGGTCAAGCGGTGGCGGGAGATCAAGCGGTGACGGGAGGTCAAGCGGTGGCCTGGATTCATTGCGCGCGGAAGTCTAGGGCAGTCCGCGGCAGTACGAGCCTGCTGATTTTGCTCCATCTTGGACCCTTATCTAGCACGCTGCCCACCATGCGGCTCCCGCGGCCCCGGGGTTGCGTGCTCGTGCCGGGCGCGAGCGCCGCTCAGCCTCCGGCGACCGAGGCGCGAGTGCCGCGGCCCCGATCCTGCTCGAGAATCGTACGCAGCCGGCGCATCGCCTTCTCAGCCTGACGCCGGCTCCAGACGCGCCCGCCGAGGACAAGGAGCAGCTTGTCGGAGAGCATCACGGGCTCGGTTTGCAACGTGTATTGGACGGCGGTGGCGCCATTGGGTCCGGCTGACAACGCATAGGTGCCGAGCATCTCGATCCGGTTGAACTTCCCCCCCTGACCTCGTTGCACGATCCGCGACGGCGCCTGCAGCTCGGAGAAGGTCATGTCAGCCCAGGAAAACCGGCTCAGTGGCGCTTTGATGCGAAAGCGGGCCCCCGCTCCGGTGCCGTAGGGGTTCTCACGCGTGAGATGCCAATCGACCAGGTAATGATCGGTAAACTCGGCGTGGTTGGCGATGTCGGCCAGGTACTCGAACACCTGCTCAGGTGGCTTCTCAATCGTAGTCGAGACGGTGATGCGACCCACAGCGCGGAGTCTACGGTTCGCTCCCACGGCCGGACATCCCACGGTCGGACACCCCAGGGCCGGGCCGCTGCTGAGGCCGGAGCGCTGCTAGGGCCGGACGCTCTCAGAAGGTGTTTTGGAAGGCAGGACTGGGGATTGTTATGTCGAACTGTGAGGTGTGTCGGCGAAGCGGCGCTATCCGACGGATCTGACCGATCGTCAGTGGGAGCTGGTGGGGCCGTTGCTGCC
>JAABUZ0100002280.1_pt1 | contig 32430 bp, 33 predicted proteins | sample 5562091 | NCBI WGS metagenome assembly JAABUZ01 (sample SAMN12813069, study PRJNA571459) | rock metagenome | isolation source: Antarctica rocks | place: Antarctica: Victoria Land, Linnaeus Terrace sud | collected 2015-12-21
CGGTATCTATTATCGGTATGATCATCTCTTACGTGATCTACACCAATCATAAGAAGAAGGGGCGTGTACCTGTTGTCACCACAGGCATACAAGAGCATTTACCTGGTGCGTTGCTCGCTATACTTACTGCTGGCAGTGCGCATAATGATGAGGTTATCAAAACTGCTGTGAATTATCCAGAGCAGAAACCCGTTGTCTTCTTGTTCCTGGGACAGACATTTACTGGTCAGAAGGGGGAGATATTTAGATTACATGAGCCACATGTGATTGATATGCACGCGAAAGATATCTTTGGGCGCGCAAACTATCAGGCAATAGAGGCGAAGAAAGCAGTCTACTTCCTCTATCGACAAGACACCTCAAATGAGGTTCTGCGCGTCTGGCAAGCCATACGTCCAGCAGAGATTATCGTGGCGGCTGATCAGGAACAGACGCTCAAAGAGCTACCATTCCAACCCGTAGCCGACGACAAAATTGATAACGGGCAGGTCGTGCGCCTCTCAACCGACAAAGCTCCTAAAGAGCAATCAGCATGAAAATTTAAACATTTTTAGCTCTTCTACATTTTACGGACTTTTGCACTTGCAAAAGTCCGTAAAATGTAGAAGAGCTAAAAATGTTTAAAGCCTATCACCAGACACACAGTCCAGTTTCATAGTCCTGACGCGTGAAGAGCCGCTTCATCATTCCATTCTCGCTCACTATGATTTTCTGGGCTCCGTCTCCAAAACACTCTTCTGCGCTCTCTATCACAGAGAACAGATCAGGAATACCCTCCACTCTTTTGAAGCTCCCATCCGCGCTGTAGACATGCAGATTATATGAATGATAGCTCTCTCCATTGTCAAGCTTTCTGTTGAGCCACCACCAGAGCAGTAGTATATCTATAATAAATAGAAGTATCAAAACGATAGTGCTCATACACCACTCCTTCGTGTTAGAGACACTGTAGGATCGGAAGACCATCACAACATCGAGCAAATTTATAAAACGAGCTTATCATCTGAGATCGATTGCGTCAAGACGATCAATTCATTCTAGATTCAGAGTGACGAGAGCGCGTAAACACGTTGAACAAACCTGCATGAATATGCTAGCATATCCTCAAGGAACAAAACCATACATTTTGGTGCAAAGCAGGGCATATAGGAGACATATGGGGGCAGAAAGCTCGATTCCAGAGCAGCAAAACTATACTGCCCTATCAACCTTCATGAAGGTTGACAAAGTAGTACATTCCAGGGCAAAATAGGGCAAATCAGGACGTATAGGGGCAGAAAGTACGATGACAATTCTCGGTATTGACCTGGGCACAAGCTCGGTCAAGGCGATCATTCTAGACGAGCGGGGGCAGGGGCTTGCAGAGAGCAAAGCTGACTATAGAGTGCTCTCGCCACAGCCAGGCTGGGCGGAGAGCAATCCTCTGGAGTGGTGGGTGGCGGTGATCAAAGCCGTACGATCGGTGACAGAGCAGGCTCCAGAGGCGAAGATAAGCGCCATCGGGCTCTCTGGGCAGATGCACGGCGTGGTCCTTGCCGACCAGCAGGGTCAGCCTCTTCGCAATGCTCTCTTGTGGGCGGACAATCGGGCGGAGAGAGAACTGGACCAGTATCGAAACCTACCCGCGGCTATACGAAAATCATTGGCCAATCCACTCGTTCCTGGTATGGCTGGCCCATTTCTATGCTGGCTTATGCACAATGAAGCGGCCTCCTATCAGGCCGCGCGCTGGGCTCTTCAACCAAAGGATTGGCTGCGCTTTCTGCTGACGGGATCGGCGGCCAGCGATCCCAGCGATGCCTCCGCCACTCTGCTCTACGACCTGCCCACCGACCGTTGGGCTGACGATGTAATCAGCGCGCTAGGTTTAAGGCGGGAGCTACTGCCACCGCTCTTGCCATCCAGTTCACAAGCAGGCGAGCTCCGTAAACAGGCTGCCGCCGAGATGGGTCTACAAGCTGGACTGCCGGTCGCGGTGGGCGCGGGGGACACGGCGGCGGCGGCAATAGGCACAGGCATGCTTGAGCCAGGGACTATTCAACTGACTCTGGGAACGGGGGCACAACTAATACAGATCTACACGCAGCCAGAAAGCGATCCAACGGGGCGTACGCATCTCTATCGTGCCGCCGACAAAGCGCGCTGGTACACGATGGCGGCGGTACAGAATGCCGGGCTGGCCCTTGATTGGGTACGCAGAACATTCAACGCAAGTTGGGACGAGCTTTACGCCAGCGCCAGCGTAGTCCCTCCCGGCTCTGCTGGACTGACGTTCCTGCCCTACCTGACGCGAGAGCGTGCGCATCAACCAAATTCTGATAGCAAGGGAGCTTTTTTGGGAATGCGTATCGATCATCAGCGCGAACATCTGCTACACGCGGCACTCGAAGGTGTCGCGCTGGGCATTCGCATGGCACTGGATACGCTACCGGGTAGCGATGAGGTAGAGATATTGCGCGTGGCGGGCGGTGGCAGCATCCATCCCGCCTGGCGTCAGATGCTCTCCAATGTGTTGAGACGTGAGCTGCTGGCGGTCGATACACCCGCCGCCTCCGCACGGGGAGCGGCACTGCTGGGTGGTATCGCAGCTGGAACATGGGCCGATGTGCAAGCTACTTTAACAGTGGCTCCTAGCAGCCGCACTGTAGCCGTCCCTGACGAAGAGCAAGCATCAATTTACAAAGATGTGTATACGCAATACAGCCTTTACGGGATGTTTCGCCCCGAATAATATGGTATCCCTCCCTGATCAAAACTCTAGCTACCCACCGAACGGAGGTTTTGTGGCACGAATAGAGAAAGCATGTGCGATACGCTTTACTAAAGCTTCGTGGTCTAATTCAGATTCGATCGCTGGATCAATAGTGAACGCTAACATTTGATCATCGGTAGCTCCTTCCGACTCGTACAACTCAACAATGACGCGACTGAGGTAGCGTTGTGATGAGTTAGCGATAGTAATCATCGGCTTTCCATACATTTGAGCCAACGGATCAGGTTGACCTGTACTCTCAAGTTTTCCAGGAGTGCTTTCCATGAACATTTTCTCCTTTTTATTTCACTCACACTATAAGGCTTATGAGAGATAGCAGTATCATACTACTTCAATACTCGTTGCTACCTCCGTTTACCTTCCGCACGGCCAGCACTCGCAAATTGGTCTACAATTTTGAGATGAGAAGTATAAGAAGCGCCTCCGAGAAACTTGATCTACTACAAACGACGTAGATTTGTCAATCGGTCTACATTTGTGTATTCATTATTTTTGGTGTCGAAGTAGCTACTGTGAATGTAAAATGCTTGTGGAGCCGTTTATGGGTTCACTTTGACTCATGCATGACAACTCATTTGCTAAAAAATTCTGAAAAAGCACTAGTCTTCCAGATAGAGCTATGTTGACTGCCTCTATCAACAATCTTGACAAAGGGGAAGGCGTACATGTAAGCTTAGATCTACCACTTTATACTTTAAAGGACAGAGCTTATTCTCGTTTGTCATAAAGGAGCATGCATGTGAGTAAGGCCACTATTACGAACTCCACAACGGGTACGTGGAGGCTTACGACGGAAAAGATTGTGATCGCTGGCGTATTGGGGGCTATTACGCTCATTCTGGGTTTTGTGCCTAACCTGGGCTTCATTCCTCTGCCCAACGCGATCGGCAACGCCACCATAGGCCATATTCCGACGATCCTGGCGGGCGTCATCGCTGGCCCTCTCGTCGGCGTTATCTCAGGTCTTATCTTTGGCTTGACGAGCTTTATTCGTGCCACCGATCCTTTTTTTAAAGATCCAAGCGTTTCAATTCTGCCGCGCCTCTTCATCGGCTTGACGGCGTGGGCGACCTTTGTTGCGCTGGTGCGGATTAACCGCGACGCGGCGGCGGGTGCGGCTGGCTTTGTGGGCTCAGCGACCAATACTATTTTGGTGGTGGCGATGCTTATTGCGCGCGGCTACTTCCCTGCACAGGTGATCATTCCAGTCGTCCTGGTGCAGTCTCTCTTCGAGGCCATTATCGCTGCTATCTTCACCCTCATCCTGGCGCGGGTCTTCTACATTCTAGAGGCGCGCCTGGTGCGTGCGCCCGATACAAAGCCACGCGATGAACTGCCGTACTAGTGATGATAGAGATCAAGAACGTTACCTTTAACTATAGCGCGCAAGGGGAGCAAGAAGTTCCCCCTGCACTTGATGATGTGAGCTTGCGCATTGAGCCAGGCGAGACGATTGCGATCATCGGGCACAATGGTTCGGGCAAGAGCACGCTCACCAAGCTTATCGCCGCCATCCTCCAGCCACAGAGCGGAACAATTCGAGTTGATGGCCTCGCGACAAACACGACGGGACAGGATATCTGGACCATTCGTCAGCGTGTGGGGATCGTCTTCCAAAATCCCGATGATCAGTTGATCGCGGGAACGGTGATCGACGATGTCGCCTTTGGACCTGAGAATCTTGGACTGCCACTGCTAGAGCTTGAGAAGCGCGTCCAGGAGGCGATTACGCTGCTGGAACTGGAGAAGTACGCGCAGATGGCGATTAGCGAGCTGTCGGTCAGCTTGAAGCAACGGGTAGCTATCGCTGGCATTCTGGCGATGCGCCCACGTTATCTGCTGCTGGACGAGCCGACGACGATGATCTCCGGTCGCACAGCGCGCCAGCTTCTCGCGATGGTGCAACGCCTGGCACGCGAGCAGAACATCGCCGTCATCCATATCACTCACTTCATGCACGAGATCACTACGTTCGACCGGGTGATAGTGATGGATGCCGGGCACATTATTATGGACGGTCCTCCCGCGGAAATATTTGCACAGGCAGCTCGGCTCAAATCTGTCGGATTAGATGTGCCGATGGTAACGCAGCTCGGCAACCAGCTCCATGCTCATGGCTGGACGCACCTGCCGACAACGCTCCTCTCGCCCGAACAACTGCACACAGCTATCGAAAGCGCCCTCATCACTAGCAGAGGCGCCAATTCGTCCATCACTAGCAGAGGCGCCAATTCATCGCGCGCAGACCCCCTTCAGTGGGAGGGACTGTTGACCATTACCTCCCCAAGCGCACCAGGCCACCCGCTGAATGGGGAAGAACCGTCGACCATTACCTCCCCAAGCGCACCAAATCACCCACTGAACGACGCAGGCCAGAGCAGTAACTTAAACAGCAAGCCTGCAATCAAGCCAATATCTGAGCCGGAAATTTCGTCCCAACAGTTACCAGTTTCGAGAGCAGAGAACCAGGAAAGAGAGACACCAGTTTTCGAGCTGAGAGATGTGTATTACACGCATCAACGCGGCACGCCCTTTGAGATCAAAGCTCTGCATGGACTCTCGCTAAAGATTCCAGCGGGGCAGATCACGGCATTGATCGGGCCAACGGGCTCTGGGAAGTCTACGATTATCGACTTGCTCGCTGCACTGGTCAAGCCGGAAGCTGGCAGCGTTCTCTTTGAGGGGAGAGACACGAAGGATAGTACATTCAATAGCGCTACTCTTCGCTCCCAGGTTGGAGTCGTCTTTCAGTCGCCGGAATTTCAGATCTTCGAGGAAACAGTCGGGAAGGATATAGCGTTTGGGCCACGGCTGCAAGGAGTCTCGCTAGCAGAGTCGCGCCGCCGTGTGCAGACATCGCTTGAAGCGGTCGGGCTGCCCTACGAGGACTTCCGTTCGCGCTATACCTATGCGCTGAGCGGTGGCGAGAAGCGGAGGGTGGCGATCGCCGGAGTTCTCGCACTGGAGCCCAGAGTCATTATCTTCGATGAGCCAATGGCCGGACTCGATCCACGCGGACGCTCCGAGCTCCTCCAACTGATTATCGCCTTGAAGCAGCGCAGCGAGCTGACCATCGTCTATGCCTCCAGCAGCCTGGTCGATATTCTTGAGCTGGCCGATGTTCTTCATGTGCTCGATAGAGGACGCCTCGCCTTCAGCGGCACTCCACGCCAGATATTAAGCCGGGCGCAGACGCTGCACGAGATGGACATCGAGCTACCAGAAGCCACACAGATTGCACTTGCGCTTAATAGCAGCCGACTAGAGATACGTACTGACGTGCTCAACCTTGCAGAACTGGAAGCTGCGATTCTAGAGAGAAGAGAGAGAAGCGTATGATTGAGCTTTCGCGCTATGTCACCCTCGGCCAATACATCAACAACGAATCGCCGCTCACCCGCCTGGACCCGCGTGTGAAATTAATCAGCGCAGTCCTGCTGATCATTCTCTTCTCCTGGCTCAACAGCTTTCTCGCCTTCGCCTTCTGTCTACTCTTCTGCGCAGTATTGCAGCAGAGATCTCACATCTCTCTATCGTATGTCCTGGGCAGTTTTCGACCTTTTATCCCTTTTCTCGTCTTTGCCTTCGTCGTTGAGGTCCTGTTTTATACCGCCCCCAAAAACACCGTCCAGCTCTGGCAATGGTGGATCTTCGCCATCTCCTGGAAAGGCATTCTTGTCAGCACCCTGACCATCATCCGCGTCCTATTCCTCTATTACCTGATCTCGATGCTCACCTTCACCACCTCGCTCACCGAGATGACCAACGGCATGGAGGCCCTGACCGCGCCTCTTGAGCGGATCGGCGTACCCATCAACGACTTCATCATGATCCTGGTCATCGCCTTCAAATTCGTGCCCATCTTCATCACCGAGCTAGAGCGCCTGATGAAAGCTCAGGTTGCACGCGGCATGCGCTTCGACCAGGGCAACCTCTTCCAGCGCGTCCGCAAGCTCGCCACTCTACTTGTCCCCCTCTTCGTAAGCGGCTTCAAGCGTGTCAAACTTCTCAGTACAGCAATGGAGGCGCGCTGCTACGGCGGTCGCTCCGGCTGGCGCAGAACCAAACGCAAAACTCTGTACTTCAAACGCTTTGATGTTCTGGCGCTGCTCTTTGTCCTCGTCGCAAGCGGCGTGGCGATCGCTATCAATCTCAGCGTACGCTTCTAAATTTTAGGTGAGATGCACGATATTTCGCTCTTGTATCGGCAACAGGTGACTTCTACGATTTCGTAAGAATTTGTTAGTTTAGGGCGCAACTCGTTATCCGTCATACTACGTTCCTTTCCCTGGTAGTGCTACTACTAGTATCAACACGCTCTGGTATAGCTTTACAGTTTATGGCAAAATACTACCAGATATAGATACAACAGTGGAAAGGAAATTTTATATGAAAGCAGCAATTCTGAAAGAACGTGGTCAGCCTCTTATTATTGAAGATATTCCTGAGCCCGTTCCCGGCGCGGGTGAAGTACTCATTCGTGTGCTGGCAGCCCCTGTTGGTGCATATGCACAGGAAGTCTTTAGTGGAGAAAGACCCTATCCTCTGGTCCTTCCTCTTGCTCCCGGCTGTGGAGCGATTGGAGTGGTGGAAAGGACTGGACCCGATACCACGCGACTGAAACCTGGTCAACTTGTTTTTTGTGATCCTATGGTTCAGCCGCGTGATGACAGCACTTCCCCTGCGAATAGTATGCTACAGGGATGGATAGCCCGAGGAGAAGGGCCACAGAAACTCCAGACCTGCTTTCGCAATGGTCCATTTGCCGAGAAGATGCTCATTCCCCTTGAGAATGCTGCTCCACTCGAACATATGGATGACATGGACCCCGTGAAACTGACCTGGTTAGTTGCACTGCTCGTTCCTTACGGTGGACTGCTCGCAGCAAACCTTCAGCCGGGACAGACGGTGATGGTGAATGGAGCAACTGGTTCCTTTGGCGGTGCGGGAGTGGCTGTCGCTCTGGCGATGGGCGCGGAACGAGTCGTTGCACCTGGAAGGAATAAGAGCCGTCTTGATGCACTGGTGAACCAATTAGGTGAACGCGTCCGTCCCGTTCTGCTCTCCAACGATGAAGCAAGCAATAGGGAACGTATTGCACAGGCTGCTCAGGGTCCAATTGACTGCTTACTCGACATTTTAGGACAAACTAGTGATACAGTACCAACTCGTCGCGGCATTCTAGCGGTGCGCCCAAACGGAACAGCCGTTTTGATGGGTGGCGTCAATGCTGATATAGGAATTCCGTACGCGTATATCATGCATAATAACATCATGATACGCGGTCAGTATATGTATCCCCGACACGCTCCCTCGTTGCTCGCTGGATTGATTCGCGCTGGTCTGCTCCGTCTCGACGCGTTATCAACCCGTGTCTTTCCTCTCGAAGAGGTGAATTCAGCAGTCCAGTATGCACACGACCACGGGAGTGCTTTTCAACTGACGGTGCTTACACCGTAGCAGTACGTTCTTCGTGTACAGAATTTCCAAATGGATAGCTCGCTCTTGGAGGAGCAAAACACCGAGCCTCGTTTCAACGATGGTACCAAAAGGTTGGAGTGTGGGACAGGAACGTGTGAACACCTATGACAACGGAACATCCAACTGTGAAACAAGGCACGTCAGGCAGGTGTCCATACTGTTCGCTTTGCAGCCCAAATCTCTAGCGAGTTGCTTGCGAGAGTCGCGCAACTGATCAGTGAGGAGCAAAGTATGTTTCTCAGGTCTTCAGCTATCGCGATGCAGCTTAAAGAAGAATGGTTGCTCCATCCCTTTGAGATCCATCACGCCTAACAGAGTGTTCTGATCGATGAGGCGAAATATGTCGTAGATCGGCAGGTTGTCATACATCATGGAGGCGCTGACCTTGCCGCGGTACTCTATCATGCGCACACGCGCTTTTGTCTTCCGGGTCTGTAACACAGAACGCGCCGCTACCAGCGCCTGACGTCCCAGTTTGATGCGTGGAAGATACTGCCCAATACTAAATGGAAGTCGCTGAGGATCAAGTGCAAAGAGCTTGCCCTCATTATCAGAAAAGAGCAGCGGATGCACATGGTCGCGATCGATGAACTCTTTGCCATACCAACCAAACGCCTCTAAGAGCCCATCCAGCGGATGAGAAGTAGAGATCCCCGTACCACGCCACCGGCCAATTATAGTCTCAATTTCAACGATAGGCAGCGCATCACAGATTTCAAGCGCCTCTTTCGTACTCATACTCTTCCTGTTTGTAAGATCTTGCATTGTTTGCTTCGCGTCGAACATGTATATCCTCCTCAAGAGATGAGGCGAACTGCGACGAATTCTTTAACATGGACCCCTTTTCACTCCAGTGGCTTGGTGCCAGGAGAGTACATTTTCAGTACCGTCGATTGGATTCCGAAATGTGCTGAGGCGACCAATTCCGTCTGGACAAACCTGTTCATCAGTCACTGGATAGCCATATTGCTCAGCACCAAGAAAATGCATCCAATGGTGACGGATCGCTCCATGCGTCTCGTGCGTACCCAACGTTGGATACGAATACAAGGAGATGTCATTCAAGTAGTATAGTTCAGGAAGAAAATCAATTCTTCTAAAATGATTATAATGACCAATACCATCGCTACATTCGATTTCGTCTGTAGTAGGATAGATAGGCGCTGTTTCCCACCAACGTAGATCAAGCCACTTCTTACGAATGTTCCCTTGAATAGCATGAACTCCTATATCAGGATCAGGATGCCAGAAAATAGTGCCCTGAAATCCAGTCTCAACATTAGCGAAATGTTGATAGTGACCAACACCATCAAAACATACTAGTTCATCTGTTACTGGAATGATACCTTCTGTACTCCAACCTGAATCAGTCCATTTCTGGGAAATAGCACTTCGTCCCGGCATTTGCTTCTGTGCGAGCAGTTGGTTTACAACTCCGCGCACATCTTCCGCAATGTTGACAAACGCATCATCACGAACGACCCACCTGGTAATTGGTATACCATCCACCGGCAACTTATCGAGTTCGCTGATCTCAGTTCCTCGCCAGGTAGTCGGTCGCAACATAATACAAAGAATGGGCAGATTCGCTGCATCCTGCCTGTAGAAGGTGACACCCATTTCCTTCCCTTGTAGGTAACCCGAGTCAAGGAAATCGGAACTGATTAAAAGAAGCACAAGTTCAGCATTATTGATGTGGAGCAGATCAATTTCTTGCGTCCAATCAGTACCAGGAACAATTTCACGGTCGAACCATGTCGTCATCTGTCCAGAATCTCTTAATGCTCTGAAATGTTTCTCCAATGTGCTACGCATTTTCTTGTCTGCACGCGCATAGCAGAAGAAGACTTTAATGGCATACGTATGTTCTGCTTGAATAAGATCTTTGCCAGATGCTTCGATATTTGACTTTTGTTGCGTGGGCAAAGATGCCAAAAATATCTTATGAACAATCTCGTGGATTCCTTGCGCGATATCGTGAAATGCGTCTTCCTTCGTTCGCCATTTCCTGCTAGTTACTGGCACAGCATCGGTAGGCAATGCTTGCAGTTTCCCAAATGGAGCGTCTTTCCACAGAGTGGGCCGCAAAATAATAGGAATGACCCGAACCTCTCCACGTTCGTGCCGCTCCATAGCTCGCCTCATCTCAACACCATAGCAATAATCTGAGGCTATGAAATATCGACTGACGAGCAGCAGAATGATTTGAGCATCGTTCAAACGTTTATCAATCTCTCGTTCCCATTCTGTTCCCGGATCAATTCTGCGATCGTGCCAGATATCGATAAGTCCCTGCCGATGGAGCACTCCCATTTGTTCTTCCAGCATCTGGCGAAATTTCTCATCTTCGCGAGCATAGCAGAAGAAAATTTTGACAGGTCCAACATTGTCTAAAGAAGAGCTACTTGTGACTGACATCAATCTACTCGCTCCTACAGCGGTGTGACGAAAGATTGAACCATTACCTCATGCTCTCATGGGAAGAAAAGTAGCCGCAGTGTTCAAACCAGCCGTGAGCATCCTGAGCGGTGACTGTGAGCAAGGATTGGCCAAGGGCTTCTTGCAGCGCTTCTCGCGTTCTGGCTCCCACTCGTCGCAAAAAGGCTTTGAGTTTGGAAAACGTCTCTTCAATCGGCGAGAAATCAGGCGAATAGGCCGGTAAGAAGAGCAAGCGACATCCTCGGACTTCGATGGCTTGTTGCACTCGCTTGCTTTTGTGCGCTCCCAGATTGTCCATCACCACAATTTGTCCTTCCTGCAAACTAGGAGCCAGCAGCTGCTCAACGTAAATTTCAAAGGCCGTCGCATTCACCGATCCTTCTAGGATGAGGGCCTCTCCCATCCCTTGAAGGGAGAGTGAGGCAATCAAGGTGGTGTTTTTGCCACGATTACGTGGAGCACTTCCTTTGGCCCGCTGTCCTCGGGGAGCCCGTGCATAGAGAGGTGTCAACGCAATGTTGGAGCCACATTCATCTACAAAGACCAACTGATCGGCGGGAAGCTGACTTCCCTCTGCTCTCCAGGCACTGCGTGCGTGCTCATCACGCTCTGTGGCTCCCATCGTCTTTTTTTTCGCGTCCAGCCCACCCGACGAATCGCACGACTCATCTGGGTATGATCGACCTTCATCCCATGACTGCTTTCCCACAGTTGACAGTGCGCTTCCAAGCTCAGGTCGGGGTGTGCTTCCAATTGGGCCACCAGACCTGTCTGTAAAGCGGCATATTTTTTTGAGGGTCGTCCGGGAATCGTTTTGGGAGAGAGATCGCCCCTCTCGTCTCGCTGTTTGAGGTACCGCTTGATCGTCGACAACGAGACGCCAAACATCCTCACGATTTCTGTACGTGGATATCCTTGGTCCACCGCTTTGAGGATATGTTCTCTGAGATCTTTTGAATAGGCTTTCATCTTTCTATTCTATCATATGGTTCAACCTTTCGGCACACCGCTGTAATTACCACTTCCTCTATAGTAAGAAGCATAATAACAGAATCAGGTGAGATCTGGCAAGTACTGAAGAAGACGCTGTCTCCTTCAGTAATGAAGACAGCAGTCCAAACGAGCCAAGATAAATTGAATACTGTATTGCAATATGCTCTCATCCTTGCAATACAGTTAGAGTAGTTACCACGTTGAGGGTGCTATGCTGGGGAAGGGCGAATCGAGGGCTTCGAGCGGAAAATCAATGCGCCCACCTCGTCGGCTTGATTTGTAGGTCGCGAAGATCAGTCCGGTGGCCTGGAGGGCGCGCCGGGCCGATAGTTCAGGTTCGCGACCAGTCTTGAGGGCATCGATGGCATCCAGCACACCCTGTGGTACAATTTCGTCAAGGGTATCGCTCGCCCCGGCTGTAACCTGAACATCGTGCCAGTCGGCATCGCCTTTGCTCCAGACACGTATCGATTTCTCGCCGAGGATTACTTCGATCGTTCCTTCGCTGCCAATGAGTCGATTGTTCAGCTTATGCTCAGTTCCATAGCCGGTCAGCAGCAGACCTTGCACGCCGTTCTCGTAGGCGAAGTGACTAATTCCCTGGCCCTCAACGGGGACACCAAAGATTGTTTTCCCATCACGCCAATCCACCTGGCCGATTGCCCACGCGGGCGCTGCTTCGTTGTTGTAGAAGCCGAACATGTCGAACCAGTGCGTGCCCCAGTCGAAGAGGTTGTCACAGGCACCTTCGAGGCGCTGTAGTTGCCCTATAGCACCCGACTTGAGAAGATCGCGAGCTGCGCGGAAGGGGACGGCAAAGCGCCGCTGGTGATTGAAGGTCAACTGTGTTCCCTGAGCTTTGCAGACATCGACCATGCGGAGCGCCTCGGCATAGGAAGGTGCCATCGGCTTCTCGCAGTGGATCGCCTTGACGCCTGCCTCAGCGGCCGCGATGACCATCGGCGCATGATGCTGTGGCCAGGTACAGATGCTGACCATGTCGAGCTGCTCTTGCGCTAACATCTCGTGATAATCGACGTAGATGTGTTCACCCCCGTGCTGTGCTTGAAATGCGCGCGCGTTATCTAGATTAATGTCGGAGAGTGCGACGATCGTGGTATCAGGCGAGGTGGTGTAGGCGCGGGCGTGGAAGTTGGCCATGCCGAAACCGGAGGCGTCCTGCGATTTCCAGGGGCGGCCACAGCCGATGATACCAACACGAAATGGTGCCATGATTCTTTCCTCCTCTTACAATCCCAGACCGCGCAGATAGGCGCGGCTCACCGTCGCACTTTCGAGGACGCTCGGCTTCTGAGTGACATCCGTCTCGACGATCAGCCAGCCAGAGAAGTTTACTTTCCGCAGGATGGCGAGGATTGCCGGAAAGTCAACATTGCCCGCGCCGAGCTCGACAAAGATCCCTTGCTGCTCAAAAGTTCCATAGTTCCAGCCAGCATTTCGCCCTTCTTCACGCACAGGAATAGAGATGTCTTTGAGGTGCAACGTCTTGATGCGTTGAGCATAATCGCGGCAGAAGGCAACTGGATCGGCACCAGCCCAGGCGAGGTGGCCGGTGTCGGGACCAAGAAAGACGTGGTCGGGATCGGTGAGCCGAAGCAAGCGGTCGACCTCCTCGCGCGTCTCAATTACAGTGCCGACGTGATTATGAAAGCAACTGCGTACGCCTTCCGCCAGCGTGATCGCACCCGCCATATTCAGCGTCTCGGCAAAGATCTGGAATTCTTCGTCTGAAAGGCTGTCTTCTGGACGTACGTGTCCTGCCAGTTCATAGCGCGTCCGCCCACCATGCGTGACGTAATCGAAGCCGCTCGGCGCGACATACAACTCGGTGCAGCCCACCGCACGCAAAAAGGCCGCATGCTGCCGTACCCGTTCCAGAATCTCATCGCGCCGTTCTCTTTTCCAGAACTCCGCACCTACATAGCCCGGTGCTGGCCGCAGACCGTGTCGGGCGTACAGCTCAATGGTCTCTTGTGCCGGGTGGCCCTGATCCGGACCTGCGGGCGCACCATCATAACCCGCCTGCGCGATCTCAGTCAGAATCTGCTCCTGGGGCGCAAGATCCTCACCCCTACTCGACGCAAATTTCACCCACGTAATCTGGCCACAGCCAATAAGAAAATCGCTCAAAGATCGATTCCTTTCGCTAAAATAGGCTCCCGTTTCGCCTGCATCTAGTTCATTATATACAGCTTGGCGACAGAGAATCAAGCTGACCTACTTCGATCAGTCCCACCAGACGAAGAGCACGCGGTCATGCTCACTATTTAGATTCGCGAAGCGCATCTCCCTATCTGTATCGGGCGAAATTACCACGACCTCGCTGGGTTGCCATCGCTCCTCAATGCGCTGTCTCAACTGCGGTAGGACCTCATCGTTGGTCCAGATGTAGAGTGTATCGGCAGGCCACATCTCTCCGCGAACATTGCGTAACATACTGAGCTCTGTGTAGGGATGATATTGTCCGTCATCTGGTTCACTAGAAATACAAACGATGCCTCCTATCTTGTAGCAGAGGATTTCGATATTGGCTCGGCAATTAGCCCATTGAGGCGCTGCTGGATGATTTGGCTGGCTCCCTCCACCAGTTCACGCACGATCTCCCCCGCCGGCTTCACCTCGTTAACTAAGCCCGAAGTTTGACCTGCATAGAGCGCCATTGAGTCGATATCACCGCTGGCATCAGCGCTTGGTGGCAAGGCCATAAATTGCTGCACTGGTACGGGTTGACCGCCCACGCGTGTCTTGCCGATCACCTGCCCATCTAGTCTTGGCTCCTGAGTATTTTGTTCCTCTTTTACCCACTCTTTGACAAATGCAGTACTTAATACTCGATGTGGAGAATGCGACCAGCCTTGACCAAACAGAATCGTATGCGTCGTGTCCTCTTCAGTTGCCGCCAGCACTCTCTCTTTGTAAGTAGGATGCGCCATCGCTTCAGGAGAGACGAGAAAACGTGTGCCAAGAACCGCTCCCTCCGCGCCTAGCGCCAGGGCAGCCACTACTCCTCTCGCGTCGGCAATGCCACCGGCAGCAGCTACGGGAACCGGCGAAACCGCATCAACAACACGAGGAACAAATACGGACATGGCAATTTTTCCAGCAACATGCCCGCCAGCCTCAAAGCCCTGCGCGATAATTACATCGACCCCCACACGAGCTGCACGTGAAGCCGCCTCAACCGTTCCAACCTGATCAATGACCTTGATACCTGCAGCATGGATCTTCTCTACATAAGGCGAAGGGTCACCCCAATAAAATGAGATTGTTGCTACTTTCTCCTCAATGCAGACGGCGATATTCTCTTCCTGTGGAAATTGAAGAAGAAGATTCACGCCAAATGGTTTCTGCGTCAACTCTCGTATCCGCTGTATATCCTGTCTCAGCACTGGCGGAGGATTCACTCCAGCCGACAAAATACCAAATCCACCCGCCTCACTTACCGCCGCCGCTAGCTCTGGGCCAGTCACAAAACCCATAGGCGCAACCAGAATCGGAGATTCTACACCGAGTACGTCACACAGCCTTGTGTGGAGCATCATTAACCTCTTTCCGCTAAAAGTGAAAATTGAAGTGGTGATCACACGAAATACAGGTATCTCTTCCTACAAAAAGCAAAATACATAGATAGAATATATCTATACAAAAAGTATACGGTCGAGGTTCACTTTTGTCAATGATAGCAGAAAGGGAGCTTTAATGCTGAGAGCTACAAGAAACCGTTGCTCGCACCGGAGCACACCCAGGCATACATATTAAAGAATTTTGCGCAGAACTAGCACGACTCCAACACCGACCAGCATAGACACAAGCACATTACGCGTTCGTATGGCTACTAACAAGGTCGCCAGCGCCGCCCCCACTTCAGCCAGGCCAGCACCGAGCACAGCAGGCGCGACGATCGCCACCAGAATCGTCCCCGGCAAATATTCTAACCATGCCTTTAACCGCCCGGCGAGCGATACATGGCTCATCAGCCACAGGCCACCGATGCGCGTAAGATACGTTACCAGTGCCATACCCAAAATTGTAAGTAATGCCAGCGGACTACTTTGCATGGCGCGCTCCTCCTACAATAGCACCGGTAATACTACCAGCCAGAGCACCGAGCAGAATGTACCACTTGCCCGGCACAAAGCGAGCAGAGACAACAGCGACCAGAGCCGCCACCAGCCAGGGCAGCAGATCCACCTTTCCCCGCCATAGAGGAACAAGCAAAGCCAGAAAGACCGCGCTAAAAGCAAAATCCAATCCCCACTGTGCCGGATCTTGAATGATCGTGCCCAGCGTCCGCCCCAGCACCGTCGAGCCCACCCACGCGACATACATCACCAACCCACTCCCTAGCAGAAACGCTCCATCATGCTCACCGCGCTCAAACTCACCCAACGTCAACGCCCAATTCTCATCCGAGAGGAAAAAGCAGGTTGTATAAACCTTCAAAGCTGATAGGCGCAGCAACCAGGGACTCAGCGCCGCCCCCAAAAGCACATTACGCACATTCACAATCAACGTCGTCAACACAATCATCCCAATCGGCAACGGCATCGTCCACAAGCTCAGCACAATCAACTGTGCCGACCCGGCATATACCAGACCACTCATCAAAAATACCTCCAAAACGCTCAATCCCGCCTGCCGCGCCAGCACACCAAACGTCAGGCCATATGCACAAACGCTGAGTGCGACTGGCAGCACGCGTCTTGCACCTCTCAGCGCTCCCGCTAAAGAAAATGTTACCTCTGCCTCAGACCGATCGGATACAGTCAGAGAGTTTTGATTTATCACTACTCAGTCTCCTTCCAGTAACGCCCATTTTGTATATATACCATTACATACGATATACTAAGTAAGAAAGACGCAATGGTCATAGTGCTCAAGGGGGAGTTACAAAAAAGAAGATGGACGCACTTTGCCTGGATATATTACATAGTGACTGGCACGACTACCGTGGAAGTGGATTGGACGAGGATCGCCTGCTCAAGCCGGGTTGGCTAGAGCACGTGCTGGCTCGCTGGGGGCTAGACGTAGGCAATCTTCTCAACGAGCATAACATTGCAGAAATGCAAGCGTTACGCGCACTAATGCAGAGAATAGTCCAATCATTTCTTACCGAGCAGGAGCCGGAAGAGGAGGATCTAGCAGTGCTCAACACCTATCTTGACGCCGCTCCTTCCAGCTTGCAGCTTATAAACAGCTATAAGAAATATCAACTACAACAACTTCCGCTGCATAACGGTTGGTCGTGGGTGTTGGGACAGGTTGCCATCTCCTTCGCCGAGCTACTGACCCAACGTGATACAGCACGCATCAAACAATGCGAAAATCCAGATTGCCGCTGGATTTATTATGATGAGAGCGCTAACCAGACCCGCCGCTGGTGCGAAGATTCTTGCGCCAACCTCATGCGCGTCCGCAAGCACCGCATGCAACATCAGAGTAGAAAATAAAGCTTACAGAGGTTACGATGGAAGTGATGTTTGATAATAGTTGCGCAAGATGGAAGAAGTTTTGTGCCTGTGTTCCATGCTATGATGATTATGCCACCTCTTATGGTGGTACATCATCAGAGGCAAGGAGCATATACACATGACGGAACAAACACTCCCACTTATCACGTTCTACCCCGGTTGGAAGACCTACCAACAGAGCCTTGTCGAAACGATCTCGCCTCTTTCCCCCGCACAACTGGCTTTACCCACCTCATCACATCATTGGACGATTGGGATGGTGACCCAACATATAGTTGCCAACCGGGTCTGGTGGTTCCAGATATGGATGGGCGAGGGAAGTCCCGATCTTGCCTCCATCGCGCATTGGGACCCTGCGGATGAAGAGGAGCAGCCTGCGCTTGAGGCGTCTGAACTGGTTGCCGGGCTTGAGTCTACCTGGCGCATGATTGCTGAGGCCCTTGCTCGCTGGACTCCCGCCGATCTTGGACACGTCTTCCCACCTCCAGCAGCCTTAAGAGAAGAAGAGAGAGAGAACTTCCCTCCGTGCACGCGGCAGTGGATTATCTGGCATGTTCTCGAACACGAGATCCATCACGGAGGCGAACTTTCCCTGGCCCTCGGCGGGTATGGCCTTGCGGGTATCTATGGCTAGCAGAATAACTTGATTCGAGAGCAGAGTGAAATGAACGCATCAAAAGACAAGGTGCTCCAGGTTGACGTTTGCTCCACAGAGTACGACGCCGACGCGCTCACCTCTCTGTGGTCGATATTGTTTAGAGAGGAGGGCTGCAAGTGCTGTTGCGCCACCTGGCTCTACGACTATACGAAGATCCTCCCACAGTTTCCGTTGCGCATTTCGGATCGCCTCGTCACTCACCAGGAGAGTTGTCTCTATAAAGTGAGTTGCCACCTCAAAGGCGAGGCTTCCTATACGACGAGCACCTAATGAGTCCACCGCGATGCCACCTACTTCGACATCAACTGGCTTGCCCGCCGTGAGTGCGGTATACAGCGTCGGTGCACGCTCCGGCTCGACTCCGATTATCTGCGCCTTGCGGCGGTACCAGGCGGCAATGCCTCCAATCAGTCCGCCGCCTCCCACTGCAACAAGTAGTGTATCCAAATCAGGATATTGCTCCTCTATCTCTCGTCCCAGCGTCCCTTGACCAGCTAGGGTCTCAGGCTGATCGTAGGCATGAACGGTTAGCGCGCCCGTTTGAGCGGCTCGAACTTCGCTGGCGATAAATGCCTCAGCATAGTTGGCACCAACCATTTCTACTTGCGCACCGTAGTGGCGCAGGCGCTCGACTTTAATCGGGGGGCATAGCTCTGGCACAAAGATCTCCGCCTGATGCCCTAGTTGTTGTGCAGCATAGGCAACCGCGACTCCGTGATTTCCTCCCGATGCCGCAATAATACCGCCATCGGGAATCTCGTGCGAGAGTATCCGATTAAATGCTCCACGTGGCTTAAAGGAACCAGCATGTTGAAGTTGCTCTAGCTTGAGAACAATTCTTGCATCAGTCCCCCATATGCCTCGTTCCAGAAACATCATCGGCGTTTGGCGCACATATCCTTCTATTCGCTGTGCGGCCTGTTCAATATCTTCTCGGAAGATCATCGTGTCACCTGCAATTCTAAACATGCTAAAACATACTCGATTGCTGCATGACTATCGGACGAGAAGCTATTGTGACCTCTACGCTGTTTCGATTGCCTTGCAATACACTCTACCCATCGTTGAGTGTGTGACGAGAGTAGCATTCTAGTGCTCCCTTTCATATAGGTGTTTAATTGTTTCGTAGAGGAGCTGCGGCAAGGTGTCGAAGGTGTAGGACATCAGGACGGCCTCGTCGCGCTGATGAGCACCGCGGCCGAAGGGACCCCAGTTGATGGCGGGGATGTTAAGGCTTTGGATCTCTGAGAGCGGCAGGCTATAGGCTCCAGGCAAGGGAGACTGATCAGTTGGTTGCCAGACAGGCATATTGGCCTGAAGCTTTGAAAGATCAATGTCAGGGCCCAGGCTGGTGTAGCTGATATCGGAGAGATAAGGGAAGTAGGGATACTGCTCTAGTTGAACTTCAGGATGGGCTTTGATCACGCTATCAACAGCAGTTTGCAGTGGACCGGCCATAGGAGCAACCGCAGGATAGTATGGCGGCGCGAAGTAGAGGAGAACAGCCGGACCCTGCCGCCCACTTAATGTCCAGAGGCGGTGAGCAAGGTGCAGGCTGCGGTCCCGACCATCGACCGTCGCCGGCCACCTCCGCCATTCTTGCAATAGCTCAGCATCCACACGCTCTTTTCCCAGGTGCTGCACTGTCCCACTATACAATTCGTCATAGGTAAGCACGCTACCAGTACGAGGCCGAAACAGCTTTTGCCGTTCGCCGTGTGCCTGTCGCCAGCGTCGCTCGGTTTGATCAATTCGTTGCAGCAATTGTGTCAATATGTCCTGGGCACGCTTTTCTAGGCGTTCTAAAAGCTGCGCAGGCTGCGTTGTTAGTGTCAGGACATTGAGGTAGAAATAGGCGGACAGCGGCAACTGAGTATCATAGTGGCTCTTGAGATCGGCGGCTCGCAGCGTGACTGGTGGCGCTGCCATCTGACCGGGGACGGCATCGCATAGCTCATCGTTCATGCTGAGATCGCGGATCAATTCGGCAGCGAGCAGATTCGCGTCCAGGCCATTAAAGGGATCGCCAGCATGGCTGGTGGTGCCAATACACAGAAAACCGGGCAGCAATTTCCCAATCGAGCCTGAGTAGAGATAGCGATGCTCGTCACCGGGATAGAGTGCGGTGACATAGTCGGTGTTCAGCAATCCAATATAGTTTAGCTTATAGCGCTCACGTAGATGCACCAGCAGATGAATGGCTTGTAGAACGCCAGCCGAGTTGTTCTCTTCATCGGGCGTGGCAATGATCAAAACAGAGATTGGCAAAGGAGCCTGGCGAGCCTCGGAGGCAAAACGGCGCATCAAGGCAATATTGATAGCCACGCCGCTCTTCATATCCGCAGCCCCACGCCCAAACATCCAATCGCTCAGATCAGTTCTCTGCTCGTTTACAGGCAAGATTTCGTCATATCTCTCCGCAAGGGCGGCCGGTTCTAGCGCCCAGGGCTCCAACGCGCCATAGTCCTGGATATCAACCGTATCGAAATGACCCAGCAAGACGACCGTTGAGCCGCTCTTCCCACGCAGAAACGCATAGGCATTCTGGCGTCCATACAGATCGCCCTCCAGCACATCAAAGCCGCTTTCAGTGTAGACCGCTCCCAGATCATCAGCTCGCAGCAGCCGCACAATCTCCTGGGCCACGCGAATCTCATCTGCGCCCGGACTCACACTCCTCATCCCCACTAAGTGCTCGGTGTACTGCTTCACCTCGGTGTACCAATCGTTACTCATCATTAAGCGATGATAGCACACTCCTATCGGGTTGAGCAAGTATGTAACAAAATGGATGTATAAATTATTTATAGGCAAGGAAGCAAGCTAGAGCGTATCTGAGACGAGTAGTATCATCGCCATCGCCACAAGCAAAAGTCCCGCACCTAGAAGGCCAAAGAGACCAAGTTCCTCACGAAAGAATATCCAGGCCAGGAGAGCTGCCGTCAAAGGCTCGCACATGGTCACAATACTCGCCACAGTTGCAGATAGTGAGCGTATGCCAGCTTGAAAGAGTCCGTAGCCAGGAGCCGATCGTGCCAATGTTTCTTGCTATGGCGTTGATTCTAGTTGGACCTCTCGTGGGCGTGGCTTGCGATGCCCTAGTTGAATGGCGGGCTTCTCAACAAACCGGTAGGAGAACAAGGCGATCGGCACCACCACCAGCATCACCCAGATCCAATAAGCTCCATACGTACCGATTGTATTGAGCGGAGGAAGTAAATGCAGAATGTTCGATTCAAAGTATTTAATCCAGGGCAGATGCCACATATACAGTCCATAGGACAGCAGGCCGATCCAGCCCAGCAATTTCCACTCGAAGGGACGCTTGATCGCCTGATAGCCGAAGAGTAAGGCGAACATCATCGATGCATAGGCCAACGCGATGACCATCTCGTAGAGCCAGAAGAAGGTGTTGACGAGGTTGGGATGCGCAAAATAGGAGAAGCTGGGCGTCTTCATTTCGAGCATGTAGAAATGCCACACGGCGGTAAAGGTGAAGAGGAGCAGGCCGAGAATGCCGATGGGAATGCTGAGACGCCTCATCCAGGTCAGGAACGTCTGACCATGCTCTGAGTTTTTGCCAAAAACATAACAGACGCTGAGAGCCATACCGACCGCGAAGTTCTCTAGATACTTGCCACCTGTGCCATAGAGGAAGAATAAGGCGGCATTGAGAACAAGTGAGGAGGTGGGGACGCTCTGGTAGTACAGACCGACATAGCGAATGAAAAGTCCCCAGGCGATGAGCAGCAAGCAACAGCCTAGCACGGCAAGAAGTCTGCACTGCGGCGAGTTGGCGAGACGCTTGACACAAAAGCGGAAGCCCAGGGCAATGAGCGGCAGGAGCAGATAAAATTGCCATTCAACCGCTAGCGTCCAGAATGGTCCGTTCAGAGCGCGAAAGGTCTGGGGTGTCGAGTCCATAAAGAGCGTGAGGAAGAGAAAAAGTTGATTCCAGAGTTGTGGATTGAGATACTGACGTTGGAAGAGCAGAATTATGATGAAGAGAGCGATATAGTAAGCAGGCAGAATACGCAGAGCACGACGTATATAAAACTGTTTTATAGAGGGCCAGGATGACTGAAACAGCAGTGCCTTCGCATAGGGCAAAAAGAGCAGAAAGCCAGAAAGGATAAAGAACAGCGTGACACCAGAGCCACCAAAGGTCCAGAAGGCACTGATCCACGGCTGGTCCCATTTACTCCAGATAAAAGCCTTTTGTTGAATGTGAAAAGATATGACCATGAGGGTGGCTATAGCACGCAGACCATCCAACACAAGAATTGTATTTGTACTTTTGGCCTCCTTATGTACTGTTATGCTCACTTGCTTCTTGACAGAGTTGACAGCTTCGACTAACGTACTTGATTTAGAAAATAGCAACGCGAATCCTTTCTCGTTCATAGTGTGTACGGTTCTAGCTCACTTAGCGCACTCGCGTAGCGACAAACCCTTGCGGTTGTCGGGCTCCCTTATTCAGAATATGCTCGTTTTCTGATGTTCTACTGGCGACAACCGCAAGGGTTTGTCGCTACGCGAGTGCCCACATCTATACATACTCGTCTTTATAGTAAAGGCTGAGGTCAAATTCGTCAGAAAAATTTCCGAAAGTAACAAGGCAACGGAAAGGCAAGAAGAGAGCCTTACTGAGGTATGTTCAGCAAGACTCTCTTCGATTATGTTGTATTTTGTACGAGACAAGAGAAGGTAAACGGGCAACTAGCCCTTGATCAGTGAGGACGCGCCATCAATCCAGATCTCGGTTCCAGTGATATGTCTGGCGGCATCTGAGGCCAGAAAGACGACGAGCTCACCGACATCCTGAGATGTTGCGGGCTTGCCATCGCCCAACGGAATCTCGCCCTTCGGATACTCGACTGGAAACTTGACCTTCTCCAGATTCTGAGGATGAGTGTTTTCTTGAATCTCCGTATCCGTCTTGCCTGGGCACACGACGTTGACACGGATATTGTGTGGACCAAGCTCCACCACCAGCATCTTCGTCATCGCCACCTGTCCCGCCTTCGAAACCGAATACGCCGTCGCACCCGTGTTGCTGAAGACGCGCGTGCCATTCACAGAGGCCGTAACGATAATCGCACCGCCCTGCTTCTTCAAATAGGGCACTGTATGCTTGATCGTCAAAAAGGTACCGGTGAGATCAGTGTTGACCGTGGTTGACCAATCCTCAAGCGAAAGCTCGTCGATCGGAGCCCAGACGCCATTGATGCCCGCATTTGCAAACACGATATCGATGCGCCCCCACTGAGCAGTCACCTTCTGAATGGCGCTGCTCACTTCGTCTTCGCGTGCCACATTCGCCGTCACCGCCATCGCCTCCTGGCCGCCAGACTTAATCTCCTGCACCGTCTTCTCTATCTCTTCCGCCGTGTCGCTCAGCACCGCAACACGCGCCCCCTGCTGAGCCAATAATACGGCCGCAGCCTTTCCAATGCCAGAGCCCGCGCCCGTTACAAATGCAACTTTGCCTGTGAAGCTCATAAATATTTCCTTTCTACTTCCGTCTATAGTAGATAAAAGTTGTATTCTCCTCTATACCTACCGCACGCTAGAAAGCAAAAATAGTTTCAAGCTCATCTCCGCGTAGCGACAATCCCTCGCGGTTGTTGTGTTCGTGCCAGATCAGGCCAACAACAACAACCGCGAGGGATTGTCGCTACGCGGGTGAAAGAACATCTATTGAAGTTCAATCAGACACCCTTCATTGCCACGCAGATGAAGCTCAGCCAGATCAATCGTTCCCTCACGATCTAGATGCGTTGAAAGAGCGACATGGGCAGATCCAAATTGAGGCAGGCGAAGTACTTGCTCGCTTGCTGTACAGTTCAGGACGACAAGGTAGCGCTGATTGTCCTGCTGGCGCTGATAGACGAAGCAACTTGTCGAGACATCATCTATCGCCTGATAGGTTCCAAATTGCAGGGCGGGCACAGAAGCTCGCAGGGCTAACAGGGAACGTGTTAGAGTGAGATCCGAGTGGACATCGTTTTGCTCGCTGCCAACATTGTAGCTCTTGTAGTCGTTGGCAACAGGGAGCCAGGGCTCAACGTCGGCAGGACAAAAGCCGGCGTGGACAGTGGAGTCCCATTGCATCGGCGTGCGCTGCGGGTCGCGGCTATGCTCAGGATGATCTTTTCCTTGTGGATCACGGATGAGTTCAGGCGGAATCTTCCCATCGACCATCGCCAGTTCATCACTGTAATAACATGTCGGCGTGCCGCGCAGAGTGAGCAAAAGCATCTGTGCGATGCGTGCCTGCTCGCGTCCAAAGCGTGTTGCAGTCCGCGATTTGTCATGATTGCCCAGCACCCAATTCGGCCAAGCGCCCTCTGGAAGCGCCTTCTCATATGCGTCAACGGCCTCGCGGATCAGGCGTGCATTCCATTCTGGCAACAAAACAAATTGAAAGTTAAACGGCAGATGTGCCTCATCCAGGGTTCCACCATAGTAGTGCACAAGCTTCGGAATTGGAAGGTAGATCTCGCCGATCAACACACGTTCTCCATAGCTATCGAGAACTGCACGCATCTCACGCACAATCTCGTGTACTTCCGGCCGATCCTCGGTGTATAGAGGAATCTGGCGCAAGTATGGCGGATCGCCTTCCTTCCAGCCTGGACTCGGCGGATTGTCGCGGAACTGGTCGTCCTTGATCATCATCGAGATCACATCGACGCGGAAACCATCCACCCCTCGATCAAGCCAGAAGCGCAGAACAGCATACATCGCCTCTCGCACACGTGGATTACGCCAGTTTAGATCCGCCTGCTTTACATCAAATATATGCAGATAATACTGTCCCGTCTGAGCATCAAACTCCCAGGCCGGACCGCCGAATGCACTCGTCCAATTATTTGGTGGACCGCCATCGGAAGCTGGATCGCGCCAGATATACCAATCACGCTTCTCATTCGTCCGGCTCGACCGCGACTCCTGAAACCAGGGATGCTCATCAGAAGTATGGTTGGGCACAAAGTCCAGAATCACCTTTAGATCGCGCGTATGCGACTCATGCACCAGCGCATCAAAATCCGCCAGCGTCCCAAACAGAGGATCGATATCGACATAATTGGAAACATCATATCCAAAATCCGCCATCGGCGAAGGATAGATCGGCGAGAGCCACAGCGCATTCACCCCCAACCACCGCAAATAATCCAGCTTACTTCCAATCCCCTTTAGATCCCCAACTCCATCGCCATTGCTATCCATAAAACTACGCGGGTAGATCTGATAAATAACTCCGGTCTGCCACCAGTCGTGCGATAAAGTCATATAGGTCACCTTCCAATAGTATTTTTATTCGCTTTCTTAAATATATAACAACATAGCAACCAATTTCTCCAAGCGTGGAAGTCATGATGCTTGATAAGAAAAACATAAAACGTTATTTCTATAGCTCTTAAACACTTTCGTTCTTCAATTGATCAATAAGGACTTCTATTTCGCGTGCAATTTCATCAAAAGCTTCATCTTGATTTGACCATTTTGTCACTGGTATAGAATTTCTAGGAAGAGCTTGTAGATGGTGAAATGGCGCATCCTTCCAAGTATAGGGGCGCAAGAGAATAGGAATGACTATGGCTTCATTAGCCTTATGTCTCTCTATCGCACGATTTAACTCTAAATACTCTGATTCCGACTTAATAAAATAAGGACTGATACATAATATAATGACACGTGCTGTATCTAAATAATTTATTTTATTCGTAACTTCTTCCCCTGGTGCTATCTTCCTTTTATCCAAATCAACGATCGGCTTACTCCGTTTTAAACCAGCTAAATGGATATGAAGTCGTTCTAACAGTTTTAAATCTTCATCCGCGTAAGAGTAATAGATTTTAAGCGTCTCTGAGTACTTTGATTGACTCGCCTCATCGGGGTGAGATTTTCCCCCTCTTGGCTTATCTGATAGACCCTTACGAAAAATAGTTCGTGCTTCTTCTGCTTTCCGTTCCACTTCTTGAAGAATTTCTCGCGCCACATCTAACTTTTTCTTCTGGTTAACTGACATGCCGCTTTCAAATTTTTGTGCTTCTAATAATAGGAGATGAGCAAATGAACTATACCATGAAGCAGCAGCCTCTTGAAAGTACTCCTGGAAATTTTCTAGACCTTTATCTATATCTATATAAAGCTGATGATAGAGACACTCAACAATATAGCTTTGTTTCTTTTGCTGGTTCTGCTCTCCTCTTATTTTGTCTTCATAGTATTTTTTTAAAATAAATCCACTAATTGATTTTCTATACCTCTCAAGAGGATCCTGTGCTTTCCAGGCATGTTCTGTGATGAGACGTCGCATCTCATCATGCAAGGTGATGTCACCTCCAAACTGAGCTTGACGCACAAACGAGAGGCTCGCTACTGTCTTCCATAAGTCTTGTACGTTAAGATCAGAATCTTCGCGCCGATTTCTCTCGTCAAAAACCTCATCCAGCAGTAACTCAAGCATTTCCTGATCAAAACGATGATGAATGTGGGCCATCAGATTAACAACTGTACCCATGCTACTCTCAAATGCCCAAATTTTTGGAACTAGAAGTGATTCAAAGGCATCTGGTGGACCGACGTTGAGTAATTCATCAAAGCTTATCGTGCCATCATTGAGCGCATCTATTATTAATCTCAATAGTATAGGTCGTCCTTGTGTACGGACGTAAAGCGCTTGTGCTTTATCGGAGTCGGACTGCAACTCAAGTTGAAACTTTCCATTTTCTTTAGGAGATTCAGACTGCAATCCAAGTTGAAACTTTCCATCTTTATTGATGTATTCCACCATCTCATTCAAAGAAAACAGCGCAATCGGCATCTCATTTACCTCTTGCTCGCGGCCTCTCCAATTTGGGTGATTCCAATTCAAACCATTTCTTCCTGCTATAATTGCGCCAATGTGTTTAAATCGGTAGTTGTCGGGGAATGTTTGAAGAGGGTCTAGAACAGCAGTTACTGGATCATCTTCGATAGTCTCAAACGAATCTAGAAATATAAGAAGAGACTTTTTTCCGTGCTCTATATATTTGTCTAATCGCTCTAGATCGATCGCTAATGCAGAAGACAGCTCCTTCCTGTCCATATAATCTTCCACATTTTTACTCATAGGCGCTGTAATACCCTTGTGATCTTCTGTAATACGCCTCTTTTCAAGAAGTTGTGTGAAAGATGTAGGAGACCAGCCAGGATAGATATTCCTCAATGTATCAATAACGCGTTTGACTACGATAAGCCTGTTGCGATCTCTTATGTTATAGAAATCAATAAATACTCTTCCTATATCAGGATATCTTTTCTCTACGATCGCTGCACATTCTCTCAACAGCCAGGTCTTTCCTACACCACCTTTTCTCTCCCCTTTTTGAGGACCATCATGGAAGTATAAGATCCAGGGTGCATGAGAATCTTGCAGCCACTGGGTGAAAGCATGTATTTCTTTATCACGCCCAATAAAACGGTCAGTAACTTGCTCGTCGGGCATATATCTCTACCAACTGAAACAGTAACGTTGCTGGAGAAGGCTAACAGCAACGTGGAGGGCGATCTCCATTCTAGCCTGCCCAGACTTTAATACAATATCTTCGATTTAGTCTGCTATCTACGCATATTATACAGTACTTCGCTTGCTTCTGATAGTACTATGCAAATGCTAGCAAGCTGGGGAGAAAGCCGGTGTCTTTTTCTATGGTGGGAGGAATGTGCATCAGGGTAGTGACGCCGAAGACGGCGAAGCCTATGATGAAGAGGATGACGGCGGCCCAGATGACATAAAACCAGGGCGAGCGCGTCCGCGTGGGTTCGTCATCTTCCTCGATTTCAACCATTTCGATATCTTTTGTGTCTGTGACCACGTCTTGTTTTGGCTCTTGCATACTCTATCGCTCTTTCTGTTAATTGCTTTATTTTACAAGCAACGAAGTGTTGCAGAATGTGAAATTTAGCTGCGTAGTATTCTATGAACAACTAGTATGTTACAGATTATAATCTTCAAACAGAGTCAGGACAAGAGTGCGCAAGAGAGGCAAGTTCAATGATTATATCTCAGAGCAAATTTCGCGTCGAGTATCTGTGGTGGCAATTTCATTCATGTATTTGGATGCATTATGATTTTTTCTTTAATTCAGGTTTCATTCGAACGGCTGGATGTCCGTCTTCGCGCTTTTGCATTTCGAATGTATGTATATATTTTTGCATGAGCACTTTCAGTGACGAGGCATGGTCTTTCAATTTGAAGGTCGGGTCAAGCTTTTTGAGTGTATTACCAAGCTTCATGAGGGGAACCCAATCTTGTCCCTCTTCTCCCACCAACTGTTCGTATGCCTGCACCAAAAGTTTTTGGAGCGGAGTCTCTTCAATCGCCGCTGGCAAGGCTGGGAGAACCTCCACCGGCTTTATCTAAGGAAATGGAACAAGGGTATCAAGAGGCAAAAAGGCTGGTGGAGGGCTTGCAATCTTTGGCTGCGATGAGGGTGGAAGCAGATGCTCCAATGCAAGAAAGACGGTACACGCTTGCTTGAGCATCGTGGGTGTCTCTGCTTTGCCGATGCCAAGTACAAAGCAGCCTAGCTCGTTGAGTCGCTGCACCAGTGGCGTATAATCGCTATCGCTGCTCACGAGGCAGAATCTTCTCATTCCGGTGTGCCAGAGGTCCATCGCATCGACGACGAGCTTGATGTCCGTCGCATTCTTTCCAGAGATCGGCGGTTGATAATGAACGGTGAGTATATTATAGTGCGTTGCTATGCCCTGCCAGTGCTTCATCGTAGGCCGCGCCCAATTGCCGTAGACTCGTCGAACCATCACTCCTCCAAATTTTCCCGCCGCCGCAAGCGTATAAACGGCGTACTCCGATGAAACATTCTCACCATCTATAAGAAGAGCGATGGCTTCGGCTTGAAATGCTGGAGGTGCCATGAGATGCCAAACGCGTCGATGCAGATCTCGCGGATTAAGATGAAGGACGCGTGTGATGAATTGCTTAGAAGACCTCAAAGGATCATACATCTCTTCTCTCCCCACTTCCTTTCCTTCTTAGCGAGGCTATCATACCCCTTTTTGTCGGAAAATGCAAATTTGCTCTTTAAGCACGTCCAGATGCCCTCTTGAGAAGGACATTTGCCACCAATTTCAGCGCTTTACTAATCTGTGTTAGATTCTATCACCATCACATTGTTCCCTCAATCGCTTTATCGATTATAGGACTTATACTAAACATACTCTATTGGCAAGCCAAAAGAAGAGTAAAAATCGTTCTTGTGGGAATTTTAAATTTACTTTTGCTGAACTCAAACGTCACAATAGAGGTAAGGAAGGATTTCCAGGCGAAAATTATATGAAAGGAGTGAAAAATGACGCTATTCATTGCAGGTGCGATCCTCTTTGTCATATACCTTGCATCGAGAACGTACAAATACAAATGTCAGGCTTCCGGCTGCGATTTCATCACAGATGATCCCGATGAGGCGCAAAGGCATACTGCCCTTCACAGCAAACATAAAGCAGTATTGCAAGAGATATTCTGATCACAAGCGTAGATGGAAGAGGATGACAATTCTCATTTTCCTCAGATCGAGGAGGATAAAGAGCAACGAAAAAAAGTGTGAAGTGACGGGGCATACAATTTTGCAGAAATTTTACGTTCTTCTGTTTATTCCTTGAAATCATTCCCTTATAGTTAAAGGTATATATCCATGTGGTTTTATTTCTGAAGTAAAAATAAGGAGTTACGAGAAAGATGAGTGAACTAAGTGCGAATCAGACAGCAATCAGACGCGTCCATATCGGTCCAGTGCAAATAGGTATTATTTTACTGACCGTGATTACAGCCGGGATTCATCTCTATCGCGCATTAATGATGAGCTTGCTGCGTGGTCCCGGTCCTGGAGCAGGAGGAGGAGGTCGACCAGGAGGTCCTGGAGGCCCAGGAGGTCCTGGGCGTGGAGGTGCTGGTCCAGTACCAGGTATCTTTGGACTACTGACGCCCCTATTTTACCTCAATGCCCTTGGTTATATCGTCCTGTTGATCGCGCTCTACCTTCCGGCATTGGGGCGTTTTCATCGCATTGTTCGTTGGCTGCTTGTCGCCTTCGCCCTGGTCACAATCATCGCCTGGTTTGTGATTACCGGTGCACGCCCCAATGCGCTCGGTTATGCCGATAAGCCAGTTGAAGTCTTGCTTATCATACTTTTGATTGTCGAAGACATTCAAGAGGCACGTCTACGACGGGCTCGGTAGTTACGCTCTTCATTGTGGTTATGCAGCTTAACCGTTGCACGACCACAATGAAGATTCTATCCGTAACGTTTCGTTGATGTCGTCAGTACTCTAGCAGATTAGCCGACGAGAGGCGCGTTCTCTCCAAGCGTTCCCTCAACAGGTCCTCCTTCTCTCCGCCAGTACTCGATGCCGCCTAACATTTCTTTGACTGAAAAGCCTAGTGTGCTTAATCTGGCAGCCGCTTTCGTCGCCGCATTGCAGGCTGGTCCCCAGCAGTAGACGACGACCAACTTCTCTTTCGAAAGTTGTATAATCTCTTCAGTGTTCTCATTGATCCTCCGGTACGGCAGGTTGATGGCTCCAGGAATGTAGCATTCCTCAAATACCGGCGAACTGCGTACGTCGACGAGCACAAAACCATTCTGTCCACGTTGCCTATCAAGCATTACGTCAGAAACATCGGTTTCGACAGAGAGTTTCGCGAGAAAATGGCGGGCAGCATCTTCTGGCCGAGCTGCTGGCGTCTCCAATACGAGAGAGAAATGTGACGATTTCGTGGTCATTTGCGTTTTCTCCTTGCTAGATCTTATCGGGAAACCAACGCCGCTTGCTCGCGGCTAGTGCTCCGCACTCAGGTTTCCCAATAAGGAGTTGCTTATACAATGGTTCCTTCGCCTCCCTTCTATCAACGCAAAGACTATATCATAGACTCTAGCAATAGAGATATCTATACTATTTGATAGGAGCGATCAAAAAAATTGAAAGGGAAATCTACACTTGAATCTTATTTACCTGCAAACGTTTTGCGCCGTTGCGAAATGGGAAAACTTTACACATGCAGCAGACGAACTGGGATATGCTCAATCCAGTGTCACCACTCAGATTCAGAAATTGGAAGATCACTACGGCGTTGTCCTCTTCGAGCGTTTGGGAAGGAAGATGCAGTTGACACAGGCTGGAGGAGTTCTGCTACAATACGCACAGGAGATACTACGGCTGTATGAAGAGTCGCGAGAAGCGCTAGCACAGCAGACGACAGGTACGATGACTATTGGCACAATCGAAACACTTGCCGCTTTTTATCTTCCCCCATTATTACAAACCTTTCAAGCGAGCCATCCTCATCTGACGCTTTCGCTTCAGCCCGGTACCGAACCTTCTATCATTCACGCAGTGAGAGAGAGGCAGTACGACTTTGGCCTGATTCTTGATTTGCTCTATTCAAAGCCAGATCTTGAATGTATTCCGTTGAGAAGAGAGGAACTGGTTGTTATCGCTCATCCTTCTTCTCCATTTGGCTCTCTTCCACAGATGACGATACATGAGTTAGAAAATCAGCGCCTTATTCTTACTGAGGAGGGGTGCACGTACCGCGCTCAACTCCTACAAGCCTTGAAGCAGCACAGTACCAGGCATGAAATCGCCTGCGAGTTCGGGAGTATCGAGGCGATTAAGCAGTGCGTGAAGTTCAATCTGGGTCTCGCGCTTCTACCGCGTATAACCGTACATGCTGAGATTGTGCAGGGCAGCTTAATTGCTATTCCATTTGTGCATCCTGAGATTGCGTTCTATACACAACTGATCTATCACAGAGAAAAGTGGCAATCTCATGCTATGCGCGACTTCCTGGATTTAGTAGTGCAGAAGGATTAGCTCGAATTTACAAATAAGGCTTGCAAACTGTACGTTTATTGGTTACAATTAAGATAGAAAGAAGGGAGCATAGATTGAGTGATGGAAAACTGGTGAGTCCAGGCTGGTTCGCTGTGGCGGTGCAGGCGCTGATCGTTCTAGCCCACTCCGACGAGGCATGTCCAAGTGCGGCTATCGCGGATAATCTGCATGCACATGCGGTTTTTCTCCGCCGTGTGCTGTCACAGCTTGTGCGTGTGGAGATAGTGGCGGCACGCGAGGGGCGCGATGGCGGCTACACGTTGGGACGGCCCGCAGATAGAATTACGCTTGCCGAAGTCTATGAGGCGGTCAAAGCCAGTGGACCAATTGATCTGAGTTCCCTTGAGCCTCCACATTGTGCGGAGTCGATGAAGATGCACACAGCTCTGTCCGAGGTTGCGACGGAGGCCGAGTTGAGCGTGATCGAGGTTCTCTCACACCACACTATTGCAAGCTTGATGGAACGTGCGGACGCACTGGGGCAACCCACATCATCCTCTTTATGAGGAATGGTCCTTCCTCTTTAAACACAACGAGAAGTTTTGTTTTTAGCCTAAACTGTACTCATATTGATTGCAGTCGTTGAATCGGGAAGGCTTGTTTGCTTACAAGTTGTTTGCCTGCTCTCTGTTTAGAGATGCAGAAAGGAAAATAAAATGTCATCACGTTCTTTAAATGAGATGCAGAC
>JAABUZ0100002282.1_pt1 | contig 32425 bp, 26 predicted proteins | sample 5562091 | NCBI WGS metagenome assembly JAABUZ01 (sample SAMN12813069, study PRJNA571459) | rock metagenome | isolation source: Antarctica rocks | place: Antarctica: Victoria Land, Linnaeus Terrace sud | collected 2015-12-21
AGGTCGGCGAGGTTGGAGGGGCGGTCGCGGTGGGTTTCGCGGAAGACGAGCATGGGGAGTTGGCGGCGCTCGATGCGCTGGGTCTTGGGGTTGAGGATGAGGACGCGTTCGACGAGGTTGCGGAGTTCGCGGACGTTGCCGGGCCAGTTGTATTGGCGGAGGGCGGCAAGGGCGTCCTCGGTGATATCGACGTGCTTGCGGCCGTACTGCTGGCCGAACTCGGCGAGGAACTCCCGCACGAGGAGAGGGATATCTTCCTTGCGGTCGCGGAGGGGAGGGACGTAGAAGGGGATGACGTTGAGGCGGTAGAAGAGGTCTTCGCGGAAGTTGCCGCGGGCGATCTCTTCTTCGAGGTCCTTGTTGGTGGCGGCGATGACGCGGACGTCGACGTGGACGGGGTGGGTGGCGCCGACGGGGAGGAAGCGCTGCTCGTCGAGGGCTCGGAGGACCTTGGCCTGGGTCTTGAGGCTCATGTCGCCGACCTCGTCGAGGAAGAGGGTTCCGCCGTCAGCGCGCTCGAAGGTGCCGCGTTTTTCGGGGGGGGCGGAGGCTCCGGATGGGGAGGCTCCGTGGCGGTAGCCGAAGAGTTCGGAGTCGATGTAGTCCTCGGGGATGGCGGCGCAGTTGAGCTCGACGAAGGGGCGGTCTTTGCGGAGAGATTCGGCGTGCATGGCGCGGCCGATGAGCTCCTTTCCGGTGCCGGACTCGCCGAAGATGAGGACGCGGCCGTTGGTGGGGGCCATGAGCTTGATCTGCTGGCGGAGGGCCTTGGTGGAGATGCTGGCTCCGGTGATGGAGGCGCGGGCGGTGAGCTGGCGGTTGAACTCGGCGTTGTCTTCGCGGAGGCGGCGGGCTTGCGAGGCGTTGTTGAGGACGATGAGGGTGCGGTCGAGGGAGAGGGGTTTTTCGAGGAAGTCGTAGGCTCCGAGTTTGGTGGCGCGGACGGCGGCCTCGATGGTGCCGTGGCCGGAGATGATGATGACCTCGGGGATGCGGTCGGGCGGGAGTTGGCGGATGTCGGCGAGGGTGTCGAGGCCGTCGCGATCGGGGAGCCAGATGTCCAGGAGCACCACATCGTAGGAGGCATCCTTGATGAGATCGAGGGCTTCGGTGGCGGTGGCGGCGGTGGTGACGGTGTAGCCCTCGTCGGTGAGGATGGAGGAGAGGGAGTCGCGGATGTCGGCTTCGTCATCGACGATGAGGACGTGGTTCATAAGTCTGAGATCGCCTCCGTGCGGTCTGGGGAGGTATCCCTCCCCCCCGTAGTTTTAGCTCAAAGTCTTCCATCGAGGTGGGTTAAGAACGGGGTACCCCTATTAGGTCTGCACCTTCGAGCGATTTGGCTTTGGTGTCGCTACTTCCATTCTAGTGTTTCGGTGGGGGTCACTACGCCACGGCGGTTGGACTAACGGTGAGGCAACGGCCATGGCGAGAAGCAGGTGCTTCGCTTCGCGAAGGATGACGAAGGCAGAAGGCAGAGACACAGAAAGCAGAGACACAAAAAGCCGACACAGAAAGCCGAAACAAAGAGCCAAGACTAAAAGCAGCGGACAAAAGGGATGCTCAGATGGACAGGGTTTGGGTGGAGGCGCTCTCGACGGGATCGAGGTCGGGGTCGGAGTCGGTGGGGGGGTTGGCGGGGCGGAGCTCTACGATGAAGCGGGCTCCGGCGGGGTGGTTTTTTTCGGCGCGGATGGTGCCGCCGTGTTCCCCGATGATCTTGGAGGCGATGGCGAGGCCGAGGCCGGTGCCGCGCTGTTTGGTGGAGAAGTAGGGGAGGAAGAGGCGTTCGCGCATGTCGTCGGTGAGGCCGGCGCCGGTGTCGGCGACGGTGAGCTCGATGAGGTTGGAGTCGAGAAGGGCGGTGGTGACGTGGAGCTCGCGAAGGAGGGAGGTTTGCATGGCCTCGGCGGCGTTGTCGATGAGGTTGGAGAGGGCGCGTTTGAGGGCTTCGGGATCGGCGAGGACGAGGGGGAGGTTGGGCATCATGTCGCGGACGAGGCGGATGCCCTGGAGGCGGCCGGCGAAGAGCGCAAGGGAGTTTTCGACGATGGCGTTGAGGTCGGCGGGGCGGGGGTGGGCGGTGGGGAACTCGGCGAGGGCGGAGAACTGGTCTACCAGGGACCTCATACTCTGAACCGAGCTTGAGATGGTCTCGGCGCAGCGGCGGATGGTGCTGACAGAGGGCGAGTCGATCGAGTGGGCGGCGAGGGTGGCGGCGAGGCGATCGATGTGGCGGAGGGTCTGCTCGGCGGAGAGGGAGATGGGAGTGAGGGGGTTCTTGATCTCGTGGGCGACGCGGCGGGCGACCTCCTTCCAGGCGGATTGCTTCTGCGCGCGAAGGAGCTCGGTGGCGTTTTCGAGGACGAGGACGTAGCCGAGGTGGTCGCGGCGGCCCGGGCTGGACGGGGCGCGGTGGCTGCCGGGTGAGGAGGTGCTTTCGAGGAGGGCGACGGTGGCGAGGAGGTTGGTGAGACCGCCGTTGCCGTTGGTGGCGGGGAGCTCGATCTCGGAGGCGGCGGAGCCCATGCGGTGGGAGCGACGGATGAGGCGGTCGACGGCCTCGGCGACCTCGGGGGGGAGGACGTCGTCGATGGCGCGGCCGAAGAAGGGCTGCTGTCCGCCGGGGTCCATCATCTCGGAGAGAGCGCGGTTGGTGGTGAGGATGCGGCGATCGGGGGAGAGGGTGGCGACGCCGTTGGGGATGGTCTCGAGCATGGTTTCGAGCTCGGTGCGGCGGGCTTCGAGGGCGATGTTGGCGGCGGAGAGCTGGAGGTTGGACTCGCCGACGGCGCGGCGGGAGTTTTCGAGATCGGCGGCCATGCGGTTGAAGGAGAGGACGAGCTCGCCGAGCTCTTCGGTGGCGGAGGGGGCGACGCGGTGGGCGTAGTCGCCGGCGGCGATGAGGTCCATGGCGTCGGCGAGGGCTTCGACGGGCTTGGTGACCTGTTTGGAGAGATGCAGGGCGAGCCAGGTGCAGGCGAAGAGGGCCAGGCCGGTCATCATGAGGAGGACGGTGGTGTAGAGGTTGCGGATCTGGCGGCGGGAGCGGAAGAGGGTCCAATAGGCGTCGGTGGCGGCGTGGAGGCGGGCCATGGTGGCGGACATGCCGAAGGGGACGGGGAGGCCGACGACGACGGTTCCGCCTTGCTTGAGGGCGGCGGTTCCGAGGGCGTAGTCGGCGGCGCCGATGGAGAAGATAGGGCCGTCGTTGCGCTGCGCGGCGGCGAGGATAGCGGCGTCGATGGACTTGCCGGGGGCCTGCTGGGCGGTGTGGTTGGGTGGGGAGGTGCGGCGGGGGTCTTCGGGGGAGGGGGTGGAGGTGTTGTCGAGGGCCTCGGGGAGATCGGGGATCCAGGTCTTGAGCTCGACGCCGGTGGGGGTGGACTGGGGCAGATGGAAGCCGGCGACGGCGCGGCCGTTGCGGTAGACGACGGCGAAGCCGTTCTGGAGGGTGATCTCGTGGCGGCGGAGGACGGTGTTGGTGGCGGCGCGGGGATCGGGGGCGGGGGCGCGGGGGGCGGCGGGGTGCGGCGGGATGTTTGCCTGGGTGTGGGCCGGAGTGCGGCGGTGGCCTCCGGCGTGGGTGTGGATGGGCGAATGGGGCTGGGGACGGGAGGTGGTGGCGGGTGGAGGTGTGCGGGGCGGGAGGTTGGGTGGGGGGAGTTCGGTGGCGATGGACTCGGCTTCGACGCGGGCGTTGGCGGTGGTGTACTGGGCGAGCTCGAGAGCCATGCGGTTGGAGTCGTCGCGCATCTGGTTGACGGGCTGCGAGAACCAGCGGTCGACGGCGCGGTTCATGAGGAGGTAGGAGAAGGCGAACATGAAGACGAGGGGGAGGATGGAGACGAGGACCGCTCCCCAGAGCATGCGGGTGCGGAGGCGGGCGCCGAGGACGCGGGAGCGCTGGTCGGCGTAGATCTTGAGGACGTTGCGGACGAGCAGGATGAGGGCGGCGACGAAGAGGAGAAAGGCGACGGCGGAGAGCGTGGTGTAGGCGAAGATCTCGAAGATGGTGGAGGGGTTGAGGAAGTTGAGGCGGAAGGCGTTGAGGGTGGCGAGGGCGGCGAAGAGGAGGAGGAAGGCGGTGGCGAGGGCGATGAGGAGGAGCTTGCGCCGGTTCGGGGTGGGGGTCATCGCTCGGGCTCGGCCTCTCAAAGGTTGGACGGAACTTGAGGGGATTATAGGTTGGTGGGCGGGATGGCGGAGCAGGGGTGGTGGGCTCGGGCAGGATTGGCGACGGGAAGCGGGTTTGTGCGGACTAACGGTGGACAAGCACGCAAATTGATTGGAGGCCAGCGAGTGCGACTGCCTGCCTGACTACACTGCCTGTATGGGCGAGGACGGAACCGGCAAGCCGTTAACGTTTCTTCAGTCGATGGGACAGCGATTGGCGGCTGAGAAACTGAGAGCACAAGAGCGGCTGAAGACCTACGGACGGGATGAATGGAACTTTGCAATAGTGGGACTGGATTGCGACTTAACCACCTTCAACCTCGAAGGTCTGGCGCTATTCCGCGCAGTAGTCGAGCCCCCCGGAGAAATCTTTCTCGCCGGTGCTCTTGAAAATTCAACCGCATTCGGAGCGATAGGTCGCTATTCGTCTCAAATCAAGCATGAGCTGGCCGTGAGCCGGACGTTCGCTGGCGATGACTCTCAGGCGATTTGGAATTTGGCATGGTGGCTCATCTCCGGCCTGAGAGTCAAAACACTAGCCGAATTTCTGGTTCCCGTCACTGCCAACTGTTCATGGTCTGTAATCGCCGCGATAGATGACCACACCTGCAAGGCAAAACTGCTTGAGGACGTGCCGCAAACGCAGAGTTTGACCGAAAGCGTGAAGGTCGTCGAGGAGGACTTCCGATGGGCATTGAGGAAGGCACTCATCATGGGGGAGTTGCTGGAGGTTCCCCGCTTTCGACTGGCCGTGGAAGCACTCACGACGCATCAGCATCTACTCAGCCCCCGCATGATGGCGGCTTCCATCTGGTCGGGGATTGAAGCTCTGATGGACATCAGTCAAGAACTGACGTTTCGGCTGGCACTTTCAGTGGCTTCGTTGCTTGAGCCGAGGGGTGAGCAGCGGTATGAACGGTATCGCCAGACGAAAAAGCTCTACGAGGTTCGCTCCAGAGCTGTGCATGGCGGGGAGTTGAATGATGCCGCAATCCGGCAACACGTCATTCAGAGCCGCAAATTGCTCTCTGACCTTATTTGCCACATGCTCGACGCTCGTAAGGTTTTGAGCAGAGAAGACATTGAACGCACTGTCCTTGGATGATCGCTCTTGAGGGGAGCCAAGGGTTAATGATTTCGGAAGGCTTTGCTGGCGATCAGTAACCAGAAGTCGGCTCCTCGTGAGGGATCGTGGCGAGTGCGGCTGTTTTGACGGGTGGGGAGCTGGTCGAGTTTAGAGGAGGTCGGCGACGGGTTTCCAGTCGCGCTGCTGGGCCTGGGCTACGGCCTGGTAGGTGAGTTGGCCGTTGAAGGTGTTGACGCCTTCAGCGATGCCGGGGTCGTCGTGGATGGCGGCTTTGGCGCCGAGGCGGGCGAGCTTCATGACGTAGGGGAAGGTGGCGTTGGTGAGGGCGAGGGTGGAGGTGTTGGGGACGGCGGCGGGCATGTTGGTGACGCAGTAGTGGACGACGCCGGAGACCTCGAAGGAGGGGTCGGAGTGGGTGGTGGGGCGGGCGGTTTCGATGCATCCGCCCTGGTCGATGGCGACGTCGACGATGACGGCGCCCTGTTTCATTTTGGAGACCATGGCGCGGGTGACGATCTTGGGCGCGGCGGCTCCGGGGATGAGGACGCCGCCGATGACGAGGTCGGCCTCGGCGGTGGTGCGCTCGACGTTGTAGGAGTTGGAGGCGACGGTGAAGACGCGGCCGGAGAAGATGTCGTCGAGCTCGCGGAGGCGGTTGAGGTTGTTGTCGAGGAGGGTGACCTTGGCGCCCATGCCGAGGGCGATTTTGGCGGCGTTGGTGCCGACGATGCCGCCGCCGATGATGCAGACGTTGGCGGGGGGGACGCCGGGGACGCCGCCGAGGAGGAGGCCGCGGCCGCCGTGCTCCTTGGTGAGGAACTGCGCGCCGATCTGGACGGAGAGGCGGCCGGCGACCTCGGACATGGGGGTGAGGAGGGGGAGGGCTCCGGTGCGGTCGCGGACGGTCTCGTAGGCGATGCCGGTGACTTGTTTATCGAGCAGGGCGTCGGTGAGCTCGGTGAGCGGGGCGAGGTGGAGGTAGGTGAAGAGGAGGAGGCCGGGGCGGAAGTGTTTGTACTCGGTGTCGGTGGGCTCCTTGACTTTGACGACCATGTCGGAGAGTCGCCAGACGTCGTAGGCGGAGCCGACGATCTCGGCGCCGGCGGTCTGGAACTCGTCGTCGGGCATGGCGGAGAGGGCTCCGGCGTTGTGCTCGACAAGGACTTTGTGGCCGGCTTCGACGAGGGCTTTGACGCCGCCGGGGGTGACGCCGACGCGGCTTTCGTGGTCTTTTACTTCCCTGGGAACACCAATGATCATTGAGGCAAATCTCCGGCTACGGGTCTGATTGTATAGAGGTACGCGACGCCTCTCCAAAGGGTGTACAGGCCGAGGGGCGTGGGATAGGCTCGAGGTTGCCGCGCGGGCGAACCGCGCACATGGCCGCGGAGATGAGGGCGAGTGAGTGGGGTGGGGAGGGAGACCGGAATGGAGGCGGGGACATTGGACGCGACGGTCCGCGAGTTCAAGCCGATCGACTTCAAGACGCGGTTTCCGGCTCTGGATGGGGTGCGAGCGCTGGCGGTGATGATGGTGTTTGCGGATCACTTCGGCGGGGGTGCGCATGGTGGACGCGTCCTGCAGATGTTGAACAGCATCCGGAGTCGAGGTTGGATCGGCGTGGATGTATTTTTCGTGCTGTCGGGATTTTTGATTACGGGCATTCTGTATGACACGCGCGAGGACTCGCGGTACTTCGTGCGGTTCTTTGCGCGGAGGTCGGTGCGGATCTTTCCGGTGTTCTACCTCCTGGTGGCGGTGCTGCTGCTGTTGACGCCGGTCTTTCACTACCAGTGGAGGACGGGGCACCTGTGGTTTCTGGTGTACCTGGGGAACTTCGCGGGAAATCGCGACTTTTCGCTGTACGAGGTGATGAGCGCGAACCATCCGACGGCGAAGCTGTTTCTGGGTCACTTCTGGTCGCTGTGCGTGGAGGAGCAGTTTTACCTCCTGTGGCCGCCGCTGGTGTGGATGGTGCGGGACCGGGTGCGGCTGCTGTGGACAGCGGGCGGGATCTCCGTGCTGGCGCTGCTGCTGCGGTTGGGGATGGAGATGCGGTTTTCGGCGTACACGAGTGAGCTTTGGATTGAGCGGACGCTGCCGTTCCGGATGGACTCCCTGCTGATCGGGGGGATGCTGGCGCTGCTGCTGCGGGGGCCGGCGGCGGACGCGTGGCAGAGGAGCTGCCGATGGTTTTTCCTGGGGGGGACGGCGGGGCTGCTGGTGATCTTTGCGCGGATCCGGGATGACAGCTCGCCGGTGATGATGACGATCGGTCTGACGCTGACGGCTCTGGCGAGTGCGGGGCTGATCGGGATGACGCTGCGGGCGGGGTCGCCCGCGTTTCGGGTGTTTCACCTGAGCCCGCTGCGCAGGCTGGGGCGGTACAGCTACGGGTTTTACATCTTCCATGTGCTGTATGGGTGGGCGTGGATTCAGTTTCTGGTGTGGGTGACGGCGAAGGTTCACTCGCTGGCGCTGGGCGGCTTGATTGCGCTTCCGATCAACTTCGGGACGACGTTTCTGATTTCGATGGTGAGTTACGAGTGGTTTGAACGGCGGTTTCTGGTGTTGAAGCGCGGGTTTGAGTATGACTCGGAGATACGGAAGCACCGGCATGCGTTCCGAGCGTAGAGAGGAGGGTGGCGGATGGAGGTGGGGCTACCTGGCCCTGCTGCTGCTGTCGGTCGTGATTTCGGTGGCGGCGGTGCTGTTGTTTGATCGCGCGAGCGCGAGGGACTCGCTGCTGGACCTGACAAACCTGGTGGGGCCGACGACGGCGAGTCTGCTGGAGGGAAGGGGGCTGACGGCGTGCACGGAGCGGATGGGGACGCCTGGGAATCCGATCTGCTTTCACGGCGGACGGATGCCGATTCCGACGCTGGTGGTGGCGGGGGGGATGCGCCTGCTTGGGGACAGGTTTGTGCGCGTGGCCTTGCTGAAGACGCTGCTGCTGCTCGTTCCGCTGGAGCTGGCGATGTACCTGGTGTGGGTGCGGGTGCGGTCTGCCCGACCGGCGATGCGGTGGGTTTCGGCTTTGCTGCTGATGGTTCCGTTTGGGATGACGGCGTTTCTGGCGGACGTGGTGAATCTGCAGGTGGAGGAGGGCTACACCTACTCGTTTCTGGCGCTGCTGACGGCGGTGGTGCTGTTTCGGGGGCCGCGGGAGGGGTGGCTGCGGAGAGATGGAGGGGGGGAGGCGGTGGTGTTCGGGGTGGCGGCGGCGGGGCTTTACCTGGCGAAGAGTGCGATGGCGCCGGCGGCGGCGGTGCTGACGCTGGCATACCTGGTGCGGCTGCGGGGGTGGAGGGTGCGGGTGATGGCGGCGGTGTTGGCGCTGGCGGCCCCGGTGGGATGGGCGGCGTACCAGCACCATGCGACGGGGCGGTACAGCCTGGGGACGAGCATTGACGGGTTGAACCTGCACAAGGGGAACGACGCGGAGTTTCTGCTGGCCTATCCGCCGAGCCGGGGCCATACGCTGGACGGGCTGGACACGGAGTTGAATGCGGGGCGGCACTTCGACGATGAGTGGAGCTTCAACGACTATCACCAGAGGGCGGCGGTGGAGTTTATGGAGGGGCATCCGGGAGCGACGGCGCGGGGGGAGGTGCGGAAGCTGGCGATGATCTTCGTGTCGGTTGAGAAGTCGGGGTCGAGCGCGAGCCAGGGCGCGCTGCGGCTGGCGGAGGTGGGGGGTATGGTGGTGTTCCGGGTGATCTTCTGGGCGGCTCTGGCGGTGTCGGTGCTGGGAGTGGGGCGGGGGTGGGGTGGGCTGCGGTGGGAGGGAGGGGTGTTTCTGCTGCTGGTGGGGGCGGTGGCTCTGCCGTACGTGATTGGGTTTGCGTATACGCGGCATGTGAGCGTGCTGATCTATCCGGCGGTGCTGCTGTGCTGTCGAGCGCTGGTGACGCGGGGGCCGGAGGCGGTGGGTACCGAGGGACTACACTAGAGTTAAGCCTCACGATCAGGGATCAACTTCCACACATGTCATCGAATGGATTTCAGACGCGGTATTCGCGCATCCACAATATGCGATCGCTGTTCAGCCTGTTTTCGAGCGATCTGGCGATCGATCTCGGGACGGCGAACACGCTGGTCTTCGCGCACAACAAAGGCATTATCGTCAACGAGCCGTCGATTATCGCGGTGAACAAGATCACCAACGAGGTGGAGGCTGTCGGCAAGGAGGCCAAGGAGATGCTGGGCCGGACGCCGGGCAATATTGTGGCGATCAAGCCGATGAAGGATGGGGTGATTGCGGACTTCCGGCATACGGAGAAGATGCTGAACTACTTCATCCATAAGGCGCACAACCGCAAGATGATGGTGCATCCGCGGATTGTGATCGGGGTTCCGAGCGAGATTACGCAGGTGGAGAAGCGGGCGGTGATGGACTCTGCCTACCGGGCGAAGGCGAGCGAGGTGCACCTGGTGGAGCAGGCGATGGTGGCGGCGATTGGGGCGGGGCTGCCGATTACGGAGCCGGGCGGGAACATGGTGGTGGATATCGGCGGAGGGACGACGGATATCGCGGTAATTTCGCTGGCGGGCATTGTGTATTCGCGGTCGGTGCGGATTGCCGGAAACCAGATGGACGAGGCGGTGGCGACGTACCTGAAGCGGAAGTACAACCTGCTGATCGGGGAGCGGACGGCGGAGCAGATCAAGATCGAGCTGGGGAGCGCGTACCCGCTGGACCGGCCGCTGACGATGGAGGTCAAGGGCAGAAACCTGATCGAGGGCGTGCCGAAGACGATCACGATTGAGGACTCGGAGATACGGGAAGCGTTGGGCGAGTCGATTGCGACGATCATCAATGCGATTCGGGTGGCGCTGGAGCGGACGCCGCCGGAGCTGTCGGCGGACATCTCGGATCGTGGGATCGTGCTGACGGGCGGAGGGGCGCTGATCAAGAACCTGGATAAGCGGATTCGCGAGGAGACGGGGCTGCCGGTGTCGATTGCGGACGATCCGCTGGCGAGCGTGGTGCTGGGGACGGGGAAGATGCTGTCGGACTTCAAGCTGCTGCGGAAGATCTCGATCGATTAGCGGCTGGTGCGACGGGTTCAGCCTCGCAGTTGCGTCATGTGCTCGAAGATAGCTTCCAGATCGACGTAGATCGGTGTTCCGGGAACCTGGAGCGTTCGGGCTTCCTGCCAGATGTCGCCTTTGCACATGCGTCCGGTGCGGCTCTTCGGGTCCACAACCCAGACCATTTCCACGCCCATGGTGAGGTAGTCGCGTGCGCGCTCCTGGTTATCGAAGTGGGTGTCGAAGTAGGTGTCGTCCGGGGAGAGGATCTCGACGACGAGGATGGGCGGGCTGGAGAGCGTCTCCGTTTGAGGAGCAGTTGAGGTCAGCAAGACGTCGGGGATGCGGACGCGGTTTGGGGCTACCAGGACGCGCTGTTCCGTGAGGACAAAGACGGACCAGAGGGACTCGTGCTGCCCGAGCCAGATGGTGAGGAGTGCCTGCATCCGCGCATGTTCCCTTTTGCCCACGTTTCGCTCCCGGAGTTCGCCGTCGATGTACTCGCGATCGGGCCGGTAGTTGGTCTCGTGGTATTCCGTGATGGAGAGGGCCGTTGCGCTTGCCATGGCGAGATGATACCGCAGCGGCTGAGGGGGGATTGGGGATCCGCCACGCGAATGTTGGCGGTGCAGAGATGCGGTACCGACGTGTAACCTTTCGGACGTTTCAGCTTCGAACAGGTGCGCAAACGAGGCAGCACCGGGACGGGATCGCATCGATCGCCGGCTGCTCTCTGTCCCTGCGTAATTCGATTCGGGAGTTGCAGATGAGCGGAAGATTACGTGGTCTGTCGTTGATTGGGGTAGCCGTGAGTGCGGTCTGGCCGGCCCTGAGCGTTGCACAGTTAGGTAACAATGCCGGGACGGATGTGCTGCAGACGCCGGCGGCGGCGCAGACAGGATCGCAGGTTGCGCCCGGGGCTGCAGTTACGGGGACGCCAAGTGCGGTTATGCCGCGCAGCGAAGCGTCCCTGGCCGCGATGAAGAGCCAGTCGGCTGCTGTGAGGCCGAGGCAGGGGCAGGGCGTTGCAGCGGCAGCGGCACCCAGCAATGGACCGCAGGCCGGCGTGTTCGGACCTGGACCTGGATGCGATCTTTTTCCGGCGCCTTCGTCCACCGGGACGAATGAGCCGCTTTCCTACTTCGGACCGCCGCCGTCGTCGAGCAATCCGTCGCTGGTGGGACCGGTGCAGCTGTTGAAGAGCGGCGTTGTGGATGCGCAGAAGGGGACGGTGACGCTGCCCCTGTACAAGGGCTATCTCCGGAACAGCAAGACGCCGATCTGGTACATCCTGACCGACACGAGCGATCCGGATGTCGCGACGGAGTTGGGGCTGAATGTTTCGGCGAAGCTGAAGTTTGTCGGGCCGGGCGCGCGGACGGCGAACTTCAACAGCAAGGGCGAGCTGATTTTCAATGGGGGAACGGTGGACTTTACGCCTAACCGCGTCCTGGTTCCCGGACCCGCGGCCAACCCGTTTCCGCCGCTTGTCTCGAAGGCCGGATCGGTGGGCGACAGGAACTACAGCCCGCTGGTTCGGGTGGTGAACGGCGGCGGCGTTATCTATAACGCGTCGATTGTGGCGACGGGTCCGAATGAGGCTTCGATCGACTTTCCCGACGGCAACGTCGACTACAGCAAGGTGCATGACGAGGTGCTGGCGATCGACCCTTACAAACAGGTGGTGACCCTGCAGCTTGTGAACGGCTTCTCCTTCGGCCGGCCGCTCTGGTACCTTTCGCTGGATGCAAGCACGGAGCTGGTTGCAGGCATTGAAAGCAATACCTATGCGCCGCTGCTGGCCAAGATCCAGACGGGCAATGACGATACGTTTGGGAGCGGCGTGGAGCGGATTTTCATCTCGACGAACGGTGCTCGGGGCTGCGACAATCCTCGGCGGCAGGGACTGGCGGCGGCGTTTGCCGACGGACATCGGCCGAATAACACCTTTGGCGGTATCCCGACGATCGCTACGGACTACAGTCCGCTGTGGAACGGGCAGCTGTATGAGTGGACTCCGGATTCGGTGAGCAAGGGCTATGTCCAGCAGCTTCGGGAAGAATTCCAGCTGCTGACGTATGCGCAGGATGGCCTGATTACGGGGCCCGCAGGCGTCAAGTTCGGTGATAGCGGCTTCAGCATCAACTGCCCACCGGTACAGCGTCTCGAGTAGTGTTGTGTCGAATGCAGGACTAAAGAGGGTGGCTCGCAGGAGCCACCCTTCTTTTGCCTTTGAGTGAGTGATGGGTTTATGTGATGTTCCGTGGTGATCTTCGAAGGGCGCGCACACGCCTGTGATGCTGAGACCTGGGGGCGTCGCTTCTTGAAGCAAGGCATACCCAGAGGCTGAAGCCCCCCAAGAGCGAGGCGGTGATGCGCGGTGGAAGGCTTGGCCTACCTAGGCGAATTACCTCTGGGTATGCAACTGTAGCTGTGACCAAGATGATGTCCCGGGGGCTAACCCAGCGAAGCCAGCCAGCAAGACGGTCACCTTAGCCTCGGGTTTGCCCACCAACCCACGCGCTGTCTCTCTGGGAGAAACAGCAAAGGCTCGGCCCAGCGAACCTCCGCCGAACCGAGCCCTATTTCTTCTTTATCTAGAGCAAGCAGCTACAAAGCACCAGGCCTAGGCAGCCTTCACCGAAAGCGCCTTCACCCGCGCATTCAGCCGACTCTTATACCGGCTCGCCGTGTTCTTGTGCAAAACGCCCTTCTGCACGCTCTTGTCCAGCACCGACGCCGTCAGGCGATAGCTCTCCATCGCCGCCTTCGCATCGCCCTTGCCGATCGCCTCACGCAACGATCGCAGCGTTCCACGCAGCTTGCTGCGGTTGGACCGGTTTACCGCGGTCTTGGTCTCGGTCTGACGTGCGCGCTTCAACGACGAAACATGATTTGCCATGCTTGAACTCTCTTTTCAGGTCCCGACTCAGTCGCGGGAAATGTGTTTACAGGCAGCTCGCGCAAACCTATCTTCGGGAAGCTTGGCTCCAAAGGGCGCAGACTCCAAGGAGACACGCGCGCCGAAGCAGCCGCTGCAGTCTCCCAAGTCTACGGAGTTCCGCGGCTCCGGTCAACCGGAGCTTCGCATCCACAGCTGCTTCCACCGACCCAAAACATTGTTGAAACGGCCCTTGACGACCCCATCCCGCCGTTCTACCCTTCACCCATCGTTGGCCCTCATCGCCATCCCGGAAAGCGCGCCGCAGCCACACCCAGGCTGCCCTGTCCCCACCCCCAAACGACCTTTCCCTTCTTCTCGTGTTCCTACCATCATGTAGGCGAACCCATGCTTCCCCTGACGGAGGTCAGACCAACCATTGATGAACCAGCCTAACCAGCCCATCCAGCCCGGCAAGACCAACCAGTCCGGCAAGACCACCAAGGTGATCGCCATCACCACCGGCATCGAGCCCCTCTACGGCACCCACGATGAAAACCTGCGCCTGCTCGAAGACGGCCTCCACGTCGCCATCGATCTCCGCTCCGACGGCGTCCACGTCTCCGGAGACCTCACCTCCGTCGGCCGGATCCAGCAGCTCTTCGCCGACTTCGAAGCCCTCCGCAAATCCGGCGTCCATCTCCACAACGGCGAGCTTCACGGCCTCCTCAAGCTCCTCGTCGCCGATCCCAGCTGCACCCTCAAGACTCTCATCGACTCCGGCAAACAGCGCTCCGCCGGCGTCAAGCGCATGGTCCAGCCCCGCAGCCCCAACCAGCGCAAATACGTCGAAGCCATCGAATCCTCCGACATGACCTTCGGCCTCGGCCCCGCCGGCACCGGCAAAACCTACCTCGCGGTCGCCATGGCCGTCTCCGCCCTCCTCGCCAAAAAGGTCTCCCGCATCATCCTCGTTCGCCCCGCCGTCGAGGCCGGCGAACGCCTCGGATTTCTCCCCGGCTCCCTCCAGGAAAAGGTCGATCCCTACCTCCGCCCCCTCTACGACGCCCTCTACGACCTCCTCGATCAGGAAAAAGTCGACAAGCTCCTCGAAAGGAACGTCATCGAGGTCGCACCGCTCGCCTTTATGCGCGGCCGCACCCTGTCGGACGCCTTCATCATCATGGACGAGGCCCAGAACACCACCAACGAGCAGATGAAGATGTTTGTCACCCGCCTCGGCAACAACTCCAAGGCCGTCATCACCGGAGACCTCACCCAGATCGATCTTCCCAATCCCAAAAAGTCCGGCCTCCTCGAAGCCCTCCACGTCCTCGACGGCGTCGAAGGCATCCGCTTCTGCCATTTCGACGACGTCGACGTCGTTCGCCACCACCTCGTCCAGCGCATCGTCCGTGCCTACGACACCCACACCCGAGCCCAGCAGCAGCTCCCCCTGGCCATCGACGGAACTCCCCTCGCCGGAGCCCCCCTCGCCGGACCCGCCCTGACCCCAGCTTCCTCCCCCAAACCCTCCGCCAAACCGCAGTAGGCCACCCTTGCCGCCGCTCGCGGCCTCGTCCCCCCCGGCGGGCCGCCCGTGCTACTCTCCCATCACTGAGGTCTTCCTATGAACACGGCACAACTCCCAGAAGACATAATCTCGAAACTCGAAGTTCTGAAAGGCAAGCTCGGCGCCGACGACATCGGTGCAGCTCTCGAAAAAAGCCTCAACATCGCAAACTTCGTCGCGGATACCGTCAATGATCGAGAGAGCAAACTGCTCGTGGAACGCAACGGGAAATACACGGAGCTTGAAGGAATCGCTTGATGGCAAACCCCGCCTCCTCAGTCCCGTTCAGGACCCGCACCTACAATCCGGATGAGACAAGGGAGAAGGTCCGGGGGAGGATCACCTTACTTGCCTGCCTTGTGTTTCTGATTGTTGTCCTGATCTACCTTGTCTCGGCCGCCAAGTCGGGCGACACGCAATGGGGGCACGTCAAAGACGCCATGCAGGCCATCTTCCCGGCTGGCACCTCCGTCCTTGGAACCGTGCTTGGCTTCCCCTTCGGCTCGCAAAAGAGCTGAACCCTCAGCCCGCTCTCCACTGGCCGCCATCAAAACTCACACCATGACCTCCATCGAACCCCCAAGTAGACCTCTCACCCCCGCGCCGCTCCGGCGATCCACTCTCCGGCGATCCACTCTCCGCGCCCTCCTCCCCGCCCTGCTCCTCCTCAGCCTCCCCGCCCGGCCTCAGGCGCCATCCCCCGCCTCCCCATGGCGCCTGGTCTGGTCCGACGAGTTCAACGCCCCCGCCGGCGCCCCGCCCGACCCCGCCAAATGGACCTTCGACCTTGGCGGCAAAGGCTACGGCAACCACGAGCTCGAAACCTACACCGGCCACCCCGCCAACATCCAGCAGAAGGACGGCAACCTCGTCATCACCGCCCGCAACGAGGACGCCACCGGCCCCGACGGCATCCCCCGCCACTACACCTCCGCCCGCATCAAAACGCAGGGGCACTTCACTCAGACCTACGGCCGCATCGAGGCCAGCCTTCGGCTCCCCGGGGGCAAAGGCATCTGGCCCGCCTTCTGGATGCTCGGCGACACCATCTCCACCGCCGGCTGGCCCAGCACCGGCGAGATCGACATCCTCGAAGCCATCGGCGACCCCTCCACCGTCTACAGCACCCTCCACGGCCCCGGATACAGCGGCGGGCACGCCATCTCCGCCAAATTCCCGCTCCCCGCGGGCGAAACCATCGACACCGCCTTCCACCTCTACGCCGTCGAGTGGGCCACCGGCGACATCAAATTCTTCTTCGACGACCAGCTCATCGCCCATCGCACCCCCGCAGACCTCCCCGCCGGCGCCCGCTGGGCCTACGATCACCCCTTCTTCCTCATCTTCAACCTCGCCGTCGGCGGCGACTGGCCCGGAAATCCCAACAGCACCACGACCTTCCCGCAGCAGATGCTGGTCGACTTCGTCCGCGTCTATACCCGCAACGCCCCCACCCTTCCCGCCGCACCCACCATCCCCGCCCCGTCCAAAACTGGCGCCCCGTCCGAGTCCGCCCCGCTCCCCGGCGAGTCCAACCAGCACCCATGATCACCATCGCCACCGGCAGCCTCCCGCCCCTCACCGGGCTCCCGGTCCTTCCCTCGAAGCCCAACCTCACGCGCTTCCTCCACCGCGCCCGCAACCTCACCGCGCTCACGGGCACGGTCTCCGTCCTCCTCACCGGCGACGCCGAGCTAAAACGCCTCAATCGCACCTTCCGCGGCAAAAACAAACCCACCGACGTCCTCAGCTTTCCCGCGGACCCCATACCCGGTCTCCCCGCCGCGCATCGGCACGCCGGCGACCTCGCCATCTCCCTCGAAACCGCCGCCCGCCAGGCCGCGCACTTCGGCCACCCGCTCGCCACCGAGCTCCGCATCCTCCTCCTCCACGGCCTCCTCCACCTCGCCGGCCTCGATCACGAGACCGACTCCGGCCAGATGGCCGCCCGCGAGGCCGAACTCCGCACTGCGCTCCGCCTCCCCGCCTCGCTCATCGCCCGCTCCCTCGAACCCGCATCCTCCCGTCCTCTCCCCACCCGACCTCTCCCCACCCATCCACCCCCGGCCCACACCGCCGGCCAAGACGCCCGCCCAGTCACCCCGTCGAGCCGGCAACGGACAACCGTCAACCGGCAACCGTCAACGCCGCGCAGAGGCAAACCATGAGCCTCCCCTACCTCCTCACCCTCACCCTCCTCCTCGCCATCCTCGCCCTCGCCGCCTACGTCGATCGCGTCTACTCCGAGATGGGCAAGTTCCTCGCCCGCGAGTACCAGGACAACGTCGACTCCTGGGAAGAGCTCGTCGAGCCCCGCCTCCGCCTCGGCCGCGAGTCCATCGCCCTCTCCGCCTCCGTCCTCCGCCAGCTCACCCTGGCCGCCATCGCCCTGCTCTTCGGCCTTCGCCTCTACACTCACTCCACCATCCTCCCGCAGCTCGCCCACGTTCCCAGCCTGCCGGAGATCGCCCGCGCCGCCGCCGAACTCATCCTCCTCATCCTCCTCGTCGATCGCCTCGTCCCCCAGATCCTCTTCGCCCGCACCCGCGGCCTCTGGATCCAGCGCATCCGCCTTCTGCTCCAGGCCCTCTTCTACCTCATCCTCCCCATCACCCTCCTCCTCGGCCTTCTGCTCTCCATCGCCGCTCTCGCCGAACCCGAGGACACCGGCCAACCCGAAGACCAGTCCGAAGCCATGGACGCCCTGCTCGAAGCCGGCGAAGAAGAGGGCATCCTCGAAGAGTCCGACCGCGAGCTCGTCCGCTCCGCCGTCGAGTTCGGCGACAAACTCGTCCGCGAGATCATGACCCCACGCCCCGAGGTCTTCGCCGTCCCCGGCACCCTTACCCTCCAGCAGTTCACCGCCGCCATCGAGGAACACGCCTTCTCCCGCGTGCCCGTCTACGCAGGCTCGCTCGATAACATCACCGGCATCGCCTTCGCCCATGACCTACTTCAGATCCCCGACACCGAAGCCCCCAACCGCTTCCTCGTCCACATGCAGCGGCCCGCAGCCTTCGTCCCCGAAACCAAAAACACCGCCGAACTCCTCCGCGAAATGCAGCGCGAAAAACAGCACATGCGCATCGTCATCGACGAATACGGCGCCCTCGCCGGCCTTGTCACCATCGAAGACCTCCTCGAAGCCATCGTCGGTGAGATCGCCGACGAGCACGACGCGCCCGAAGGCGAAGACGCCCCCGTCCGCGAGCCCGACGGCTCCTTCCTCGTGCCCGGCGCCTTCGAGCTCTCCCGCCTCCGCGACCTCTTCCGCGACTCCGAAGCCCCCCGCGACCCCGTGACCGATCGGGACCCGCTCCGCCCCCTCAACCCCGCCCGCATCCTCAGCGATGCTCCCGAGCTCCAGCCCCTCCCGCACCGGCCCTCCGCCACCGAGGTCGCCGACTTCGACCCCACCGCCGACTACGATCCCCCACCCGCACGCGAAGAGCCCACCCTGCCCCAGCCCCACCACTACGAGGCCACCACCCTCGGCGGCCTCGTCTCCGAGATCGCCGGCCACATCCCCCTTCCCGGCGAGGTCGTCGAAGAAGACGGCCTCCGCATGGAAATCCTCGCCTCCACAGACCGCCGCATCGACCGCATCCGCGTCAGCCTCTCCACCCCACCCACCTCAACCTGAGCCAACCAGCGAACTCACCTGAGCCTCCCGTGCAGCCGCCTGATCCTCCCAACGCGACCCGCCCACCGATGAGACATGGGCTTTAGTGCGGTTTTCGGGGATCCTGGATGGATGGGGGAGTTTCGCCGGGGTTGTAGAGGGTTGGAGGTTTGCGGGGACCATCCTCTTGCGGCTGCGGGTCGCCGTTTTCGATAGGCCGCGGCGGTGGGGCGGTAGCCTGAGTTGGTGTGGATGCCGGGACGGATGTTGCCGAGGCGTTGGCGGGGTTGCTGACGGGGTTGCTGGCGGGGTTGCTGGCGCCCTCGGGCTCGGCTGAGCCGGCGACGACGGTGTCGCTATCGACGATGGCGGAGGGGCGGTGGGAGGCGGGATCGGTAGGGGTGTGGGCACGGGGGTGCCGGCGGCGGTGGCGGCGCGGGCGCCGGCGTTTGCCTGGGCGTTGCTGAGCGGGGCGGAGAGGAGGATGGGGCCGTCGCTGGGTTCGGGAGCGAGGGCGGCGGCTTTGGCGATGCTGGCTCGGTCCTTGGGGGAGAGTGGCGGCAGGTGGTGGATTTCGATGGCGGAGTCGCGGATGATGGCGAGGTCCGCGCCGTCGGGGGAGAGGTCGAAGTTCTGGCCGGCGGGGAGGATGGGGGTGCACTCGAGGCGGGCTACCGGTTTGCCGCTGTCGGTCTGGAAGACGGTGACGAGCTGCGAGCTGTACTGGCTGGCGGTGATGAAGCTGGGGTCGCCGACGACGGCGGTGGTGGTGACGCGGCCGAAGGCGAAGCGACCGGACTGGGGCGCGAAGGCAAAGGCGGGGTTGAGGTAGGTTTCGGGGATGCCCTGCTCCCACATCTCTTCGCCGCGGAGGTTGAAGCCGCCCATCATCTGGCGCTGGGTTCCGCTGCGGCAGCCGAAGGCGACGAACTCACTGCGGCTGACGAGGATGGGGACGGGGTGGCAGGTGGAGTCGAAGGGGGAGAGCTCTTCGACCTTGCCCCGGTAGAGATTGTAGTTGAAGGCCCAGTGCTGGTGGCCCTCATCGAGGATGCTGATGAAGCCGGCGCCGTCGGCGGGGACAGAGACGAGGGTGCGGGCGTGGAGCGCGCCGGAGGCCTGGGCGTAGAGCTCGCCGTCGGCTTCGCGGGTGCGGAGGCGGAAGAAGCGGATCTCGACGGGTGTGCGGCTCTTGAGGGGATGCTCGGGGTTCGCGGGCGGCACGGGAACCGTGGCTTGGCCGACCGAGGTGGACTGCGGCTGTGAGCCGGTCTGACTGGATGGGTTGCTGGGTGCCTGAGTTCCGGGTTGAGACGCGGCGGTGGCGGCAGCGGCCTGGGCGGCGGCGTAGGCGCGGGTGCCGGGGCTGGGGGAGCGCTCGGGCTCGACGGGGGGGAGGTGGTCGAGGGACTCGAGGATGAGGAGGGAGGCGTCGGGGGAGAGGAGGATGGCTCCGATGGGGCGGGGGCTGGAGAGGAGGGGGTGCTCCTTGAAGGGCTCTCCGGATTTGAGGTCGAGGAGGGGGGAGATGGTGGTGAGGCGGTCGCGGATGCGGAGGAGGAAGTGTCCGTGGCCGAGGGGCCAGAGGTACTGGGCGGGGTCGTGCATGCGCCAGACGGTGCGGGCGAGGATGTTACCGGAGGGGAGGTCGACGAGAACAGCGTCGATGCTGCGGTCGACGTCCTGCGGTGGATCGTCGGGGATGCGCTTGAGGAGGCGGCGGACGCTGAAGGTGACGAGGAGGTGGTGGTCGTCGACGTAGTTGAGGGTGAGGATGGAGGCGCCGGAGGTGAGGACGGGAGAGGAGAAGGCAGCGTAGCCGAGGGAATCGAGCGGGATGCGGGTGTCGGGCGGGCGGGTGGTGGCGCGGGTAAGGGGGCTCGCGAGGGCGAGCAGAAGGCCGAGGCGGCGAAGTGTTCGAGGGGGTCGGGGAACCGGCATGGCGACGTGGTCGTAGGGTCTACTGTTTCACGGGACGGACAGGTGATGCCACCGCGCCGGGTTCCCGGACGGTTTGGACGTTTGACGGCACGGCACGGAATAGGTTTCCGGTGTTACAAACAGCAAGGGAGACGGAGTTTCCCAAGGAGAGGGCATGGCGGACGGGCGAGAGGTTGGGACGAGGGCGAGCGGTCTGGTTCGAGGGCTGATGACAATGGCGGCTTTGGGGACGATCCCTTGCGTGGCGTTGGCGCAGGGGAAGGTGGGGACGGGGGCGGCGGCCACGACGACGACGGAGCAGGTGTACAAGCCGATTCCGGGATTTGATGTGAGTTCGATCGATGCCAAGGCTGACCCTTGCAACGACTTTTACAAGTTTTCGTGCGGGCACTTTGCCGAGAACCATCCGATTCCGGCGGACCAGGCGGGGACCGACATCTTTTACTCGCTGTTCAATGTGAACACGCAGTCGCTTCGGGGCATTCTCGAGAAGGAGTCGGCGGCGACCGGGGAGCGATCCGCGGAGGAGCAGAAGATTGGCGACTTCTACAAGAGCTGCATGGATACAGAGGCGATCGAGAAGAAGGGTTTGAAACCACTGCAGCCGCTGCTGGGCGAGATTGACGGGCTGGGCAACGGGATGATGGCAAAGCGGGATCTGCCCCCGGTGATCGGACGTTTGCAGCGGGATGGTGTGGAGGTGTTCTTCGGATTCGGCGAGCAGCAGGACCTCCGGGATGCGACGAAGCAGATCGGGCAGATCGGGCAGGGTGGCCTGGGTCTTCCGGAGAAGGATTACTACCTGCGGACGGGCGCGAAGGACGAGGAGATTCGCAAGCAGTATGCCGCGCACGTGGCGAAGATGCTGACGCTGGCGGGGAGCACGCCGGAGAGGGCACAGAAGGAAGCGGAGGGGATTCTGCGGTTCGAGACGGCGCTGGCCAAGGCAAGCCTGGGCGTGGTCGACCTGCGGGATCCGGAGAAGACGTATCACCTGGAGCCGATCGCGACGTTCACGAGCAAGCTGCCGGGGGTGAACTTCGCGCAGTTCGAGGAGGCGGTGCATGCTCCGCAGGTCAGCGAGATCAACGATGCGACGCCGGAGTTCTTCCCTGCCCTGATGCGCGGGGTTCGGGATACGGATATGCCGACGCTGAAGGCGTATATGCGATACCACCTGCTGACGCATGTGGCGAGCCGGCTACCGAAGGCGTTTGACGAGGAGAACTTCGACTTCTACAGCCGCAAGCTGAACGGGCAGCCGGAGCAGCCGGCGCGTTGGAAGCGGTGCTCGAACAGTGTGAATGGGGCGATGGGGGAGGCTTTGGGCAAGGTGTACGTGGCGCAGTACTTTGCCGGCGACAGCAAGACGAAGATGCTGGAGATGGTCGGTGACATCGAGCACGCGATGGATGCGGACATCGACAGCCTGGAGTGGATGAGCGCGCCGACCAAGGTGCGGGCGAAGGAGAAGCTGAACCTGGTGGCGAACAAGATCGGGTATCCGGAGAAGTGGCGAGACTACAGCGCGCTGGCGGTGAAGCCGGACGATGCGGTGGGCAACCTGCTGCGCGCGGATGCGTTTGAGAACGACCGGGAGCTGGCGAAGATCGGCAAGCCGGTGGATCGGGGGGAGTGGGGGATGACGCCGCCGACGGTGAATGCGTACTACAACCCGAGCATGAACGACATCAACTTTCCGGCGGGGATCCTGCAGCCGGCGTTCTTCGACAAGAGCGAGGACGATGCAGTGAACTATGGGCACATCGGGGCGGTGATCGGGCATGAGCTGACGCACGGCTTCGATGACGAGGGAAAGAAGTTCGATGGGAAGGGCAACTTGGCGGACTGGTGGACGGCGGAGGACACGAAGAAGTTCGAGGCGAGGACGGATTGCCTGGTGAAGGAGTACGGCGGGTTTACGGCGGTGGACGACGTGAAGGTGAACGGGAAGCTGACGCTGGGCGAGAACACGGCGGACAACGGAGGTCTCGTGCTGGCGTACATGGCGTATCTGGAGCGAGCGAAGAAGGAGGGCGTCGATCTCCAGGCGAAGAAGGACGGGTATACGGCGCCGCAGCGGTTCTATGTGGCCTTTGCGCAGAACTGGTGCGAGAACGCGCGGCCGGAGCAGGTGCGGTCGCAGGTGCTGCAGGATCCGCACTCGCCGGATCACTTCCGGGCGAACGGCGCGATTGTGAACCAGCCGGGGTTTGCGGAGGCGTTTGGATGCAAGAAGGGGACGCCGATGGCGCCGGTGGGGGCTTGCCGGGTTTGGTGAGGAGGCTTCCAGCTGTTAGCTCTTAGCCGTTAGCTAAAAGCTAGGAGTTGATGGCTTGGGGGGCGGGTGCGGCTTCGCGGCCGTGCCTGCCCTTTGTGTTTCTGTGTGTGCGAGAGTGGAAGGATGGATCTAGCGGGGCGGCGGCGGGGGCTGGGATTTGCGGCGTGTGCGCTGGCTAGCTGCTTCTGGGGGTGCGGATTTTTCTTTGGGAAGATTGCGCTCGCGGAGATGGCTCCGCCGTTCATGGTGCTGTACCGGTTTCTGTTTGCGATCGTGGTTCTGCTGCCGCTGCTGTGGACGCATCGGCCGGGTTTGAGCCGAAGAGATTGGGGGTGGCTGGCGCTGGCTTCGCTGCTGGGCGTGCCGGTGCAGTTCCTGATCCAGTTCCAGGGGCTGGCGCTGACCACGGTGAGCCATGCCTCGCTGATGGTGGGGATGATGCCGGTGATCCTGGCGGTGGGCGCCACGGTGTTCGCACATGAGCGGATGGACGGGGTGGGGTGGGCGGCGCTGGCGACTTCGACAACAGGGGCGGCGCTGATTGCGCTGAGTGGGCGAGGTGGCGGGGTGGCGGGAGGGGCGCTGACGGGCGACCTGATGGTGGTGCTGTCGCTGGTGATCGCGCTGTTCTGGATCCTGCTGAACAAGCGGCTGATGGAGCGGCATAACCACGTGGTGGTGACGGTGTATGGGCTGGTGCTGGGGACGGTGATGCTGGCGGTGTGGGTTCCGCTGCGGTATGGGGTTCCGCCGATTGCGGGCGTTTCGTGGAGGGCGTGGGCGGCGCTGCTGGCGAGTGGCGTGCTGTGCACGGCGACGACGACGCTGCTGTGGAACTGGGGCATGACGCAGGTTCCGGCGTCGCAGGCGGGTGTGCTGCTGAACATGGAGCCGCTGATCGGAAGTCTGCTGGGGGTGCTGGTGTTGAAGGAGCTGTTGGGGCCGATGGCGTGGGTGGGCGGGGCGATGATCCTGGTGGCGGCGGTGACGTTGACGACGCGTGGGCAGAGCCGGCATACGGCGGAGGCTGACGCGTCATAGGGGTGGGTCATGCATGGAACAACGCCCCAGGTGTGAGACGACGGAGCTGTCGCGCACTGGGAATGCGCGCGTCTAGCAGGGGACGAGGCGGTTTACGTGATCTTTGAGCGATGCGATCTGTTACCGTTTCATTCGAATGCGTCGCTTACGTTTTGTTGGTTTGCTTCCTCTCGTGTGCCTCGGCGGGTTCTTGTGTGCGCAGTCTGCGGAGGTGCACCCTGTGTTCAGCCGGCTAAACAGCTTTGGAGCGTTTGGGGAGTACTCGAACAGTTCGAGCCACATTCTGCTTGGTTCTGCGCAGCAGCGCAAGCTGCTGAACTTTGGGGCCGGCTATGGGCGTAGGATTCTGCTTCGGCCGCTGGTGGATCTCGAGTACGTCGCTGAGGTTCGGCCCCTGATGTTTGAGAGTGATCCTGTTGTTCAAGCGACCAACGTAGTGACCTCTTCGAAGTACCCCACGCAGGGCTACCAGTACAGCTACCGGCGGGATCAGCGATGCCGTCCTGGTCTGATTTCGACGTTCAGTGGAACGGATCAACAGGGAAACGCCTACACCAGCACAACTACCGGGACGTGCGGCCGGCAGTGGACGTTTGGGCAGGGGTTTAGCCCTGCGGGGCTGAAGGTCAATCTGCTGCCGCGCCACGCGCTTCAACCGGTGATCACAGCGCTGGGCGGATACATGTTTTCAGCGCAGGCTATTCCCGTCAATGGGGCGGGATCGTTCAACTACACGTTTGAGATTGGCGCCGGGGTGGAGCTTTACCGATTGAGGGGAAGATCGGATAGCCGCTTCGGCAACCGCTCCGTTCGAGCGGAGTATCGGTATCACCACATCTCGAATAAGAACACGGCGCCTGAAAATCCGGGCATTGATAACGGGTTGTTGCAGGTGACGTATGCCTTTGGGCGGTAGTGGTGGTCCGAGGGGATACGGCTCTCTTCCTGAGAGCTCCTCGAAGTTTTGCCTGAGGTGTTTCGCCTGAGGTGGGTTGCCGGGTGAAGGGGAATACTGAGGTTCTTCGCTTCACTCAGAATGACGGCAACGGAAGCAGCTCCACGGGCAACGGAAGTACCTACCCATGAACAAGAAACTGCTCTAGGAGCGCATGACGGTTGGTTGTGTGGAGGCGGTCAGGCATTGGCTGACGCGGTGCCAGCGGTAGAGCAGGATGCAGCCGGCGAGGGTAAGGGCGAGGGAGAGGCCCAGCCAGAGTCCGCGGGCGCCGAGATGGCGGTGGAAGCCGAGGTAGATGCCGGTGGGCAGGCCGAGGATCCAGTAGGTACAGAGGTGGGTGATGAGGCCGGAGTGGGTGTCGCCGGCACCGCGAAGGGCTCCGATGACGGTGACCTGGAGGCCGTCGCAGAGCTGGAAGAGGGCGGCGATGGCGAAGAGGGGGACGGTGGCGGCGATGACGGCGGCGTCCGGGGTGAAGATGCGGGCGATGGTGTAGGGGAGGGTGAGGTACATGAGCGCGGCGGCAAGCATGACGGCGGCGGAGAGGGCGAGGGCGGTCCAGCCGGCGGCGCGGGCGGCGGGGATATCGTGGCGGCCGATGGCCTGGCCGACGCGGACGGACGCGGCGGTGGAGATGCCCATGGGGATCATGAAGGTGAAGGAGATGACGTTGAGGGCGATCTCGTGGCCGGCGAGGGCGACGGGGCCGAGGCTGGAGATGAGGAAGGTGACGACGGCGAAGATAGCGATCTCGACGAGGATGGTGGCGCCGGCGGGGAGGCCGAGCTGGAGGAGCCGATGGAGGAGGTGGAGCTCGGTGCGGAGCGAGACGGAGCGGAGACCGTAGGTGTGGCGGCGGTCGATGCGCCAGAGGGAGGCGGCGAGGAAGACGAAGAGGTAGACGCGGGCGAGGGTGGTGGCGAGGCCGGAGCCGACGACGCCGAGGCCGGTCCAGCCGAGCTGTGTGTTGAAGGGCAGGGACCAGCGATGGCTGTAGATGAGGAGCCAGTTGCAGAGGAGATTGATGGCGTTGGCGGAGAGGAGCGCCCAGGCGATGGGGCGGACGTGGTTGAAGGCCTGGAGGTAGCGGCGGAGGGTGAAGTAGAGGAGGAGAGGGAGGATGCCGGGGGTGAGGGCTTTGAGGGTGCGGATGGCTCCGCGGATGACGGTGGGGTCGGTGGAGATGCGGTGCATGCCGAGGGGGGCGAGGGCGAAGAGGATGGTGAGGAGGACGGCGATGGCGGCGGCGAGGACGAGGCCTTGGACGAGCCAGCGGTTGGCCTCGTGGAGCTTGCCGGCTCCGTGGGCCTGGGCGATGACGGTGTCGAGGCCGAGGAGGATGCCGGCGAGACCGAAGGCGACGGTGTTGAAGAGGATCTGGGCGAGGGCGACGGAGCTCATGGCGATGGCGGCGTCGGGGAGGCGGCCGACCATCATGGTGTCGACGAGGCCCATGAGCATCCAGCCGAGCTCGGCGGCGACGAGGGGGAGGGCGAGCGCGAGCATGGGGCGGAGCTCGTGCTGGAGCGGGCGGATTGGGCGGAGTGAGGTCAAGGGCGTGACGCAGGATACGGGGGTATGTCCCCCCCGTACTGATCGGTAAAGTCTCTGTTTGCTTGACTTAGGATTCTGTGATGCCGCAAAGTCTCGATGGTGCGGGAGTTATGGCTAAAGTATTGCAATCATTTCGGTTACCGTGCGGTTTAGACGAAGGTGGTGTCCGTGCAGAGAGGCGTTTCCCTCTTATGGTAGCTGGTTGCGCAGGATATCCACGCCACGGGTAACCCGTTGCTCTTCAATGGGTATCGGGATCGGGGTCTTGACGTGGCTCCTTGGATCTCGAGAGGGATCTCGAGAGGGGCCTGGAGGGGCTGGGGAGGGTGGCCACAGTTCGGCGACCCGCGTTGCGAGCTGGTCCACGAGGCTTCCTGCAGCGAATGCGTTCTCGGGCGCGACCTGGACGAAGCGGATGATCCCGTTATGGTCGGTTACGACGAGAAGGGGGAAGTCCGTGGCGGCGAAGAGAGTTTCAGGAATCTCACTTGCGACGACCAGAGTTGGAGTGCCTTGCAGCAGCTCAGCAACGGAGGCTGGTTTGCCGTTTGTCGATCCAGAGCTACTGTTTGGACTGGAGCCCGGCTCGCCAGAGCTGCGCCTGCGCGCTGATGCAGGCGGCTTCGATGGCGGCACAACCGGTGTGGTGGACTCGGAGAGGAGGCCGTAGACGTGGATATCCTCGCCTGCGTGCCGCACCAGTGTGGGCATCAACTGGTGTGCCATGCGGATGCATTGGGCGCACCAGTCTGGAAAGAGGAGCAGGACTGTCGCAGACCCATAGCGAGTATTGATGCGTGGAGTCTCGTTAACGCCGAAGAGGGAGCGGCGCGCCGGTACGTGCGGTAAGGGGGTGCCGAGCAGGGCGTATTGGCGGCGAGATCGGGTTATCAGGATGGTCTCGTCCGGGGCGAGGCTTGAGGGGAGGGTGGACTCAAGCAGCGTGAAGGTGGAGGCGGCGGCGGAAGGCTGGTTGTTCAGTTGCTGGAGCATCGGTAGAGCGAGGGCAGCTGTGTAGAGATCATGAGGGGTCAACGTGGACGGGGATGCTGTTAATGGAGAGACGGGAACAGCGTTGCGGAGTTGAGCGAGTATGAGGGGCTGGCGCTCTGTAGCGAGGTCAATCGCATCGGCCGTCTGGGTGAGTTGGAGGTAGTGTAGAAGCTCGTCTGTGCTTTGCTGCGAGACGTCAGTGTACGGCCTGGTTTGTAGGAGTCTATGAGCTGCGGTGAGAGCAGTTGCCGGTTGATCCAAATGGAGAGAAGCATCGATCTGATGGGCGAGAGCCCGGGTGGCCCAGGGTGAGGACGGCGTAGCTGCGGACGGAGTCTGAAGGTAGAGGGTGGCGGCATCGAGGACGGCGGGCCACTGCTGGCCAAGCGTACAGAGCCGCGCGAGCCCGATGAGGTCTTCCCCTGTGAACTGTTTGGGTGGACGGGTGGAACAGGCAGACTGAGCTTGTTTGATTGCGACGGCGAGCGCCGCGGTCTCGATGTCGGACCAGTTCTCGATGGAGCGGTGGGTGATTTCCACGGGCTGGAGAACCTGATTGTAGGCGGCGTCTGGGGAGAGCTGCGGCGGCGGCAGAGTCTGCGCGCCCGCAGCTTGCAGGTAGCAGGACAATGCGCTGAAGAGAACGAGTGCGCGACGGCTCACGAAAGCGCCTCCGACAGAAGTGGAGAGACAGACACGCGTTGCCGGCTTCGATAGCAAGGGTGAAGAGAATCTAGCGCCGAGGATTGTGCGATCCAGCATCGTTGCCATGGTCGCACGGGTTAGAACGGAGCGATACGGGAGCTAGGGCGCGTCTTCGACTGGATGCACCTGAAATCCCTGGGTCTCCGCACCGAAGTAGCGGGAGCGCATCCAGAAGGCGACGTTGACGAGGCCGATGAGTGCCGGGACTTCGATAAGTGGACCGACGACTCCGACGAAGGCCTCTCCGGAGTTGAGGCCGAAGACGGCCACGGCGACGGCGATGGCCAGCTCGAAGTTGTTGCCGGCGGCGGTGAAGGAGAGGGTCGCGGACTGGGCGTAGCTTGCGCCCAACCGCTTGCCCATCCAGAAGCTGACCAGGAACCTGATGAGGAAGTAGATCCCCAGGGGGACGGCGATCTTTACGACGTCGAGCGGCAGGCGCACGATGAGGTCGCCCTTGAGCGAAAACATGACGAGGATGGTGAATAGAAGTGCAACGAGTGTAAGTGGGCTGATTCGCGGGATGAAGCGGGTGCGATACCAGAGCTCTCCCTTGAGCCGGATGAGAGCGAAGCGGGTGAGGAAGCCGGCGACGAAGGGAACGCCGAGGTAGAGGCCGACGCTCTTCGCGATCTGGCCGATGCCGATCTGGACGACGCTGGCTTCGAGACCGAACCACTTCGGCAAAACGGTGAGGAAGGCCCAGGCGTAGAGGCTGTAGAAGAGCACCTGGAAGACGCTGTTGATGGCGACCAGGCCGGCGACATAGTCCGTGTCGCCTCCTGCGAGCTCGTTCCAGACGAGCACCATGGCGATGCAGCGGGCGATGCCGATCAGGATCAGGCCGCGCATGTAGGCGGGCTCGCCGCGCAGGAAGACGACGGCCAGGAGGAACATCAGGACAGGGCCGATGAGCCAGTTCTGCATGAGCGAAAGGCCGAGAACGCGTTTGTTGCGGAAGACCTCGCCCAGCTTTTCGTAGCGGACTTTCGCGAGCGGCGGGAACATCATGATGATGAGGCCGATGGCGATGGGAATGTTGATCGTGCCAGTCTGGAAGCGATTGACGAGGGCCGCCGAGGACGGGATGAGGTGTCCGATGGCAACGCCGATGGCCATGGCGAGGAAGATCCAGAGGGTGAGGAAGCGGTCGAGGAACGAGAGCTTTTTTCGCTGGAGTGGAGCGCAGGTTCGACCCTGCGTGTAGGGCAGACTGGACATGGCTATCTGGCTTCGATGGCGACGGGAACGGGTGGGGGCGCGCCATGGAGAGCCGCGAACTTCGCGGGGGTGCAGCAGGCGCTTGAGAGCCGCGCGCGATCGGCCTGCATGGATCGTTCTTCTTTGAGCCAGGAGAGTGTCTGGCGGAGGACCTGAGCGGCGCCGGGGTTGGGCGGCATGACGATGCGGTAGTGCATCCACTTCCCTTCCCGGCGCGCTTCCACGATGCCGGCGATGCGCAGATAGGCCAGGTGCCGGGAGATCTTCGGCTGCGGCTGGCCGAGGATCTCGACGAAGTAACAGACACAGATCTCCTGGTTGCCGATGAGGTTGAGAAGCCGAAGCCGGGTGTTGTCGCCGAGCGCCTGAAAGAAGCGCTCGATCTTGAAGGCGCTGGGTTTTGCCATGCTTCATATTCGCATTGACAGATTCGTTGCGCAAGCAATACATTTGTTTTACCGGAGGCGGCTCCTGATGATCGTTACGGCTCTCAAAGTTCACGTTGCCATCAACGTCCGTGATCTAGGCACAAGCATCGAGTTTTACCGCAAGCTGTTCGATCTCGAGCCGTCGAAGGTGAGGATTGGCTATGCCAAGTTCGACGTTGCGAATCCGCCCCTGAACTTCTCTCTCAACGAGCATTCCTTCAACGAAGCCGGCGCGCTCTCGCATCTGGGCATACAGGTTGGATCGACCGAAGACGTGCTGGCTCTACGGGAGCAGTGGCATGAGCGCGGGCTGATCACGCGGGACGAGATGCAGACTGATTGCTGCTTTGCCACGCAGGACAAGACATGGGTGCTCGACCCGGACGGCAACGAGTGGGAGGTGTTCGTGGTGCTCAAGGACAACCTGCCGGAGAAGGCGGAGGGATCGAGCAGCTGCTGCGCTCCGGCCTGCTGTGCCGATCACACGGATGACGTTGCGGCGGCGACGTGCGGATGCACCGTATCAGCGTAAGGAGATTGCTTGTGCTCACCTTCATCTTTGCCTGCGTTCACAACGCGGGTCGTCCAGATGTCTGCTGCCTTTTTCAATCAGCTTGCCGACACCCGGAAGGCCCGCGCCATCTCAGCCGGCACCCAGCCCGCTGCCCAGGTTCATCCAGTGATCGTTGAGGTGATGCGCGAGGTCGGGATTAATCTTGCGACCGCTCAGCCCCGGAAGCTCATACCCGAGCTGGCGAAGGATGCTGCGATGCTGCTTACAATGGGGTGCGGGGACGAGTGCCCTTACGTTCCTGGTCTGCGCCGGGACGACTGGCCTCTCCCCGACCCGAAAGGCAAGCCGCTCGAGGAGGTACGAGCGATCCGCAACGAGATTCGCCGGCGGGTTTGGGAGCTGCTCCGCGAGGAGGGACTGATGGACTCCTCCAGGTGAGCACTGCGCCCTGGGGTGTACCCGATGCGATGAGGTGCTGAGGTGGTTAGACGGGGGTGATGATGCCGCCTACGGGGAGGCTGGTTGGGAGTTTGGGCTGGGTTGGGGTGCTGGAGGTACATCGGCGGCGTCGGAGGAGCTAGGAGAATCGCTCGTAGATGTGTTTGCGGTGACCGGTGGCAAGGACGAGAACGGAGATTTGCTCGTGCTGAATTTGGCAGATGATGCGGTGATCCTCTACTCGAAACCGCCACAGTCCGGATAGTGGACCGGTAAGTGCTTTCCCTAACGTCTCTGGGTTGTCCGCTCGCGCTACTCGCGTTTCGAGATACCTGAGGATTTTAAGCTGGATACCTCTATCGAGATGAGCGAGTTCTCTCTGGGCGCGTGGATCGATCCTAATCGTCCAGGCCAAGGTTCCTCTTAACCTCTTCGAGCGAGAGGCTTGGCCGAGGGTTCTTCAGCCGCTCCAAGGCAAGCTCGACGTCTTCGAGGTCCTCGAGTTGGGCGATGAGCGCTTCACGAATAAATGTGTCGGTACCGCATCCCGCGGCGCGAGCTCGAAGCTCGTACTGATAGGCGACTTCGTCGGGAACTGAGATCAGAACCATCGAACACCTCTGTTTCAGTATCTCAGATTCGTTTTGCGACCTGACTCTCTTCGTTAGTCACCAATGAACCGCGATGTCGCGACTTATACAGGGGTGATGATGCCGCCTACGGGGAGGCTGGTTGGGAGTTTGGGGTCGGGTGGTGGTTGCTGGCCGGGGCGTTGAAGGTGCATGGCGGCGGCGGTCATGTCGGTGTATTTGAGGCCGGCTCCGGTGTTGAAGAGGACGACCTGGTCGGTGGGTTTGAGCTCACCGGAGGCGAGGAGCTGGTCGTAGGCGGCGGTGGCGGCGGCGCCTTCGGGGGAGAGGAAGATGCCCTCGTTGTGGGCGTAGTCGAGGATGCTGGCGAGGATGGTTGCGTCGTCGACGGCGATGGCCTTGCCGCCGGATTTGCGGACGATGTCGAGGATGATGTAGTCGGCGTAGGGCTTGGGGACGCGAAGGCCGGCGGCGAAGGTTTCGGCATCGGGGAAGAAGTCGGCGGTGAGCTTGCCGGCGTTGAAGGCCTTGACGATGGGGGCGCAGCCGGTGGCCTGGAGGGCGTACATGCGGGGGCGGCGGGGGAGCTGGCCGTCGCTTCCCTTTTCGATCCAGCCGAGCTGTTCCATCTCGTCGAAGGCCTTTGCCATGCCGATCAGGCCGACGCCGCCGCCGGTGGGGTAGAAGACGGCCTCGGGGTAGCGCCAGCCGAGCTGCTCGACGAGCTCGTAGCCCATGGTTTTTTTGCCTTCGACGCGGAAGGGCTCCTTGAGGGTGGAGATGTCGAACCAGGTGTCGGCGATGGGGGTGTGGGCGTCGCGCTGGGACTTGATCCGGTCGCCGACCATGCGGGCGCAATCGGAGATGAGGCCGGAGACCATGTGGACGTCGGCTCCGTAGAGGATGCCTTCGAGGTAGTTGGCGAAGGGGACGTCGTTGGGCATGAAGATGTGGGCCTCGATGCGGGCGGCGGCGGCGTAGGCGGCGAGAGCACCGGCGGCGTTGCCGGCGGAGGGGACGGCGAGGTGTTTGAGGCCATAGTGGGCGGCCATGGTGACGGCCATGCCGAGGCCGCGGGCTTTGAAGGTGCCGGTGGGGTTGGCGCCTTCCTCCTTGATGAGGAGGCCGGGGTAGCGGCGGGACCCGAGCATGGGGGTCCAGCCCTCGCCGAGGGTGACGGGGGTGATGGGGTGGCCGGGGGCGCCTGGCTCGCCTGGGTTGCTGGAGGGGAGGACGTCTTTGTAGCGCCACATGCCGAGCGAGGCGGGGGAGGCGGCGGCGTATCTGGCGGGGTTGTCGCGGTGGGCGGTTTGGCGGAGCTCGTCCATGTTGTAGCGGACGTAGAGGGAGGAGCCGTCGGGGGCGAGGGTCTGGGGGGTGGCGGCGGA
>JAABUZ0100002284.1_pt1 | contig 32421 bp, 25 predicted proteins | sample 5562091 | NCBI WGS metagenome assembly JAABUZ01 (sample SAMN12813069, study PRJNA571459) | rock metagenome | isolation source: Antarctica rocks | place: Antarctica: Victoria Land, Linnaeus Terrace sud | collected 2015-12-21
CGCCCCGTCGGCCGCCGCATCGCTCGCGCTGACGCCCCGTCCGCGTCCGACGCCGCTGCGTCACCAACGTCCCTTCCTCCCGCCACGCGCCCGCTCCGCCTGAGTTCACTTTTTTGGGGTACACCCGTCGTCGGGGTACATCCCGTGCATAACGATTAGACAGCGCCGCTAGCTCTTGGTATCGTACCGATACAGCTCCAGGGGCGCCTGGGCGATACCCGATCGCGGGCGGCCCATGATGCGGCCCCGCGACCGCGACCGCGCAGCCGCTACAATCGGGGATCGGAACTGAGGGATCATGGACACCGTCGACGAGGTGCGGGAGAAGCTGCCCATCGAGCAGGTGGTGGGCGAGGTGGTGCCGTCGCTGAAGCGCGCCGGAGGCGCCTACAAGGGCCTGTGTCCCTTCCATAATGAGAAGACGCCCTCATTCTACGTCACGCCCAGCCGCGGCATCTACAAATGCTTCTCCTGCGGCAAGCACGGCGACATCTTTACCTTCATCATGGAAACGCGGAACATGGACTTCCGCGACGCGCTGCACCTCCTGGCCGACAAGGCCGGCGTCCGGATCGAGGAGACGCCGCGCGACGGCGGCGGCGAGTCGCCGTCCAGGCGCATCTACGACGCCAACGCCGCCGCCGCCACCTACTTCCAGGGCATGCTCGCCGCGCCTGCCGGGGCGCCGGCGCGGGCCTATCTGGAGCGCCGCGCCATCACAAGGGACACCATCGAGAGCTTTGGCCTGGGCTACGCCCCCGAGACGCGCGACGGGCTGTGCGCGCGCCTGCGCTCCGGCGGCTACACCGACGAGCAGATCGTGGCCGCCGGGCTGGCCACCGCGCCCGAGGACGGCGGCCCCATCCGCGACTATTTCCGGGGGCGCGTCATGTTCCCTATTCGCGACGCCAAGGGGGGCATCCTGGGTTTCGGCGGCCGCGTGATGGGCGACGGCCAGCCCAAGTACCTCAATACGCGCGCCACGGCCGTCTTCGAGAAGAGTCGCGTGCTCTACGCCATCGAGGCGGCCAGGGACAGTATCCGCGGCAGCCGCGAGGGCGTGATCGTGGAGGGCTACATGGACGCTCTGCGCGCCCATCAGGAGGGCTTCACAAACGTGGTGGCCACCCTTGGCACGTCCATCACGGGGGACCAGTTGCGCGCGCTGGCCCGCTATTTGCCCTCGCGTCTGGTGCTGGCGCTCGACGCCGACCCCGCCGGCCAGAAGGCCGCTGTGCGGGCGGGACTGAACGCGCTCGGCGAGCTGCCCAAAAAGCAGGCCACCACGCCCGGCGAGCGCGCCGAGCAGGTGCAGGTCTACGTGGCCACCCTGCCGCCCGGACAGGACCCCGACGACGCCATTAGGGCCGACCCCACTGTGTGGCGGCGGGCCATCGCCGATGCGACGCGGCTGATGGACCACTATTTTGCGCTGGTCGAGGCCGGCCTGGATCGCGCGCGTCCGGAGTGGAAACAGGAGGCGCTCGACACGCTGATCCCGTCCATCGGGCAACTCGACGGGGTGGGCCTGCAGCAGACCTACATCGAGCGGCTCTCCGAACTGACCGGGATCGACGCCCGCTATATCCGTGAGCAGACGCCCGGCGCCGCTCCCCTGGCCCTGCTCAAGGGGTATGGCGGCAAGGGCCGCCGCGATGCGGGCCGGCGGGGCGAGGCGGACGGGGCGCCGCGACCGGGCGGGATAACCGCTCCCTTGGCCGCGGCGCACGACCCGGTGCGCGTGACCGAGGAGTATCTGCTGGGGCTGCTGCTGCTGCACCGGCCGCTCACGGCTGACACGCGCAGTGAGTTGTCCGCCTACGTCCTCTCGACGGTGGAGCTGGCGCCCCTCCTCACAGCCGTGCTGGCCGGCGAGGAGCCGCCGTCCGAGGCCGACGAGACCGTCGAACGGCTGATTGCCGCCGCGGGTCTCCAGCCTCCGCTGGCGAGACATCAGCTTGCCGGCGCCGTACGGCTGTGCGTGACGCGGGCGGAGGAGGAACGCGCCCGGCGCAGGCTGTTGGAGTTAGGCGACGTGCTCTCACAGGTCGATGTCGAGACGGGGCGTGAGATGAACGACCGCACCCTGGAGGCGTTCGTGCGCAAAGAGCAGCAGAGCGTGCGGCTCGTGCGCGAGCAGGACGGTCGCCGCCGCCAGCCGTACGGGGACCCCTTTTATGACGTGACCTGACCGGCCGCGCCATCCTGGTCAGCATGATCGGAGAAGCAGCGCAAGCGTGTCAGCGAGGCCACTGTTGCGCGGGATGTAACACGCGCACGATGCGCACCTCGTTCCCCACGACACGGTACGGGACAATATAGTGAAAGGGTGCGACGACAAGTTCGCGTGTCCCGGTCTTGCGCCCAGGCCGGCCTATATGGGAATGGTCGGCGAGCATTTCGATAGCGGCGCGTATGCGCTCCACCACGCGTATCGCGGCGTCGGGGTTGTCCTTCGCGATGTAGGCGTAGATGCCTTCGATGTCGCGTTGCGCGGTCCGCTGGTAGAGGATCCTCATGGGTAGAGGTGTCGGGCTTCAGCGCGGGCGCGCTCCATCCCTTCCGGTGTCGTGATGCGGCCCCAAAACGCCTCCATCTCATCGTCAGGGACGACGTTGCCGGCCTCGAGATCGCGCAGACCTTCCTCGATTTGAGCGATCTGCCACGCTTCGTTGTCAATATACTGCTGTACCGCCTCGTTGAACAGGAAGTTGCGGCTGCGGCCAGTTGCCTGGGCCAGAGCATCAAGCTTGCTAACGACATCCGGACTCACCCGAATGCTCAGATTCATCGTCATCGTCATCGCATCATCCTCCGTAGCCTATTGTAACACAAACGGATGCGTCCGGCGAGATGGGGACGTACTCGTGGACAGCAGGACTCGTGGACAGCAGGACTCGTGGACAGCAGGACTCGTGGACAGCAGGACTCGTGGAAAGTCGGCGACGGGCATGTCTACTGGGACCGGCGTTCGCGGTGGACAATTCACAGACCCTGTCGTGGACAGACGGGCGATTGCCGCGGCCCTCCGCGTGCTATTATGATGGAAGCAAGAGATCGCAGCCCTGGAGCCCTGGCCATTGTAACCGGGAGTCACGCCCACCCGCCGGTGTGTGAGGATAGATGACGCAATTCCGTTGGTTCCTGCCGGGCATGCACGTCAAGCGATGGTTGTTACTGCTGGCCCTCAGCTTCGCGGGCTTCGGGCTGGGCGTGGCCGTCGTCCTGCAGGACCTCTACCAATACCACGGCTTCCGCTGGCCTAGCTGGGTCGGCATCGTCACCCTGAGCGCCACCGACCACCACCACGCCATCAAAGCGATCATCCTGTTCGCCATCGGCGTGGCCGGGGCCGTCTTCGCGGCTTACAAGCTGAACTCCTCCATCGAGGCCGCGCTGGGCGGGGACGACGAGACCAAGCTGGTCGACATGGTCTACCGGCACCGCCGCGGCCCGCGCGGGCCGCGCATCGTGGCCATCGGCGGCGGCCATGGCCAGTCCACCCTGCTGCGCGGCCTCAAGGAGCAGACCGATAACCTGACGGCGATCGTGACCGTGGCCGACGATGGCGGCAGTTCCGGCCGCCTGCGCCGCGAGCTTGACATCCTCCCGCCGGGCGATTTCCGCAACTGCATCGCCGCCCTCTCCGATGTCGAGCCGCTGATGGAGCGACTGCTGCAGTATCGCTTCCCCGACGGCTCGGGACTGGAGGGCCACTCCTTCGGCAACCTCTATATCGCCGCGATGCGCGGCGTCACCGGCAACTTCGAGGCCGCCATCAGCGAGACCGGCCGCGTGCTGCGCGTGCGCGGCCAGATTATGCCCTCGACACTGGCCGACCTGACGCTGCACGCCCGCCTGGTTGATGGATCGGTGGTCGACGGCGAGTCGCAGATCAAGCATCACACCGCCCCGCTCGACCATGTCTTCGTGCTGCCCGCGCATCCCGAAGCCCATCCCGAGGCCGTGCGCGCCCTGCTGGAGGCCGACCTGATCGTGCTGGGGCCGGGCAGCCTCTACACCAGCGTGCTGCCCAATCTGCTCGTCGACGGCATCGCGCAGGCCGTCCGCGCCAGCGAGGCGCTGCGCGTCTATGTGTGCAACGTGGCCACCGAGCAGGGCGAGACCGACGCGTTCGGCGTCGAGGACCACGTGGCCGCGCTGCACCGCCACCTGGGACCTGGCCTGATCGACGTGGTGCTGGTGAACCGCACCAACGAGGTGGCGCAGCGGTCCGACCACGTGCGGCCGGAGGTGGGGCGCTTCCCCGAGGCGCGCATCGGCGTGGCCCACTACGATGTGGTCGACCGCGCCAACCCGCGCTCCCATGACCCGGAGCGCCTGGCCGCGGCGCTGGTCGACCTGTACCGCACCCGGCGCTACGTCGTGCCCGCGGGCGCGCACCTGGCGCGGAGCAACGGTTACGACAGGGGCAACGAGGGCGACGCGCGCGGCCTTGGCAAGGATGATGGGCAGGGCGGCGGTCGCACTCAAGGGCCAGACGTGGACCGCGACGGGCGCAATGGCCGTGATGAGACGAGCGGCCGCGATACGAGCGGCGCGAGCAATGGGCGTGAGACGCCCTCTACCTCCGCACGGGAAGATACCGGGGAGCACGCCGTCGTGCGGGTGTAGGCGCCGGCGGGACGCGGGCCTGACCTTGAAAGGTCGGTGTGAGAGTCCCGCGCCGGGTCGCGCCGGGTCGCGCCGGGTCGCGCCGGGTCGCGCCGGGTCGCGCCGGGTCGCGCCGGGTCGCGCCGGGTCGCGCCGGGTCGCGCCGGGTCGCGCCGGGTCGCGCCGGGTAACGGGCCATAGGAGGCCCTTCAGGGTTCGTCTCCTGCCATGACCATTGATGGTCAGGCCGCGTCTCACAATCCCGAAGCGCACGCTGTCGGTGGCGGCGCGGGCAACGTCGCCCGTCGGGTACACTGATAGCCGTGATAGCGTGCGCGTGACCTCCCGGTAGCCGCTGAGCCGCCGATGGATCGGCGCTCCGGGAGGCCGAATTGAACAGAGAGCAAAAAGGGAGCAAGTAGGACATGGCCACAAAGATTGGCATCAACGGGTTCGGCCGCATCGGCCGTCAGGTCTTCAAGGCGATCCTCGACCATCATAGCGCCGACCTGGAGGTCGTGGCCATCAATGACCTCGTCGACACGGCGACCAACGCGCACCTGCTCAAGTATGACAGCAACTATGGGCGCTTCCCCGGCGAGGTCACAGCCGCGGAGGACGCCATCGTGGTCAACGGCCGGCGCGTCGCCGTCACGGCCCAGCGCGAGCCCGCGGCCATCCCCTGGCGCGAGTTGGGCGCCGACCTGGTGATCGAGTCGACCGGCTTCTTCACCGACGCCACCAAGGCCAGGGCGCACTTCGAGGGCGGGGCCAGGCGCATCATCATCTCCGCCCCGGCCAAGAACGAGGACATCACCGTCGTGCTCGGCGTCAACGAGGAGGCCTACGACCCCGCCAATCATCGCATCATCTCCAACGCCTCCTGCACCACCAACGGACTGGCGCCCGTGGCCAAAGTCTTGAACGACCGCTGGGGCATCGACAAGGGCCTGCTGACCACGATTCACTCCTACACCAACTCGCAGCGCCTGCTCGATATGGCGACCAAGGATTTGCGCGACGCACGCGCCGCCGCGCTCAACATCGTACCCTCGACGACCGGCGCCGCGCGCGCCGTGGGCCTCGTCATCCCCGCACTGCAGGGGCGCTTCACCGGCATGTCCTTCCGCGTGCCCACCCCGACCGTCTCGGTCGTCGACTTCACCGCCACCCTCAACGGCGATGTCACCGTCGACGAACTCAACGCTGCTTTCAAGGAGGCCGCCGCGGGGCCCATGGCGGGCATCATGGCCTACACCGACGAGCCGCTGGTCTCGATGGACCTCAAGGGCGACACCCACTCCAGCATCGTCAGTGGGATCGACACGCTCGTGGTTGGCGGCAACATGGTCAAGGTCATCGCTTGGTACGACAACGAGTGGGGCTACTCCTGCCGCGTCGGCGACCTCGCGGCGTACATCGCGAATAAAGGCCTTTAGCCGTTACTAATTAGTAATTAGCAATTAGCCGTTAGCCTTCATTGATGGCGAGCGGCGCCGCAGCCAAAAGCTAATGGCTAACGGCTATTCCACGAGGACTATATGCCGAAGAAAACGATCGACGATATCGACGTGCGGGGCAAGCGCGTGCTGGTGCGCGTCGATGTCAACGTGCCCCAGGACGAGCAGGGGGCGATCACGGACGATACCCGCATCCGCGCCGCGCTGCCCACCATCCAGGCCTTGCTGGAGCGGGGCGCCGCGGTGATCCTGATGTCGCACCTGGGCCGCCCCAAGGGCAGGCCCGACCCGCGCTACTCGCTGGCCCCCGTGGCCGAGCGCCTCTCCGCGCTGTTGGGGCAGCCCGTGCCGCTGGCCCCCGACTGCGTCGGGCCGCGGGTCGCAACCCTGGCGCACGCCTTGCAGCCGGGGCAGGCGCTCTTGCTGGAAAATCTGCGCTTCCACCCCGAGGAGGAGGCTAACGATCCCGCCTTCGCCCGCAGTCTGGCCAGCCTCGCCGACCTCTACGTGAACGACGCCTTCGGCTCGGCGCACCGCGCCCATGCCTCCACGGTCGGCGTGGCCGCCTATCTGCCGGCCGTCTCGGGGCTGCTGATGCGGCGCGAACTGGCCGCGCTGGGCGGGGCGCTGGACAACCCGGAACGGCCCTTCGCCGCCGTGATCGGCGGGGCCAAGGTGTCGAGCAAGCTGGCCGTGCTGCGCCACCTGCTGGCGCGGGCGGACCTGCTGCTGATCGGCGGCGGCATGGCCAACACCTTCTTGCGCGCCGAGGGCTACGAGGTCGGCGCATCGCTGCTGGAAGCCGACCTCATCGACACCGCCCGGGCGCTGCTCGACGAGGCCAGGAGGGCTGGAACGCAGGTCGTGCTGCCCGACGATACAGTCGTGGCCGAGCGCGTCGCCCCCGACGCGCCGCACCACCCCGCGGGTATCGCCGAGATCCCGCCCGACTGGTTCATCGTGGACATCGGACCCAAGACGCGGGCGCTGTACGCGCGAACCCTCTCCACCTGCCGCACCGTGCTGTGGAACGGACCCATGGGCATCTTCGAGATGGCGCCCTTCGCCGAGGGCACGCGGGCAGTGGCCCAGGCGATCGCCGCTCTCGCCGAGCGCGGGGCCACCAGCGTCGTCGGCGGCGGCGACTCAGTGGCGGCAGTCGAGGAGTTGGGGCTGGCCGATCGAATGAGCCACGTCTCCACCGGTGGTGGCGCCTCGCTGGAGTTCATGGAGGGCCGCGAGCTTCCCGGCGTCGCCGCCCTGCAAGATAGGTAGGACAGACGGCACAGCGAACGCTTCTACCGCAGTCGCGTGGCGTTCGCCGACGACTGGCCATACGATGCTTGGGACATGTAGGCGTCCGTCACACCTCGATCAAGGAAGACTTGTGGGCCAGCAGGAAAAGCGGTCGGAGATGAAGGAGCAACTGGAGATGCTCCTCCGCGAGCGAGGACTGATACGCGTGTCCGCGCCATTGGTCGGGTTGGCGCGGGATGCTATCCGCATGACGATCCGCAGGGTCGACGCGGCGGTGCTGGGGATACCCATACTCCTTGTCCCGTGATGCCCTGGCAGAGTCTTACCTCGCCGCGACCGGCCGGGACGACGCGTCCGCCTTTGCCGCCCATCGCGCGGCCGACAATGGTGATCTGGCGCCATTATCAGCCCTGGAGCGGGCATCATCGGATTGGCTACTCCTGCTCCAACTCGACAGCGACGCCGAGGCAGACATGGAATGGATAGGGACCGGTCTGTTCTTCTGTTGTATCCGGAGGGAAGATCTTCACAACCGTCGTTTTGATCGTGTGCAATGTGGGGAACACAGCATATGATAAGTCGTCATGGCTCTGACCCTGGCGAGACCCTGGCGCCACCGTTGCCCTCTCCCTGGATATGTGCTATTCTCGCGTGGAAAAGGCGAGGGTAGCACTTATGGCCACCGAGCGTATCTCGCACACGAACGATACCGAGGGCACGATCGGGGAGCGCATCGGCACGCACGACATCTCCGACCGATAGCGGCCCTGCTAGCGCGCAATCAGGGGGCCGGCCGCCCTGTCCTCGCCGCCGACGGGCTGGCCGGGCAGCGGGGAGAGGCGGTGGCGGATGCGGTCCCACGGGGCATCGGCCCAGGCGAACAGGCGGGCCAGGCACGGTTCGGCCCGGGCGCGCCTCCGCCCGTCGAGATAGGGGCGCTCGACGAGGTGGTGGAAGGCCACGCCCGCAGCGAGCCCGCCCATGCCGGCAACGACCGCGAGGATCGCCGGATGCGAGATCCAGCGCAGGCCGTACGTGTCGATCGCCTCGACCAGCGGCTCGTGGACGAGGTAGACGCTGTACGAGACCGTGCCCAACCACACCAAGGGCCGCCAGGAAAGGGCGACGCGCGTCGCCGTGGTCTGCGCCCCAAGGAGGATCAGCGCCGCGAAGGCCAGGCCGTAGAGTGGCTGCGTGAGGCCCAGCCGATAGCGCGCGATGTCCTGGACGTGCTGGAGCGCGGACAGGGCGCTGGTGGCGGGCAGTTGCAAGGCCAGGGCCAGCGGCGGCGTCAGGGTCAGGATCAGTGCCCAGACCGGGATGCGCTGCCTCCGCGCCACCAGATCGGCCGCCACCACCCCGCAACAAAACTCGAACAGGCGCGCGGGCAGCATGCAGGAGGAGGTATCGGGCAGCGCCTGCGGACGGTGCGTGACTACCGCCCAGACGATCGCGCTAGCGAGGCAGAGCAGCAGCGCGAGGCGCGGACGCGCCAGGCAGACGACGAGGGCGGCCGGGAAGGCCAGATACCACTGCCACTCCAGCCCCAGCGACCAAAAGGAGGTGTTGAGGTCGCCGCGGGCATGCGTCAGGTTATGCACCAGCGCGACGTGGCTGAGGACGCTGCTCCACACCGGGTAGCGCACCATGGAATAGAGGGGGCGCCACCGCTCGCGGGCGTACACCATGCCGGCCAGGACGGACAGGGTCAGCGCGACGTAGTACGGCGGCAGGATGCGCCACGCGCGGCGGCCAAAGAACTGCGCGGGGCGGAACCAGTCAAGGCTGCCCTCGCGCCTCTTGCGCAGCGGGCCGATCGACAGGCAGAACCCCGACAGCACCAGGAACAGGCTCACGCCCTCGTAGCCGTGCCAGAAGAGATTATCGAGGAAGGTGGTGTAGCCCACCGAGCGTGTCGTGTTGACCAGCGCAAACCCCCAGGCGTGGCTGATGAGCACCAGCGCGATCGCGATCCCGCGCAGCCCGTCGAGGTAGTCGATGTGCCCCTGTCGCCGCATGGCTCCCTACTCCAGAGCCGACGCAGCGTAGATTCGGGGAGCAGGGATAGGGTCGCTCCACTCACGCGCGGTATCGAGCCACGTCGCGATAGCGTCCTGTCCCTGCCGCACCGCCTCCTCATAGGTAGCGCCATGGGTGATGCAGCCCTCCAACTCGGGGACCGTCACAATATAGATGTCGCCGCGAGGGTCCCATTGGATCACCATGGAGTAGTGGGGGGCGGCCAGTGTCTCTGTATGCGACGTGTCTGTCGATACTGTACGTGTCGTCATGTTGTGCCTCCTGGTTGCGCGTCCTGTACTTTATCCAGCATAGCGCGAACTTGATCTTCCTGGTAATCTTGAGCGTCATCGCCATCCCTTCCAGCAAGAGTCAGCTTTCCGCGGACCAAAGGATGTTTCCAACCAGAGTGCGATCCTTTGCCCGGCTGCATAGTGAAACCGGCTCGTCGCAAGTCGGCTTTAAGCTCACGAATCTTGCGTGGCATGCGCCCTCCTTGATGAGGATGACCTAAACCGGGGGGGGCTACGTGTAATGATAGACTACCACGAGTTGTTGATCAGCGCCGGCCACGTGTGTTAGACTTCAGCCACCACCCGATGAAAAACCGCAAGCTGACCGATGATGCCGAAGGAGGCGCACGAGCATGGCAGTCTTCTCCACTCTACGTACCGGTGTCCTACTTTGGAGCGCCGCCTAAACATAGACCGCAACCGCTCACACCACTATCGCCTCGACTCTTTCTCCTGACGGGAGAGAGGGTAAGATCCCAGCGCACGGCAGCGCACAACCGATGCCCGGTCGCACGTCGTTATCCTGACGCCGTCGTGTCCGTGTATTGCCCCGCGGCCATAGTCGTGGGTAGGCCCTACTCTTCCGACGCGGTCATAGCCATGGGCGCTCCAGGTAGCCGAATGCTCAGTACCTGAGCCTTACCCGTGGCCTTTTTGCGTCCTCGACACTCCGCTTCGCGTTGCGCCGAGGACGAGACCCCTTGACGACGCCTGACCGGCCACGGTAATCCGTGGCCGGTTTTACTACTTTTATGCGCGTCGCTCCGGCGTTCGCGCCTTTGTACAAGTCGTGTCGTCGCACGGTTGGAGCAGAGATACGTGATGTCTACTCGTGTCGGAGACGGCCGCCGTCTCCTTGGCGTCTACCTGCGCCCGCAGCAGCGTGCCGTCGGACTGCTGGCGCTCCTGCTCGTGGCGAGCATCGGCCTGCAGCTGGTCAACCCGCAGGTAGTGCGCTACTTCATCGATACGGCGCAGGGAAGCGCGACGCACTCGGCGCACCCGGCGCACGGGGTAGAAGGCGCGCTGCTCGCGGCCGCGCTGATCTTCATCGCCGTGGCGCTGGTGCAACGCGCCATCGCCTTTGCCGCCGTCTACCTCGGCGAAAACGTGGGTTGGCGCGCCACCAACGAGTTGCGCGCCGACCTGACGCGCCACTGCCTGCGCCTGGACCTCTCCTTTCATAAGGAGCACACGCCCGGCGACCTGATCGAGCGGGTCGACGGCGACGTGACGCTATTGGCCACCTTCTTCTCGCGGTTGGTGGTGCGGATGCTGGGCAATGCGCTGCTGATGCTCGGCATCCTGGCGCTGCTGTTCCTGGTCAACCCCTGGGTCGGCGTCGGCCTCGGCCTCTACACCGTCGCCACCGTGCTGGGGTTGCGCCTGGCACAACGGGTCGCGGTGCGGCGCTGGGCCGCGTCGCGTCAGGCCAGCGCGGAGCACTACGGGTTCCTGGAGGAACACCTCGCCGACACCGAGGAGGTACGCGCCAACGGGGGAGAGGACTGGGTGATGGGCCGCCTCTACCGCCTCATCCGCGCCCTGATGGAGCGCCAGCGGGGGGCGCGCCTGGCGGGCAATCTGACCTTCATGGGCGCCCACGGGCTCTACGCGCTGGGCTATGCGCTGGGACTGGGCGTCGGCGCCTACCTTTATACGCAACGGCAGATCTCGATCGGCACGGCCTACACCATTGTCTACTACATCGGCATGCTGTACAACCCGCTGGAGCAGATGCAGCAACAGGCGCAGAGCCTGCAGCAGGCGCGGGCCGGCATCAGGCGCATCGGGGAGCTGCAACGGCTGCGGCCGCGGGTGCGCGAGGCCACGCCGGCGCCTGCCACCCTCGCCGCAGGATCGCTATTGGTCAGCGTCGAGGGCGTCTCGTTCGCCTACGACGACGGAGACCGCGAGCGCGACGATGACGATAACGTCTCCTCCGCCCACGACAACGGTAGCCCTGATCGTGACGATAACGGCCACCGCCCCCGCTCGCGTCGGGTCGTGGAGGACGTGTCGTTCGCGTTGGAGGCCGGGCAGGTGATGGGGCTGCTGGGCCGCACCGGCAGCGGCAAGACGACGCTGGCGCGGCTGCTGTTCCGCCTCTACGATCCCACCGCGGGCTCGATCCGCCTGGACGGCATCGACCTGCGCGATGTCGCGCTGGCCGACCTCCGCGCGCGCGTGGGCATGGTGACGCAGGAGGTGCAGCTCTTTGGGGCCAGCGTGCGCGACAACCTGACCTTCTTCAACCCGCGCGTTCCCGACCGCCGCGTCGAGACGGTCCTGGAGGAGTTGGGGCTATGGGACTGGTATCGCGCCTTGCCGGCCGGCCTGGACACGGTCCTGGCGACGGGAGGCGGCGGCCTCTCGGCCGGCCAGGCGCAACTGCTGGCCTTCGCCCGCGTCTTCCTGCGCGACCCCGGCCTGGTTATCCTCGACGAGGCATCGTCGCGCCTGGACGTGGCCACCGAGCGGCTGCTGGAGCGGGCCATGGACCGTCTGCTGCACGGCCGCACCGCCATCGTCATCGCGCACCGCCTGGCCACGGTGCGGCGCGCCGATACCATCATGGTCCTGGAGCACGGCCGCGTGGCCGAGTATGGGCCGCGCGAACAACTGGCCCGGGACCCCGACTCGCGGTTCGCCCGCCTGCTGCAACGGAGCGGTAGCGGGCAGGAGGTACCGATCGTATGAGTACAAGCGATCACGGTGGGAACGGCGCGGGAGGTGGTGGGATCAAAACCTGGCCGTTCAACCGGCGGATGATGGCCTACCGGCCGTGGCCCTTCGCCGTCTACGCGGTCTTCCATATGCTGTTCTTTGTCGGGCAGATCGCGCCCGGCCTGATCGAGAAGGCCGTGTTCGACCGGCTCGGCGGCGTCGGCGCGGTCGCGCTGGGGCCGTGGGCGCTGGCGGCCCTCTACGCCTCGGTCGAGTTGGCGCGGCTCGCCACCACGTTCGGCACGATCTGGGGCGATGTCACCTTCCAATACATCACGGCCGGGCTGCTGCGCCGCAACGTGCTGGCCGCGGCGCTGCGACGGCCGGGCGCGGTCGGGTCGCCCGTCTCGCCCGGCGACGCGGTCGGCCGCCTGCGCGACGACGTGGAGGAGGTAGCGGACTTCCCGACCTGGCTGCCCCACGTGGCCGGGCAGGTCGCGGCCGCGGCGGTGGCCATCGCCATCATGGCGCGCATCAGCCTGAGCATCACGCTGCTGGTTTTCATCCCGCTGACGGCGGGAGTGGTGGTGACGCGGTTGGCGTGGGCGCAAATTCACCGCTACGCGCACGCCGGGCGCGTCGCCGCCGGCGCGGTGACGGGATTCCTGGGCGAGTCCTTCGGTGCGGTCGCCGCCGTCAAGGTCGCCGCGGCCGAGGACGACGTAGCGGCGCGCCTGCGCGACCTCAACGAGACGCGCCGTCGCGCTATGCTGCGCGCCCGCCTGTTCAACGAGCTGCTCTCCTCGGTCTCGGATACCAGCGTGGCGCTAGGCATCGGCGTGACCATCCTCTTGGCCGGCCGGGCCATGGCCGCGCGCGCCTTCACCGTGGGCGACTTCGCCCTGTTCGTCTACTACCTGTGGTTCACCACCGACCTGCCCTCGATCCTGGGCACGTTCATCGGCGACTACAAGCAGCAGCAGGTCTCCATCGAACGGTTGGTCGAGCTGGTGCGGCCCGAGCCCGCCGCCGCGCTGGTGGAACACCATCCCCTCGACCCGCGCGACGCGTCCCCCGCCCTGCCGCTTCCCGAGCAGCGCGACGGCGACCGCCTGCGGCAACTCGACGCGCGCGGCCTTGCCTACCGCTACCCCGGGACGGACAACGGCATCGCCGGGATCAGCCTGTCGCTGACGCGCGGTTCGTTCACCGTGGTGACGGGCCGCGTCGGCGCGGGCAAGACGACGCTGCTGCGCGCGCTGCTGGGCCTGCTGCCGCCCGACGAGGGCACGATCCACTGGAACGGCGCGCCCATCGGCGACGCCGCGGCGTTTTTCCGCCCGCCGCGCGCCGCCTACACGGCGCAGGCCCCGCGCCTGTTCAGCGAGACCTTGCGCGACAACATCCTGATGGACCTGCCGGAGGACCGCGTGGACCTGCGGGGCGCGATCCGGTTGGGAGTGCTGGAGGACGACGTGGCGCGGCTGGAGCGCGGGCTGGACACCCTCGTCGGGCCGCGCGGGGTGCGTCTCTCGGGCGGGCAGGTGCAGCGCGCCGCCGCGGCCCGCATGTACGTGCGCGCGCCGGAACTGCTGGTGTGCGACGACCTCTCCAGCGCGCTGGACGTGGAGACGGAGCACACGCTATGGGAGCGCCTGTTTGCGCGGCAGCGCGACGGCGTAACCCTGCTGGCCGTCTCGCACCGCCGCGCCGCGCTGCGCCGCGCCGACCACGTCGTGGTGCTCAAAGACGGCCGCATCGAGGCCCAGGGCACGCTGGACCACCTGCTGGCCACCTGCGACGAGATGCGCCGCCTCTGGGACGGCGACCTTGACGATGGCTCAAACTGACGCCGGGCAACCCTCACCCTCAACCCCTCTCCCGGCCGCGGGAGAGGGGAGCAGCGGCAATAATTGGTTGGCGCGCAAAAGTCCTGGGAGCGCCGGCCGCTTGCCCGCTGAGGCTGAGCCGGGCAAGCGGCTCGTGCTCCCAGTCGTCCCAGAGCTTCTGCATTTAACCATAATTCACGGCTACGGTCGCTCAAGGCGCCGCGGCTGAAGACACGTGGGTGTCCGTCCCCCACCGTGCGCTGATAACCGCGGGCCGCGCCCCATCGAGGCCACGAGATGCGCGGCGCGCTCAGGCTCCGTAGCCCTTTCACGCGCGGGCGACGGCCCTGCACGAGGCGATGGGACGCGGCATCGTGGACCAGCCCTCCCTCGCGCGGGCGACGGCCTGCTCGAGCGACAGGGCCTGTCCCCGCGCCCGCTCCGCGTCGAAGCGATCGTCCCCCAGGGCGGCCCGGATGGCGGCGATGACGGGCTCGTAGCGGGCGCGGTCCGGCGGCGGCAAGGGGGTATCCGCGGCCGCGCGCAGGGCCGCCGCGACGCCATGGAGCTCCGCCGCGCGTTCCAGCTCGCCGCTCGCCCACGCCGCGACAACCAACCCCTCCAGGCAGGCCACGACGCTCAACGCGTCCGGCGCCCGTCCCAATAGCGCCAGGCTCTCCCGGTACAGGCCCTCCGCCCGCACGTGCGCGCCCCGGTCGCGCGCGATGTCGGCCAGCACGCGCAGGGTAGAGGCGGCGCCCCAGCGGTCCCCACTGGCCCGCCTGAGCGCCAGGCTCTCCTCGGCCTGCGCCTGTTCCGCGCGTCATCGCCCGCGTCGTGCGCCACCACCGCCAGGTTGGCCAGGGCGAAGGGGACGCCCCGCCCGCTCTCCGCCGCGCGGAACAGGCGCAGGCCCTCCTCGTGCAGGGCGCGGGCACGCCCGGTCTGTCCCTGGGCGCGCGCCGCCAGGCCCAGGTTGTTCAGGGTCACGGCCATGCCCTCCGTGTCGCCCAACTCGCGCTTGAGTGCCAGGCTCTCATGATACAGCGCCTCCGCCCGCCCGTAGCGGCCGCGCTCGCCGGCCACCAGGGCGAGGTTGTTGAAAGAGGCGGCCGTGCCCCGCGTGTCCTGTAGGCCCTGCCGCAGCGCCAGGCCCTGCTCGTAGAGCGCGCGGGCGCGCGGGTGGTCGCCCGTGGCGCGCGCGATGTGGCCCAGGGTGTTGAGCGCGGCGGCCATGCCCTCCTTGTCGCCGGCCTCGCGGTACCGGGCCAGCGCCCGGTCGCAGCGCGCCGTGGCGACCGCCTAGTCCTCCTGGCCATAGGCCAGCAGGCCGGCCCCGTCGAGGACCCGCGCGCGCGGCAAGGGCGCCACGTCCTGTCCGCTCGCCTCGTCCGCCGCCAGCAGGCGCTCCAGCCAGGAGCGCCCCTCGCTCAAGTAGCCGCGCGCGTACCACGCCGGCCACAGCGCCGCGCCCAGGCGCAGCGCCGTCGCCGTGTCGCCGTCCTCCAACGCCCAGCTCAGCGCCGCGCGCAGGTTATCCGCCTCCTCTTCCAGGTGGGCCAGCGCCGCGGCCTGCCGCGGCCCTCCCAGCGCGGCCGCGGCCGTCTCGGCCAGGGCCAGGAAAAAGACCGCGTGCCCCCGCCGCAGGGGCGCGAGGGCGCCGCCGGCCGCGGCCCGCTCCAGGCCGTACTCGCGCACGGTATGGAGCACGGCGAAGCGCGGCGCGTCCGCGTCGTGCCCCTCCCGCCGCAATAGGCTCTTGCGCGCGAGGGCGCCGAGGGCGGCCGGCACATCCACCTCGATCCCCCCGGTCCCCCCGCTCCCCTGGCCGTCCAGCGCCGCGGCGCTGGCCTCGACCGCGGCGAGCGTGCCGCCGCCGACGCAGACGCACAGGCACAGGAACACGGCCTGCTCGGCAGGGGCCAGCAGCTCGTAGCTCCAGGCGATGGACGCGCGCATGGTGCGGTGGCGGCGCGGCGCGTCGAGCGGCCCGTCGGCCAGCAGGTCCAGGCGCCGCGCCAGGCGCGCCGCCAGCGCGGCGGGCGCCAGCACCGGGAGGCGGGCCGCCGCGAGCTCGAGGGCCAGCGGCAGGCCGTCCAGCCGCGCGCAGACGTCGGCCACGGCGGCCGCGTTGGCCGTGGTCAGCGCGAAGCCGGGGACGGCGACGCGCCCATAGTGGAGGAAGATGCGCACCGCCGGGCAGCGCGCGAGCGCCGCGAGGTCGGGCGCGTCCGCGCGGCGCGGCGCAGCCAGCGGGAGGACGTCGAAGCGGTGTTCGCCGCGCACGTGCAGCGCGTGGCGGCTGGTCACGAGCAGCGTCAGCCGGGGGCAGTCCCGTCGCAGCGCGGCGACGAGGGGCGCGGCGTCCGCGACGTGCTCGAAGTTGTCGAGCACCAGCAAGAGCCTCTTGTCCCGCAGGTGGTCGCGCAGGGCCTCCGGCAGCGGCCGATCGCCGAGGTCGCGCAGCGCGAACGCAAGGGCGATGGCCGCGGCCACGTGGTCGGGGGCGACGACCTCGGCCAGGGCCACGAAGGCCGCGCCGTCGGCGAAGTGGGTGCGCGCCGCGTGGGCCGCGCGCAGGGCCAGGCTGGTCTTGCCCACGCCTCCCGGGCCGGTCAGCGTGAGCAGGCGCACATCGGGGCGTCGCAGCAGCGCCACGAGTTCCGCTTCCTCCCGCTCTCGCTCCAGCAGCGGGACGGTCTCGGCGGGCAAGGGATCATCGGACGGGCGCGGCTCCTCGCGGCGGGCGGGGAGGGCGCGGGCGGCGTCGGGCGCGGCGCGGGGGCGCCGTCGGGCCGCGCCCGATAGCTCGGCGTGCTGGTCGTGCGAGAGCCGCAACGCCGTGGCCAGCAGGGCGATCGTCTCCTTGTGGGGAGCCTGGCGGGTGCCGCGTTCCAGCGTGCTGATGGCGTTGGCGCTCAACCCAGCCCGGTCGGCCAGGGCTTCCTGGGTGAGGCCCGCGGCGATGCGATGACGACGCAGCAACTGCCCGACATCCCGGGGCTGTCCAGGGTCCAACTCGGCGGGACGTATCGAGTCCATACGGGTACCTGCTTCCGCACCGCCATGGTGCGACTCCGGCACTGACCGCTCTACCGGCTATAGTAGCATAACGACCGCCTCATGACCAAACTTGCGGTGCCAAACGATGACCCCCGACCGTATCGTGGGCCATTCGTGCGAGATATTGTGCGAGACATCGTGCGAGTTGTGTGTGGTCAGCGCGGCCTCCAGGCCCCACAATAGGGGAGAAGCGGCGCTCACCGGGGCGCACGACGCGCCTGGCCCGGCAGCGCCGCCGCACGCATATCCGCGCGCACGCCCCATCCGGTTTTCGGAGGGGGTGACCGGCGCGCGACCGATTGACCGACGTATCCAGTAAGAGAGGAACAGCCCATGACCGCGCATCGCCCGATTGTCCACCTCCGGCGCCTGCTCGTGGCCGGCCTCGTGCTGGCCACGCTCATCGCACACCCGTCCGCGCGCGCGTCCAGCAGCAGGACCGTGACGCCCCCGCCCGCGCCCGCGCCCGCCGCCGTCGGCGCCGACCTGTGGCATCTGGACCGGGACAATGCATTGACCATCCAGGAGGACAACGGGACGCGCAACGTCCAGCTCTTCGCCGCGCCCGACGGCATCCCCGACCGCACCGGCTGGCGCGTCCGCGACCTGCGCTTGAACGTCATCTCCAGCACCGCCACGATTACGCCCACCGACCTGCCCTTCGCGCTGCACCTGGCCGCGACCAGCGCCGGCCCGACGCTGGCCTCACTGGTGAGCGAGGACCGGGTGACGCTGGGCATCGGCCTCGCGTCGATCAACGGAGCGCCGCCGGTCGCGGTCCCCGGCCAGCCGATCGACAACGCCGTGGTCTACCGTGCGCCCGTGCCGTCGTCGTCCAGCGACCTGTCGCTGGCCGCCACGACGACGGGCCTGAACGTGGGCGTGGTCCTGCACGGCGCCACGGATAGCGGACCCTACGTCTTCGCCCTCGGCCCCGACCCGCGCACGCAACTCAGCCCCAAGGCGGACGGCGCGGTCTGGGTCACGCGGGCCATCACCGGGTACGGAGACACGGGGATACCGTACTCCGGCCAGCAGCCGGAGTACATCCTGGGCGCGCCCATCCTACGCGACAGCAACGCGGACCCCGCGGGCGCCGTCACCAGCGGCCCGGTGAGCATGACCGTGGTCACGTCCACCTCCGGCCAGCCGCAACTCGCGCTGAGCATCGACCCTGTCTGGCTGCACAGCCCCGCGCGCGTGTTTCCCGCGTACCTGCAACTGCCGGTCTCCACGTCGTACGCGGCCAGCCACAGCCAGATCGTGGGCACGGTCACTAGCTGCGTGCCCGCCGCCCCCGCGCCGGCAGCGGACCTGGTGGTGGGGACCGAGAACGGCTGCACGTACCACGGGCTGGTGCGCTTCGACAACGTGGCCTCGCTCCCGCCGGGTTCGTCGATCGTCTCGGCCACGCTGAGCCTGTACACGCCAGGGCAGACGGGGCCGACCGGCGTGCTGGTCTATCCCAACGCGCCCAACGCGCCCGCATCGCCGGGTACGGCCTCCCCGCTGTTGGGGCAGCAGCCCAGTTGGAACAGCGCGCCGGTGATGATGACGGGCACGACGGGCCTGGCCCAGAGCGACAGCGGCGGCCAGCGGCAGAGCTGGGACGTCACGCGCATCGTGCAGGGCTGGGCGCATGACGGGCGCACCAACGGTGGCTTCACGATGGCCAGCGCCGCGTCGCCGGTGCTTTTCACCACGGCTCACTCCGTCCCGGCGACCACCGTGTGCTCGCCGCAAACGGAAGGCTGCGCCATTGTGCCCACGAACTGTGTCCCGGCCGTCTATTTCTGCAACCTGGCCCCGGACCCCCATCCCATCCCGGCGGGGACGGTGCCCGCGTCTGGCCAGTGCGACTACGCTCGCCAGGTGTACAACACCTACGCCTGCGTCCCACCGATGCCGGGTCAGTGCGGCTATGTCGGGGCGAATCCAAACGGCGTGCCTCCGTTGTACACCATCATCTCGGTCAGCACGTACCAGTGCGTCCCCCGGGCGCCCTATCCGGGCAACTGCACCATCAACGTCTGCGTGCCGGGCGCCTCGAACCTGCTCCCGCGGCCCCTCCCCAATCCCTGCGCCTCGTCGTCCCTTACTCAGAATTGCACGCGCTCCCTCGAACCGGTGCTCACCGTGGTCTATGCGACCCCGGAGCGGACGCGGCCCGGACATCTCCCAACACCGCCGCTCGATGCCACGTCGTCCACGTACAACGACGGGCAGTATAGCATCATCGGATTCGCGGGGGAATACAGGCCCGACGGTGCTACTTGCGCCGGCCTCTGCGAGCGGACGAGCATGCTCTCCAACTTCGGCGTTTCGTACGAGCGTAGCGGGCTCAGCCTGCCCTGTGCGAGCAACTCGTCTACTCCCCTCTCACCTGGGGTTGCCTGGTGGAACGGTGGCGCCGGTCCTGCTCATATCCCGGCGTACGATACGATAAAGGACTCCCTCAGCAAGGGTATCAGTCCTATCACCCAATTTGGGCTGGATTATAGTTGCCTGGACACCAACGGCAACACTGAATATGCTCAGATCCGCGACTTCGTCAGCAGCATACCGCCCGACATCGCCAGTGCGATGGCCTCTACGTCGACGCGGATGTACTTCGAGATCGGCAACGAGGAGAACATACACTCGGCCTGGGGCAGCTACAAGTACATTTTCATGTACATGGCCCACGCACTACAGGATGGCCTGAGTCAAATGGGGATCAACAACTACGTCATCCTCACCAACGGCGTGCTCCAACCAACGGCCACCCCTAAAGTGGGATGCCCGATTGGTGGACCCCAGGGGCAGGATAACGTCGACTACATCCATGAGGTGACGACTTATGCCGAAGAGAATGGCGTGGACCCAGGCCACCTGGGCGTCGCCGTTCATCCCTACGGGTACGATTCCGGCAACAACTACAACCAGTACTGGCAGAACTACGACCAACAATACGCGCTCGGAGGTGTCTGCTTCGACATGGATGCCATGATCGCCACCTGGACGAGCAAGTTCCCCAATATGCCCGTCGTCTTCACAGAGATCAACGAGTCAGACCATGGATACGATCCCGTCGGGTTGGGATTTTACCTCGCGGACTTGCTGACCTATCTCTGGGACAACGACTACAGTCCGTTTCCCTACAGCAGTCCCCTCCGCGTGATGATCTACCGGGGATTAGACACCGGCGGCTACCTGGGCATCTACGACGACAACGGGAACGATAAGGGGACGGATGTCGCGTACTGTCCCAATGATGGCACCATTCAGGGCAGTCCGACCGTGTCGCACGTCGTCAACAACCTGCTGAACGTGTCGTACTACTGCTACTGACCCGTGTAACGGCGCCAGGCAGCGCGGGCGGGGCGCCGGGACAGTCCCGGCGCCCCGCCCCATGCAGCGGACGATGCATCCGTGAGAAACGCATCCTGCGCGGGCGCTCAACCGCTCCCTATAATGGGTGGCAGTGACAAAGAAAAGAATGGAGGGAAACGATGGGCGGCCAATCGCGCAAGCGCACGACGATAATCGCTGTCGCCGTCATATGTGTCCTCGCCGTGCTGCCCGTGCGACCCACGCGCGGCGCCGGGCGCCCGTTCGGCAAGGCATCCCAGGGTTGCGCCGCTTCATCCACGGCCACAATCCTGACCACGATGACGGCCACGGCCACGATGACGGCCACGGCCACGATGACGGCCACGGCCACGATGACGGCCACGGCCACGGCGACGGCCCCGATGACGGTGACAACTGCGGCGACGACGGCCCCGATGACGGTGACAACTGCGGCGACGACGGCCCCGATGATGGCGTCGGCTATGGCTCTGCCTGCCCTGTCCATGAGCAACCTGGCGACGGGTCCCGTCGTGCGCACGATCCCTCTGGGCGCGGTCGGCTTTGCGGAGGTCGTGGTGGCCGCGCGCGAGGGCCGCGCCTTCGTGCTCGCACGTGACGCCACGATCGTCCTCGACGCGCGGACGGGCGCCGTGGTGCGTACCGGCCCGCCCTCCCCCGTGTTCGGGGCGGTCGCCGTCGACGAGCGGCGCGGACGGATCGTCGTGGCCGGGCGCACCACCGATGGGTCCGGGATAGTGGCCCTGCTCGACGCCCGCAGCGGGTCCGTGGTGCGGTCCATCGCGGTGGCGGGGCAGCCGCGGGCCGTGGCCGTGGACGCGGCCACGGGCCGGGCCTTCGTGGTGGAGGACCCGTACAGCCACCGCGTGCTGGTCGTCGACGAGGACAGCGGGCGGGTCACACAGGTCGTCGCCGTCCACGGCGACCCCTCGGCCATCGCCGTGGACGAGGGGTCGAACCGCGCGTTCGTCCTCTCCAACGCCGAAACCGTCTACTCCCACCCCCATGCCCCGGAGAACCTGTCCGGCTACGTGAGCGTCCTGGACGCCTGCAGCGGGGCGTCTCTAGGCACGGTCCCCTTCGCGCGGGCGCCCTACGACGTGGTGGTCGGCGCGGGGGCGGGGCGCGTCCTCGTCAGCGGGCCTGGCTACCTGAGCATGCTCGACGCCGCCACCGGGCGCGTCCTCCGCACGACCCCCATGCCCTACTACGGCGGCATTCTGGCGCTCGACGAGCGCACCGGGCGCGTCTTCAGCCTGGGGGGGTACAGCGTCTTGGTGTTCGACGCCCGGACGGGCGCCCGGCTGGCGAACGTGGACCTGGCCTTCGAGTATGCGGGGTTCGCCATTGCCCTGGGCGTGGACGCGCGGGCGGGCCGGGTCTATGTGCTGAAGCGGAGCCCATACGACCATGACGAGACGGGGACGACGCCTATAGGGCCGGGGCACGTCGTCGTGCTCGACGCGGCGACGGGAGAGATCCTGCGCACCATCGACATAGGCGTCTTGTCCGACGGCAACCACCTCCTGGGCGTCGACCCGGACAGCGGGCTCGTCTTCATACTTAACCAGCGTAACGACACTCTGAGCATTATCAACGGACACCGCCTGTGACGCGCCCGCGCCCACCCCGCGGGTAGGGGCATCGCGATCCGGGTGATCCGGGCCGGCGCCGCCTACCACCACTAGCTGAACCAGACGTACCACTGCTATTGACGGATGCCGCCGCAGGGACAGGCGGCGGGGGACAGGCGGCGGGGGACAGGCGGCGGGGGACAGGCGGCGGGGGACAGGCGGCGGGGGACAGGCGGCGGGGGACAGGCAGCGGGGGACAGGCAGCGGGGGACAGGCGGCGCCGGCGGGGCGTCCAAGGTAGCGCGCCCCGCCGCCGGCCGGCCGGAGCAACGCACCCGTGAGAAACGCATCATGCGCGGGCGCGTCCGCTCCCCTATACTACGCACCATACGTATCCCCCTACACGACACACCATACACCATACGTACCATGGGAGACGAGCACGCGGAGCGGCCCGAGGACGGGCCGGAGGTGGATGATGGATGTTCGATGGCGTGGGCGTGCCGTGGCGGCCGGCGCGGCCCTGACCTGCCTCCTCGCCAGCCTGTCCCCATGGGCGGCGCGCGATGCCGGGCAGGCGCGCGTCAGCCTGGGCCACGCCCGAGCCAGCCTGCCCGCAGCCACCCCCGTCCCCAGCGCCCTGCCCGCGGCTACCCCCGTCCCCAGCGTCGCGCCCGCGGCCACCCCGTCCTCGAGCGGCACGGCCTCGGCGAGTCTCCTCCCTACCCAGGCAGCTTCGGCGACCTCGCCCCCCACCGGCACGGCCACGGCCACCAGCACGGCCACGATTCTGGCCACGGCCACGGCCGCCCCCTGCCCGAGCGCGACAGTCATGCCGACTCCCTCCCCTGGCGGCGCGGCCGTCGCCTCCCCAATCCCGTCGGGCGCGGGCCATGGACTCCTGGCGCGCACCATCCCGCTGCCCTGCATGGCCACCCCGGTCGTGGTTGTGGTCGCCCGTCGCACCGGCCGCGCCCTCGTGCTCGCCGACGGCGCGACGCGCGTCCTCGACGCGCGCACAGGCATGCCGCTTAGCGGTAGGCCGGTCGCGCTGCCCCTGGCCCCCTGCGTGGCCGCCGTCGACGAGCGGCGCGGCTGGGTCGTCGTGGCCGGGAGCCTCCTCACCGGGACGCTGACCACGGGCGGCGTGACCCTGCCCGACCTGCGCCACGGCGTCGTGGCCGTGCTCGACGCCCGCGACGGCGCCGTCCTGCGCCGCGTCCCGGTCGGGGGCTTGCCCTGCGCCCTGGCCCTCGACGCGCCGGCGGGCCGCGTGCTCGTCCGCGAGGATGCCCCCGACCCCGAGCACCAGCGCGTGGTCGTCCTCGATGAGGCCAGCGGCCGGGTCGTGCGCGCTGTCGCCTTGCAGGGACGCGCGCGGGATCTCGCCGTGGACGCGGCCACGCACCGCGCCTTCGTCCTCTCCGATGACCAGCCGGTCTACACTAACGCCAGCAGCGTGGTCGTCCTCGACACCCGCGGCGGGGCGGTGCTGCGCACGGTCACGGTCCAGGGGCAGCCCCTCCAGTCCGTCGCGGTGGATGCCCGCACCGGGCGCGCCTTCGTGTCCAGCCGGGGGACGCTGACCGTGCTCGACGCGGCCACGGGGCGCGTCCTGCGCGCGCTCCCGGCGCCAGACCCCCTCCGTGGGCAGGCCACCGGCGGCGCGTACCTCCGGCTGGTCGCCGACGAGCCGGCCGGCCGCATCCTTGGCCTGCTGGAGAACCGCCTGGCGGTGCTCGACGCGCGGACGGGCGCCCTCCTGTCCAACCACACGAGCCTGGGACCGGACCCCATCGCCGCAGGCCCGCTGATCGACCCACGCGCGGGCCGCGCCTTCGTGCTGTCCCTGAACCTGCGCGTGGGGATGCACGGGTTGCTCATCAGCGGGCCGGGCTACGTCGGCGTGTTCGACGCCGCGACGGGGCGGCGCCTGCGCACGGTCACGGTTGGCGCCGTGGGCAATCCCCACGCCCAGTCCATGGCCGTCGACCCGGACAGCGGCCTCGTCTTCAGCCTCAACGACTCCGACAACAGCGTGAGCGTCATCGATGGGCGCCACCCGTGACGCGTCCGCGGGTTGGACCAAAGGAAAGGAGACGGAACCTATGCTGACACGGATGACGACACGACTAGGCGCGGCCGCGGGGATCATTGTGGCCATGGCGGGCATCGCCCTGACGCCGGCGCGCCCGTCCGGGCCGCGCCCCGCCGGGTGACCGGCGCCCGCACGCTCCGCCTGTCCCCGTCGTACCTGCCCTCACCGAGGGCGGTCTTCACCGCGACATCTTCACAGTGTACTCACTTCAAGGTAAAGCTGTCGGCTCCGAGGGCGGATCACCGATGCGCGTTGTCGGGTGACGCTATTCCTTCAGCATAGGGTTGTTCCATGACAATTCCGTGATCTGCTGATGACAAAATGGTGATGGCGTCATCTTCCAGGACTTGACCTGACCGGACAAATCTCGTACCACTCACCTATGACCCTACAGGGGTAAAAAGGCTAATCGCGCTTGTCCTCGAAAGGGAGGGTGTCACCGTGTTGCTCAATCGTCGGCCGCTCGTCGTTGGGCTCCTCGCCCTGACCCTCATCGGCGCCGCCCGGATCGGCGCGGCGCGCGTGGTCCCCGGCGCGCTCGTGTCGCCCCGCCCGCGTCCCACACTCCTCAGCGCGGCGCCGGTTGCCTCTCCCTTCCCGGCCGTTCGCGGCGCGGGGATGCCAGCCCCCTCCCTGGCGCCCCCACCCGGTTGGCAGGTGTTCGTGTATAGGGGAGGCGTCGCGCCGGCAAGGAGGGGACAGACGCCGGGTAGTATCCCTGGTTACAGCCTTGCCTATCCGCCCCACTGGACCGCTCATCTGTGGCCCGACTCGCTCGCCGACGACGGCCAGCTCGATCTGCGGTCCCCGGCGGGAAGCGCGATCAGTATCATGCTGATCCCGGTGCGCCCTCACGGGCCGACGCTGGCCGAGCAGATCGCCCGCGATCAGGCCTACCTCGCGGGCGCGACCCGGGACAGCGTTGCGCTGCCGCTCGGGACGGCCGTGCGCCTCTCGGGGACCCCCTCGCAAGACGCGGCCGGCGTGACGGGCCAGATCCTGTATCTGCAACGTGGCGCGGTAGTCTATCGCCTGTTCTCGACCCACGTAGCGGGGGCGCCCGAGCGCGACGCGCTGGCGCAGGTCGCGTCGACACTACACGTCCCCGTGCCAGCGAACGGTCCGTTCAGCGCGCCGACGCCTCCCTTGCCGTCCTCACCGGCGGGAGGGACGTGCTGCCACTGCCCGGCCCAGGGCGGCGGGTGGGGCACAATCCTGACGAGCCTGGACAGCGTCCCCGTCTACTCCAACGCGGGGAACACCGACAACGGGTGCGTCACGGGGTATGGACTCTCGTACCAGTGCGTCGAACTCGCCCAGCGCTACTTCGCCCTGCGCTGGGGCTACCCCGCCATCTGGAGCGGTGTCTACGGGGCAGCCGACATGCGCACGCAGCATCCGGGCGACATTGTCTTCACCCCCAATGGGGGGGTGCCTGGACCTCAGAAGGGAGATGCGCTGGTCTTCAACGGCGGAACCTTCGGGCACGTCGCGCTGGTGAGCGGTGTCGACCGCGCACACGATCGGATCGAGGTGGTCGAACAGAATTGGTCGCCCGCGGGCGAGGCAACCCTCCCACTCTATCCCGACAACTCGATTGGCCTGCGCAACAACCTGCCGACCTCCTATGCGGTCGCCGGGTGGTTGCACAGCCCGCAAAATACGCCGTCCCCGCGCGTGGCAAGAGCACAGTCCACCACCGATGGCCGTGCGCACCTCGGACGAGGGTCGGAACCATCGGGACGTCGATGAACTATATGTCTATGGTGGTCGCGATCCCCGTGACCGTGCGTCAGGCGCCGGCAGCCGCTTTTGCGGGTCCTGCTTGCGCCGCGTGCTCCTGCGCGAGCGCCGCGCAGATCATACTATTGATCGACACGCGCGCATAGAACGCGGTCGTCCGTAGCCACTCGTACGTGTCGTTGTCGAGGCGGACGTTGTACTTGACCTGCGGGCCGCCGTCGAGTGTGGCCTGACCTGGCGCGCCTCCCGTGGCGTCCAGGTTCGCCCGGTAGGCCGCCACGGACTCCAGGACGATGCTATTCATGCTGCGCCGCGAGAGGAAGCCACGCAGGCGCATCCACTCGTAAAGGTCGGCCGGGAGGCGGCACTGGATGAAACGTCCGCGGCCCAGCTCCTCAGCAGCCCCGCGGTTGGTCGGCGCGATGGGATCCATACGATTATCTCCTCTGTGAAGCCTGTTCTTGTTCGTGTCACACCAGACCGATGGACTGCCGCAGGCTCTCCCTTACTATAACGCGCAACACGGCACAAGGGCTACAGATATTCCACCAGTGTGCCACCCCGTCGCATCGGTCTACGCCCGGTGGTGCGCTCAACGGTGGCGACAAGACCACCGATCGGCTCAAGCTCAGCGCGCGGCCAGCCGCACAAGGATTGCACACCACGGTCCCATGTGGTGTACTCTAAGGTATGACAACTGATAACGACACTCCATCATCGCATGCGCACTTCGTCCAATGCCGGCTCCCGGCGGACCTCTACGAGTGGATGCGCCTGCGCGCTTTTCTGACGCACCGCAGCATGAATAGTGTGGCGCTCGCCGCCATCGGCGACTACCGCGCGGCGGTAGTCGCCGGACAGGCCAAGCCGGATAAGAGCCAGCCCGAGAACGGAGGCGTGACCAAGTACAACGTCCGCGTCGACAGCGACCTCTACGAATGGCTGCGCACGACCGCGTTCTATGCCCACCTGTCGATCAACACGCTGGTGGTGACCTCGCTGGATCGGTACCATGCCGCGCACAAGGACGAAGGCCCGGCCGCGTAACAGGGTAATCGAGCGGCTTTTCGTCGCCGCGGCGACCTCCTCGGGCGTGCCGCCTCCCTTGACAGCGATGTCCTCGCGCGCTACCATCTTATCAGGCGATAAACTGGAACGCGCGGACGAGAGACGTGGGCGAGGAAGGGATGGGACGTGGCTCGCACGAAGCACGGACATCCGCCGGCCGAGGATGGCGGCGAGACGCGGAGGACGATCCTGCGCGAGGCCCAGCGCCTGTTCATGGAGTTGGGCTATCGCGCCGTCTCCACGCGCCAGATCGCCGACGCCTGCGGGCTGACGCAGCCCGCCCTCTACCACCACTTCGCCGACAAGCAGGACCTCTACGTGGCGATGCTGCGGGAGAACCTGGACGCGGTCCGGAACGGCCTGGAACGCATCGCCAGGCGCGACGGAGACATCGGAACGCGTCTGCGACAGGTCGTGCGCTACCTGCCCGCCACGCGCTCCGATCTGGGCCAGATGTTCCACGATATCGACCATGAGGTGGGGGCGGAGGCGCGTCGGATGCTCGAGGAGGCATTCCACCAGAGCGTTGTCGCGCCAATTGCCGCCATCTTCGCGGACGGACTGCGGCGAGGACTGCTGCGCGACCCGCGCCACGGCGGCGCCGACCCGGTCACGGCCGCGTTCCTGCTGCTGAGCATGCTGCGGTACGCATCGGCGCGCGGGGATCAGCAGACGATGACCGCAGACGACGCGCGGCATGCCGAGACGGTCGTCGACGTGTTGCTGCATGGCCTGGCCGTGCCTCGCGCCGGCGACAGGCTCGAGCAGCCCGAGCAGCCCGAGCAGCCCGAGCAGCCCGAGCAGCCCGAGCAGCCCGAGCAGCCCGACGAGGAGCGGAAGGGGATGGGCCACCATGGCGACGTGACAGAATAACCAGCCGCATTTTTTATTGCGCGCTGCTTATCAATTGACAAGGCAAGGCCGTGCTGCACGTGCAGAACTGAGGCACAGTTGCGATAGCGCGCCGCCGGGTCGCGCTATTCTTCCTGACGTAGTACAGGTTTCAAGGCTGATAGCTGATAGAGGAGGAGACGGCAATGGACCGTTCGATGCGGGCCGCGGCGTCTGGGCGCGGCGATATAGCCAGCATACCTCATGGGAAGGCGGCCACGACCTCGGCAGCCGGCGCGGACGACCCGTCCTACAAGTGGAAAGTGCTGGCCTCGGTGGTGGTGGGCCTGTTCATGGTCATCCTCGACGCCACCGTGGTCAACGTGGCGCTGCGCGCGCTGCAGCAGAAATACGCGGCCTCGACCAGCGACGTGCAGTGGGTGATCAGCCTGTACACGCTGGCCCTGGGCATCGCCACCCCGCTCTCGGGCTTCCTGGGGGACCGCTTCGGGACCAGGCGCATCTACATGGGCGGGCTGGCCCTCTTCGTGCTCGGCTCGGTGCTGTGCGGCCTGGCCCCTACCCTCCCGCTGCTGATCGCCGCGCGCGGCCTGCAGGGCATCGGCGGCGGCATCGCCCTGCCGCTGGGCACGGCCATGCTCTTCGGTGCGTTCCCGCCCGAGCAGCGCGGCGCCGCCTTCGGCGTGTTCGGCATCGTGCTCGTCTTTGCCCCGGCCAGCGGGCCGCTGCTGGGCGGCTGGCTGGTCGACCACAACCTGATCCCCTGGATCTTTTTCCTCAACCTGCCGATCGGCCTGCTGGGGCTGGCCGTCAGCGGCCGCTTCCTGCATCGGAGGCGCGCGGGGCGGACGGCACAAGCCGACGTCCCCGGCATGATCCTGGCTCCCCTGGGCTTCGGCGCCCTGCTCTTCGCCGCCTCGATCGCCGGTGAACCGGGTGCCGGCTGGGCCGACGGTCGCGTCCTCGGAGGGCTGGCCGTCGGCGTCGTGCTGCTGGCCGCGCTGGCGGTGGCCGAACTGCGCGCGCCCGAGCCGCTGCTGGACCTGCGCCTCTATCGCACGCGCAGCTTCGCGCTGGGCAGCCTGGTGGGCCTGATCGGGACAGTGGCCCTCTTCGGCGCCGAGTTCCTGTTGCCGCTCTACTTGCAGGTGTTGCGCGGCCGCACCGCCTTCGAGGCCGGCCTGTTCCTCTTGCCGCTGGCGATCGCCTCGGGCGTGGTCATCCCGCTGTCGGGCGTGCTCACCGACCGCATCGGGCCGCGCGTGCCCGTGGTAGCCGGCTTCCTGCTGCTGGCCTTCAACACCCTTCAGCTGTCGCAGGTCACGCTGGGGACGAGCCTGACCTACATTACCCTCCTAGTCGTGCTGCGCGGGATCGGCATCGCGCTGGTAGTGCAGAACGCCCAGGTCGCGGCGCTGACCGACGTGCCGCCGGCCCGCCTGTCGCGGGCCACGCCGCTCTACAGCGCGACGCAGCAGACCCTGCAGGCGATCGGCGTGGCCGTGCTGGCGACCATCCTGTCCACCGCCGTGACGGTCGCACCCCCTAGAGGCGGCGTGCCGGCCAACCTCTCCCGGCTGCCCGCCCCGGCGCGCGAGGCGGCGCTAGCCGGACTGCACACGTTCCAGGGTCAGTACATCACGGGTCTCCAGCACGCCTACGTCGCCGCCTTCATTGTCTCCATCGTGGCCACGCTGCTGGCGATCTTCCTGCCCGGCTGGCCCGGCGTCTATCGTCGTCGCAACGAGACGGTCACAGCGAAGGATACAGTCACAGCAGCGGGCGCCGGTGTTCCCGGCCAGGACGCCTCCGCCCCCCTACCCCAGGCCGTGGCCGAGCGGGCGTAGCACACCCCTCACCCCCGCCCCCTCTCCCGTGCACGGGAGAGGGGAGCAGGACGCGCGTCATCGCTCGTTCTTATGTCAATTCAACGCGCCAGGGTCCAGCGCGGGAGCTGAAGCCGGGGCAAAACGGTGCGCGTGAGGGATAGGTGCGCTCCGGAGGGCAACTCCGACGTGAATACATTGTCGGCAGCCGCGGACTCGCCCATCAGATGAGCGCCCTTGATACGGCCCAGGACATCGAGCGGCCGGCAGTCCCTCACCACGACAAAGCCCATGCTCCAACTCATGCCACCCTCCCGGCGACCGTGCCGCCTACCATGCCGGCTTACTCCAGAGACGCCCACGTAAGTATGCCGCGACGTATACATCTGTGTCGCATGACGTTGACTATGTAAACACAAATGGAGCACATTCTAGGAGAGCGTTGCTGGATAGAGCAGCGTTTGACCAGGCGACAGAGTAGGAAGGTGAGAGATGGCGTCCGGTACGGTCAGGTTACGGGAGAGGCCCCACGTGAGGAATAGTAAGGAGCCGATGAAGCGGGATCGGTTGCAGGTGCGGCTAAGCCTGGCACAGAAGGCTCTGCTGCAAGAAGCCGCAGCCATCGAGGGCCGGTCGCTGACGGACTTTTTACTCGCGCATGCTCAGACCTCGGCCGAGCGCGTCGTCGCAGCCCAAAAGGTGACTAGGGTCAGCGCGGAGTACGAGCGGGCCTTCGTGGATGCTCTGGTGCCCCCCCCACCGCCGAACGCGCGCCTGCGCGAGGCGGGACAGTTCTTTGATGCCGTCATGGGAGACAGGTAGGGGAGGATCGCGGCTTTGGACATCGATGCCGCGATCAATAGACTTCGCGCCCTCGGCCTGCAACCGACGTGGATCGTGATCGAGCCGTTCGAGTCGGCGGCACGCGACCGCACGGATTTCTCTTGCGGAGAGCTGCCGCTCGACGACTACATCAAGACCAGGGTGAGCCAGGACCTGAGGCGAGGAGTGACCCGTTGCAGCGTCCTTGTGTCCGAACCAGGGCATTCGCTGGTCATGAGATACTATACCCTCAACGCCCATACAATCGCCCTGAATGAGATGCATCCCACCCTTGCCGAGAAGATGCGTGCGTACCCTATCTTGCCAGCAATCCTACTCGGTCACCTGGCCGTGGATAACCGCTTCAAGGGGGCGGGGTTGGGCCGACTGCTGTTGATGTATGCCTTGAGGACGTGCCTGGAGGCCTCTTTCCGGATCGGGGCCATCAGCGTCGTAGTCGACGCACTCCACGACAGAGCGGCGACCTTCTATCGGGGCATGGGGTTCGAGCCAATAGGCGTCGATCCGCTGCGCCTGCACCTATCGATGGCTACGGTGGCCGCCCTATTCCCCCGGCGCGCGATAGCCCTTCGCGCCCTGCACCGCACCTCAGGGGACCCGTTTGCGGTCGCGGAAGATGCCGAGTAAGGAGCATCAGGCCCGGCCGTCCCACTCTCCGTAGAAGCGGGCCAGGAACTCTTCCATGAAGACATGGCGCTCGATGGCGATCTCCCTGGCCGTGGCCGTGTTCATGAGGTCCTTGAGCAGCAGTAGCTTCTCGTAGAAGTGGTTGATCGTCGAGCCGGTGTTGGCGATGTAGGCCTCTGCCGAGTCGTGCGGCAGCGGCGGCGCGTCGGGGTCATGGAGCGGACGACCCTTGTGGCCGCCGTAGGCGAAGGTGCGCGCGATGCCAATGGCCCCGATGGCGTCGAGGCGGTCGGCGTCCTGCACCACCATGCCCTCGCGCGTGCGCATCGGCGACGGCACGCCCGCGCCCTTGAACGAGAGCGTGCCCACGATCTCGCACACGCGCTCCGTGGTGTCGGCGTCGACGCCGGCCTCGCGCAGCCACTCCCCGGCCACGCGCGGGCCGACCGAGGCATCGCCGCCGTGAAACTTCCAGTCGGCGATGTCGTGCAGCAGCGCGGCCAGTTGTACCACGAAGGGATCGACCGGCTCGCGCGCGGCGATGTGCAGGGCGTTCCGCCAGACGCGGTAGACGTGCCACCAATCGTGCCCGGAGCCCTCACCGATCATCCGCGCGCGGACGAACTCTTCCGTCCGCTGTATCGTCCGCTCCTGAACTTCGGTTAGCGAATTCATATTCTCTAACTGCCTTCCCCTTCTTGATGCGGGCCACGGCCGCCTGGACGTCTCGTGTTGACGGTCGTCGGCCGGTCAGCAGCAGGGGCATGCTGCCCCGCCACGCCGTCACGGCATGCGTGCTCTGTCGGTGCGGATAGCGCAGCACCCAACGCCCCGCGCGTAAGGCGTGTTCGTTGCCGGTTATCGTGCCGTCGTACTGGGCCTCTACATCATACGCCCAGAGCCCTCCGAAAGCCATCTCGCACGCGCAGCAATCCTTCAAGCCGCCACCCAATACGCAACCCAGCGGACGAGGGACATGGCAACATCGACGATCGTCCAGGGATGGCGATCAAGTTGGGCCAGCACCGCCCGAGCCAGCGCCGTCGCGCCAGCAGTACCTGGAGCCGCCGCCTCCGTGGCGAGCAGTGCGACCCAGTCCGCCCGCCAATACCGCTCGACGGCGTTGGAACAGGCGGCGCACGCGGGATAGGTCGTCCCAACGGGCGAGCCACAATGACGACACTGCTCGATAACCCGAGGAGGGGGATGGCGCCGGCCGCCTGGCGGCCGGCGCGAC
>JAABUZ0100002286.1_pt1 | contig 32418 bp, 27 predicted proteins | sample 5562091 | NCBI WGS metagenome assembly JAABUZ01 (sample SAMN12813069, study PRJNA571459) | rock metagenome | isolation source: Antarctica rocks | place: Antarctica: Victoria Land, Linnaeus Terrace sud | collected 2015-12-21
GATGAAGACTTTGACCCTACCTATGCACAGCGCCATCACGCCGTAGCCTAAGCGCGCGGACGTCACGCGCGGCAGACGGTCGGCGAGGACGACACGCGGGCAGACGTGCGCACGTCTTCGCGCGGCGTCCCCGTCTGCCCGCGTGTTGCCGCAGCCGAAACAGGGGTTCAAGGGGAGGCTTCCCCTTGGTCGGGCGCAGCCCGACCGACGCTACCGCGCGCACTCGCCCTTAAATAGCAAAGACATGTTCCCTGAATTTTGCCCTTGACAATCACTACTGTATCTTCCGTAACACTACCCCATAAAGGAGAAGGGGCGGTAGGTAAGAACCCTCCCGCCCCCTCGTGCCCGCCGTGGAGTCCCCGGCCACTACCGATCCACGTCCGGCTCGTCGCCTGCGGAGAGGTCCCCGACCCAGCCATCGTCGCCGACTGGCTCCTCCCCGCCCGCGTCAGCGGCCCCGCCCGTCACGCCCAGGTTCCCGCCCTGGTCGTCCGCGGGCGGGGCACCCTCGTCACCCTCGTCGCGCTCGTGCTCCGGCTGCGCCGCTTGCGCCTCGACCGGCGTGGGCGGCGGCAGGATCAGGGGCGGCGGCGGCTCAAGCGCGCCGTCCTGGCGATCCTGCCCGAGCGGCGGTACCCAATACTGGCCCCTGGCCGGCGCGCGGTCCTTCACCTCGTCATCCTCGAAGTATCGGCGCTGCATCAGGCGCACGGGCGAGAGGTTGGGCATTTTGGCGAGCAGTTCGTCCTTGCCGATGTTCTGCACCTCGTCGGGCGTCAGGAGTGGCCGCTTGGTCTCGCTCTGGTTCTGGCCGCCCCGATCGGTGGTGACCTGGAAGCGCCCGCGCTGGACGCTCGCCCCGAGCGTGACCTCTGTCGCCTGCCCCAAGACCGACTCGCTAAACCACTTGGCATCCTCGTCGACCATGTTCGAGAGCCCGATACGAGAAAGGCACGCGCCCTTGATGGCGATAAAGCCCTTCTCACCGTAGGTCTCCATGAGCTGCGCGGTCATCTGCACGACGTAGACGCCGTAGACGCCGGCGCTCCGCAGGAGATTGATAGCGGTCGTAAACTTCGGGACAAAGCCGACATTGCCCCACTCGTCGCCGTACACGAACACATCGCGCGCCAGCTCGCCGCCCGGCGTTCGGCGCGCGGTGTCCCCCAGGACGCGGAACAGGTCCATGAAAAAGGCGGCCGAGAGCGGCTTTAGCTCCTCGATGTAATCGGGGTCGAGCGCGAGGAACACGGCGACGGGCCGGCCCTCTCCGGTGCCCAGGCGGGTGAGTCTCACCTCGTCGCGGCTCGTCGTCGCCTGCACGCGCTCGTCGCTCATGATAGTGAAGCGCGGCGTGATCTCCGCGAACACCGAGCCAAGCAGCTTATCGTTCGCCTTGAGCGCGGCCATGAAGCTGAACGCCTTCTTGCGTGCCAAGGGCGACGGGCTCTCTTCCAGGGCCGCGATCACGTCTTGCGGTCTTTGCCCGGTCAGGAACTCGTCCAGGTGCGCGAGCGTCACGTCTTGGACCGGTCGCCCCGTGCGCTTGGCCGCCTCTTTAGCGAGGTCTTGCAGGTGGAAAATCCCGGCCATCAGGACTTCCCGCGCCGCCTTGTCCCAAAACGGATCTTTCTCGCTCTTGCCGGTGTTGGCGACCCACGCATCGCACCACAGCGCCGTGAGCAGCGGCGTCAGGCAGCACGCGAGCGGGTTGTACGCCATGCTCGTTTCTGGCGAGAAGAAGTTGACCACCCACACCTCGTAGTGCTTGGCCAGGTGCGTGGACGCCTTCTGCAGCAGCTCCATCTTGAGGTCGGTGATCACGAGGTCACGCGTCCCGGTCTCGCGGAGCAGGTTGGCGAGGATAAAGCCGCTCGTCTTCCCGCTACCGATAGGGCCGATGATGAGGGTGTTGAGGACCTGCGTGGCACGGTCCATGGCGACGCTCACGCCGTCGCGCATCCCCAGGACGAGGGGCGCCCCCTTATAGGAGACCCGCTGCATCTCCGCGCGGGTCATCCATCGGGCCGAGCCATGCGCCGTCGAGGGCTTGAGCGGCTTGGGCCGGGTGTACAGGAACCAGCCAACGCGCCAGCCGATGGCGCCGACCGGGACGCACGGCAGCAGGATCTCGACGAGGATAGCCCAGCCGAGGCCGCCGTGCGCCGACGTGTGCAACCAGGCGTAGCGGCCGTCGATGTCGCGCGTCCAGGCGACCCAGGACGGCCCGCCGAAGCCCTGCGCCACGTCGAGCGCCCACGCCATCGGGTAGGCCAGCCACACGTAGAGGTGGCGGTAGAGGGCCTGCGGCAACCCCAGGAGCGTGACCAGGGCGAGCGCCGCGAGGGCGTAGAGCGCCAGGCGGACGCGCCGGGACAGGCGAGCGAAACGGGCGCGGACCTCTGCTCGTTGGAAAAGAATGGACGGTCGCCGCGCCTTATTCATTGCCGTGCCCCCCGTCGCCGATGCCTGTGGGGACGGCCGCGGCGCGGGCGTCGATCAGCCCACGCGCCGTTTCCAAATCACCTGCACGTCGGTGGTGTTGCCGTCTGCAGAGCGAATGGCGCCCCTCAACGATAGGGGATACGCGGCGACGAGTTCCCACCCATCGGCGCCCATGCTGTTCATCGTCTGTTCGTACTCTTTCATCGTCCGTGGGAGTATGACCTCGGTGTGGTACTGCCACGCCCCTCCCGCCGGCGTGCCCGGTCTGTACTGCTGCTGCGTGTTGGCCATCGTCCGTCCCTCCATCGTCGTGCGGGGCCGGCAGCGCGAGGAGGCGCAGCCCGGCCCGATCCACTAGCGTCCCTTCCAGCGTAGGCGCAAGGTAGCCCCTGTGTCCAACCGCGTTGAGGTCAGCCAGGCGTAGCTTGTGCGCGAGCAGCGCGTCCATCAGCTCCTCGTGGGCAAAGCCCGCCGCCGCCGCGATCTGGGCCGCCGAGCGGTCCGCCGGCGGCAGCGCCTCCCGCGCCTGGTGCCACAGATGGTAGCGGCCGATGGTCTCCTCCCGCGTCCAGCCGTCCTCCTCGGGGCCGGCGAGCAGGCCGGCCGGCCGCGGCCGGCCCTGCCACAAGGCGGTCAGGTCGTCGGTGGCCATCTCCGCGCTCAACGCCAGGAATGTGCGTGGAGACGGCAGCCCCACCACGCGGACACCCCGGACAAGGCGGCGACCATCGCCGGTGGCGCAGGTGAGCGTCCACACGATGGAACCGCCGCCGGCGACAGCGATAAGGAGCGAGAGCTGGGGGGCGAGCACCGCGGCCACCAGCGTTACGAGCGCGATCCCGAGTGCGGGCAGGAGCATCCCGCCCGCACGCTCCTCGTGCTCCTGCATCTCGCCGGCGATGCGCGAGAACTCGTACCAGGGCATCCAGGTATGCCACCGGATGCGCGCCCGGAACGCGGGCCTCCTCATTGGGTTTGTCATGGGTGTTCTCCTCGCTGTCGTCATTTAGTTGCCTACCTTCCCGAAGCCGCCCGTGGCCCACTTCCTTGCAGCTCCTACAGCCGTGCCAACGCCCATGTCGGTGACGGACGAGGCGACGGCGCCGACGACCGCCCCGGCCGAGCCGACGAAGCCGCCCACGATCGCGGGCATCTTGTAGAGCATGAAGGTGAGACCCAGGGCGCCGAGCGCGGCCGAGAAGCCGCCGAACTCGGACATGGGGCCGCCGGCGGCGAACATCAGCGCGATGAGCTTGAGCGCCACGGCGTAACCCACCGGCCACAGGGCGATGCTGATGAAGATGCGCGCCCAACTCTTGGCGATGGTGTCGAAGTAGGGGCTGACGAACAGGGCCAGGCAGAGCGGGCCGACGATGTAGAGCCCGCCCAGGATGCCCTCCCCGAACATACGGACCACGACGGAGAGGACCACGATGACCCAGCCCACGACCATCACGAGCACGTCGAGGACGCCGGTGAACGAGAAGGCGTTGCCAAAGGCGAGGATGGCCCCGCGCACCGCCGTCCAGGCGCTCTCGCCCTGCGCCAGGGGAAAGCCATTGATCGTGTCCGTGGCCGTGTTGAGGGCGGTGAAGCCGAAGCTCATCAGCTGGGGGTAGCCCAGAATGAGGCCCGTCACGACTACGGCGCGGCGCAGCGGGCTGGTCAGTTGGGCGAAGTCGCCCACCCCCAGTTGTTCCAGGTAGCGCGCGAACACGCCGATCATCAGGAAGCCGAAGAACAGGACGCCGGCGAGCTGCTGCAAGGAGGACTGGAAGCGACGCAGGCCGTCCCACTGGAGCACGTGGGGGTCCGCGATGTTGGGGTGGTAGGTCAGGTCGTGCTGGAAGGGGGCGACCATGGCCGTCCACGCGTCGCTGACGCCGTGCTCGAGGGGCGAGAAGATGGAGACCACCAGGTCGTTGAGCCAGCCGCCGATGCTCCCGAAGATGGCCGCGACGAAGCCGCCGAGGTCGGGGCACCAGCCGAGGAGGCCGGTGCAATACTGGGCGTGGTTGCCGGGCGGCGCGCCCTGCATCGGGACCGAGAACAAGGCGACGGCGCCGGTGCGGTTGGCGCCCACGGCCCGGATGGTGTGCCCGCCCGGCGTGGCATCGGCGGGGATCGTCACGTCGAGGTTGGCGGCGCCGGTCTCGTCGGTCTCGTCGGTGGCCAGGGCGTGCGTGTCCTTGTCCCAGTAGAGGGTGAGGGCCGTGTTCGGCGGGAAGTCGGACGCGGCCGCCCGGATGGTTGTGCCGGTGATCCCCGCCGTCGAGGACAACGCGAGGGCCGGGTGGTGGGTTGGTGTGGCCGAGGGGACCGGCGTGTACGTCGGGCGCTCGGTCGCGGTCGGGACCGGCGTGTACGTCGGGTAGGGGGTCGCGGTCGGGAGCGGCGTGTCGGTCGGCGTGTCGGTGGGTTTGGGACCGGTGGGCGCGGCCGAGACGGGCAGGGTCGGCCCGAGAGCGGTCAGCGCGGTCAGGGCGAGCAGCAGGCCGAGCGCCAGAGCCGCGCCCAGAGCGCGCACGGTGGAACGGGACAGGGTCATCGGGATACCTCCGCTAGGGGTGCAGATGGCCGGCGAGGAGCGCGAGGCCCCCCGCCAGCGCGGCCAGGCTCACCAGGACGGTGAGCGCGAGCATGAGGGTCGTGCGCGAGCCGGAGCGCCCGGCCCACGGCGACGAGGCCCACGGCGACGAGGCCCACGGCGACGACCAGGGACAAGGGGAGGGCGTGCGGCATCGCTACGCCTCCGTGCCGGCGAGCTGCCGGATCGCGGCCGCCATGCTGCCGAGATGGGCGACGGCGGCGTTGCGCTTGGGCACGTCGGTCCAGGTCTCGGTGGTGAAGGCCCAGTATTCGAGCGGCGGGGCCATGACGCCGACCAGGCCGCGGCGCCGGCTGCCGTCCTTGGCCTGGCGGAACAGCATCATCTGGCCCTCGTGCAGGCCGGTCAGGGTGTGGGCCTCCTCGACGGAGCATTGCAGCGTACGCGCGGCCCACTGCGCGGTGTCCTCGCTCTCGCGCACGTCGGCCAGGCGGAAGACGCACTTGAGGGAGGCGGCGTCGAAGATCGGCTTGGTGCCGGGGCGGATGGCCTCGCTGAGCTGCTGGGAGGCGAAGGCCAGGATCAGCCCGATGTGGCGGCTGCGCTTGGCCCAGTTGGTCAACTCGGCGCCGGCCTTCATGAACTCGGAGAGGAACCAGCCCTCGTCGATGGCCAGGAACTCGGCGCCGTGGCCGCGCGCGGCGTCGAAGGTAGACTTGGCGCGGTGGGCCATGGCGTCGGTGACGGTGAACAGGGTCAGGGCGTAGAGGCGGGGGGCCAGGCCGTCGAGGTTCCAGCAGAGCACGTCAGCCCCGACGTCCACCCGCGTCGGACGGTCCACCAGGTGCGCGTAGCGGCCCGCGCCGTACACGGGGTCGCTGACGTACTGCAAAAGCGTGGCGTGCAGCTTTTCGAGGAGTTCTTGCTTGCGCGCGTTCAGCCCCTGCTCCCTGGACAGTCCCTCGATGTGGGCGACCAGCTCGCGCTCCAGCGGCGCGTCGTCCCCGCGCAGCGGCCGCTCCTGCCCGGCCACGACGCCGTGCGCCCGGTAGACGGCCTGGATGGCGCGGTCGAGGACGCCGCGGATCTCGTCGTCGAGTTCTTGCCCCGGATTGCACAGCATGATCTCGTGAGCGGCGATGAGGAAATCAACCTTCTTGGCCAGGCGCATGCCGGCGGGGAGGTCCCACAGGTTGAGGATGGGCGGGTCGGCGTGGCCCTCCGCGCCGGGCTCGATGTAGGTGCCGCCGCACAGCTCGACGAAGGGCCGGAAGTGGTCGGCGCGGGCGATCAGCGTCACGCGCTGGCCCCTGTAGCGCGCCCACAGCGCGCAGCGCAACAGCCAAAAGGTCTTCCCCTGGCCCTGCGCCCCGGTGACGACCATCACGCTCGTCGAGAGCGTCGGGTGGATCAGGTCGAGCAGCACCAGTTCGTGCCCTTTGGAGGTAAAGCCCACCGGGAAGCCGGTCGGCGTGCCGGGGTTGTGCGCCAGGTAGGGGAGGCCGTTGCCGATGACGGCGGTGTGCCACCGCTTGGCCCGCCGCCGCGCCGTGTTCTGTCCGAGCGGCAGCGAGGCTTGCCAGAGCGGCTTCTGGTAGCCGCGCCCCTTGCCGGGTTGGATGCCCAGGCGCGTGCCAATCAGCGAGAGGGCGCGGCGGCGGGCCGTGTCCAACTCCTCCACCGTGCGGGCGTGCAGGGTCAGGACGACGGTGGAGAGGGCCAGACCCTCCTCGGCGCTGTGTAGCTCCTGCGCCAGGTTCTCGGCCTCGGCCTTGTTGTCCTCGTCGTCGAGCGAGGGCAGCTTCTTCTTCTCGTAGGCCCGGCGGACGCTGGTGGCAAAGGCCTTGCGCTTGCGCAGGACGCGGCCGCGCTCGCGCAGGTTGTCCAGGCCGCGCAGGTGCCAGGAGAGGCGGGCGTTGCACTCGATGGCAATGAGGTCCGCGAACGTGCCGGGGTTGGTCAGCTCCTTGGAGCCCAGGAAGTAGAGCGTGCAGGAGTACAGCGCCGGCGTCCCGGTCCCGTCGGCGGCCAGGCCGTGCTCGACGTGGCGGCGGCGCTCACGCCAGTACGCCGGTGTCAGCGCCTCGGCCAACTCGCCCGTGTCGCAGGCGGCGGCCAGCCCCTCGGGCGGGGGCATGCCGGGGTTGGCGCTGCGCCAGAGGAAGGCGAGGGTGTCGGCGCGGCGCAGGCGGCGCGCGGGCAAGTCGGACGCCTTGAGCTGGGTGAGCGTGTCGTCCACGGCGGCGTCGAGGCCGCGCCGGTCCACGGTCTCGGGACCGCGGCGCCGGACGCCCATCTGGTCGCGGAACTCCTCGATGAGGCCGGCGAGCCCGCCCTTGCGCTCGGGCGCGGGGGCGACGACGGCGTAGCCGGAGAGGTCGGGGACGTGCGTGCGCGCGACCTCCCCCTTGATCCAGCCGAGCGTGTCGCCGGCGACGCCGGCCAGCTCCGGGTCGGCGGTCGTGACGAGGGCGCGCAGGCCGGCGATGGCGTCCTCCGGCGCGGTCGGGGTGCTCTCGATCACGGCTTGCAAGGGCTGGGCGTGGGCCAGGCCGTGGACGAGGGCGGCGAACTCGCGGCAGACGCGCTCCTGGTCGTAGGGGCCGAGGGCCGAGAGGTTGAGGAAGGCATCGACGCGCACGACGGCCAGGCAGGTCCCATCCGCGAAGACGATGGCGCCGTCCGGCTCGACCGTGAAGCGGCCGGGGCCGGACGGCAGGGGGAGGGGCGTGCGCAGCCGGGGCAGCCGGCCTGATCGCGCCGACTTCGGGACTGTGGTCGTCTCGGTCGCGACACGACGACCCCGCGTGGCGGCGTTATGCTCCGTGGCCGGCGTGCCGTCCGGGCAGGGCTGGGATGCGGGCGACGATGGCCCGGAGCGCGGCGGCGACGCGGGCGCGGCCGGCGCGGCCGGCGTGCGCACGGCGCACAGGCGAGCCAGCGGCGCGGGGATGTCGGGCCGGGAAGGGGTTGGGGTTGGCGTGGGTGCCATGGATGGGCTCCTTGCGATAGGTGTGGCGGCGGAAGGTATAGGTCAGGTGCTGGCGCACGACGGGCTCGCGGGTCGGGTCGGCGGCGGCGTAGCACAGGACGGCGGCGATCCCACCGGCGAAGCCGGTCAGGATGACGCGGCCGGCGAGGACGCCGAACGACGTGGAACCGGGCAGGTAGCCGCTCGCCCACCAGAGGGCGACGGCGAAGAGGGCGGCGGCGAGCAGCGCCACGGTCTGCGGGATGGTAAGGTTGGCCGGCCCGCGCCAGGGTTGGTTGGGCACGCGTGGGCTGCGGCGGTTGCGCTGGGTGTGTAGCGACTCCATGGGCGATCTCCATAAAAAAGGCGGCGGACCTGGCCGTTTACCACGACCAACGTCCGCCGCTGTGGGCGGCCGGCGTGCTCCTAGATTTGCGCGCCGGTCTTGCCGGCCAGGGCGGCGGCGAAGACGCGGATCACGAGCATGAGGATCATGCCGATCCAGGCGCCGCGCGTGATGTCCGCGCCGTGGCGGTAGCCAAGGACGCCGGCGGTGGTGCCCATGCCGGTGCCGATGATGCCGAGGCCCACCGCTCCGAGGACGAACTGCAAGCCGTAGGCGTTGATGAGCGTGATGAGTTGGTCCATGTCGTGTCCTATCCTTGCTGATGCGTTACTACTCTTGTCGTGCAAGCCAGGTGGTCGTCCCATTGATCGTGTGAGAGGAGCAGGAGCCACTCGCCGGTGCGCGTGACCGTGGCCCCGACGTGCCAGGCCTAGGCAGCCGACCACGCGCCGCACGCCGGCGGCGACGTAGCCCACTGTGCCGGCGACTCGGCCGTCCAGGGCATGTGCCCGCTCCTCGCCCCTCGTGTGCGGTCCCTCCCTTCTCGTGTGGTAGCCGCCCCTGCTTGCGCAAGGAGGCCCCGACCTGCTACGCTCACGGGCAGAGACGCGCGCCTCGGCCCGCCGCCCGCCAGCGTCTACTATGTTTTCACAACGTACATAGTAGACGCTTGATCCAGTGTATACCACGGATGCGGGGGTGTCAATGGATGCGTGTCGTTGACGGCGTGATCGCTGCGCCGCTGCTGTGTATCGTGGGCGGGGAGATGCCGCGCAGAGGGAAAGAGCCGGGAGACGCGGGCGCTGGTGCCCTCTTCGCCGAGCGCCTGAACAGCCTCTTCGCCACGCGCGCCAACCCCGCGACCGGCCAACCCTACTCTCTGCGTGAGGTGAGCGACGGGACCAACGGCCTCGTGTCACGGGCCTACCTCTCGACGCTGCGCCGGGGTATCGTGTCCATGCCCGGCCTGCACATCGTCGAGGCGCTGGCCGCCTTCTTCAACGTGCCCACCGGCTACTTTCTCGGCCACGACATCAGCGACGTGCCCGGCGCGGCCGCGGCGTCCGGCGACGCTGCCACGGACGCGACCGACGAGGAGGCCGCGCTGCGCCTGGCGCTGTCCGATCCTCTGGTGCGGGAGACCGCGCTCAAGGTCAAGGACTTCGGCCCCGAGGAATGGAAGCTCATGATCGGGATGGTCGAGAGCCAGATGGCGCTACGTCGGCTCGCGGAGGAGCGGGCGCGAATGGCTGGGACGACATCCTCGCCCGACCCAACCCCGCCCCCATCGTCGCCACCCCCGCCCCCGCGCGACATCTCGACCGCACGCCGACGCACGAGGAGGCGCGGTGGCACGGAGGATACGGGTGCGGCCGAGGGTGGAGACACGATCAAGTGAAGGGCGAGCGCCTGCCCTTCTTTTCCCTTGAAAATAGCCTGTCGAGCCGCGTCACCATTGGATTTTCATCGCTACATCTGTCCGCGCGGACATGACGCTTCCAAGTAGGCAGGGGTCGCGGGTGAGCGACGAACGCGTAAGGACGCGCGTGGGCGTCACCCCTTCAGGCGTCGGGACCGGTGCCGGCGTGGCTTGCTCGCTAGCCGCGCTCGCGGCGCCACCACGGAAATCTGGATCGCTGCGCAGGGCAGAGGTCCAGAACCGGCCGCGACCAGCGCCACCAGCTCGCTGCGCTCACTCGTGGCTCACCCCCCTCCGTGCCCCCCTGACCTGGAGGTGGGTACGCCGACCCGGTACGATTGGGCTATTCTGCGGGGGAACACTAGCCCGGCCTGCATAGACCGTCCGGTACAAGCGAGCGTGCGCCAGGCCGAGGTCTCACTGGGGTGAAAATAGGCCGTTTTCATCGCGCGGGGGTGGCCCGCCAGGGCCATGGGAGACTGGGGTGAAAATAGCCATTTTCATCGCGCGGGGGTGGCCCGCCAGGGCCATGTAGGACTGGGGTGAAAATAGCCATTTTCATCGCGCGGGGGTGGCCCGCCAGGGCCATGTAGGACTGGGGTGAAAATAGCCATTTTCATCGCGCGGGGGCGGCCCGCCAGGGCCATGTGGGACTGGGGTGAAAATGGCCATTTTCACTCAGCGGGGGTGCCCCGCAGGGGCATGACGGGCTACTTGGAAAAAGAATGAGTGGCTCGCCTGCCCCAACCCGCGCCCCCCGAGCACCCCGGAAGCGTGCGTTTCCGCGCCTCTGACCCGACCGACGATTATGCGGCGCGCATCCCCACGACGCTGGCGAGACGGCCGCGTTTAAGTGTGACGCCACGGCGGCCGCGCAGCTCCCCACCCCGAAGCATCTTCGCTCTACAAGCGCGTGCCCCGAATAGACATGCACCTCTTTTACCCCTGTTTTAGGCCCTTCTACTCTTGATATTTACCCCACGAGGGGTATATAATTAAGGTGTAGGGTACAAAAAAGACGGGCCGCCTCCTCCGGGAAGAGTTTTGGGCGACCCGCCTCCGTAGACCCCCTACGAGGGAGTTCACCTCATGGTAGCACAGGCCCAGGATACCTGTACCCCGACCATCCCCATCGGCGGGCCACCGCGCCCGCTGACCTCCCAGGAGCGCGGGCGGCTGGGCGGGCAGGCGACCTTCGCCCGTTATGGGCGCGACCACTACAGCCGGATCGGCGCGGTTGGGTTCGCCCATGCCCTTGATGCCGGCTGGGGCGAGTACCTGCTCGTCAAGCTCGCCCCCTCGTACCGCGCCAAGTTCGGGCGCGATCCGGTCCTGGGGCGCAACAAGGCGGGCGACAAGGCCCGCGCCGCCGCCCGCACGGCGACGCCCACCCTTGGCGTGTGCGCGTGGCTCGGCTGCACCGCCCAGGCAACCGAGAGGCACCACGTGGACGGCTGGAAGGTCAGCCCGGACACATGCGGCCTCTGCGACGCGCACCACACGCAGCTAGAGCGGGCCTATCGGGACGCGCTTAAGCGGCATCGCCCCTTCGCGCGCATCCAGGAGCCGCCCACCAAGCGCGCCATCGGCGCCGGCGTCGGCCTCGACGGCGCGATCCCCTTCTAACCTTGACACAGACGCGCCGTGGGCCGGGCCGGCAGCCTCCGCCCACGGCGCACCCCCAGGAGGTGACACACCATGACCATCGTCGCCCTGACCGCCATCGCGACCCCCGCCCCCCAACCGCTGGCCTACCAGCATCGCGCCCACTTGCGGTGCGCGGCCTGCTTCGACGGCCTCACCATTCGCCCCCGGCTCTACGGTGGGACGGTTATCCCCATCCCGGCCCCTGCCCCCGCCCGGCCGGCTGTCGCGCGCCGCGTGTGCGCGGGGTGCGGCGTCGCGCTGGCCATCCCCGGCCTGTTCGGGCTGGGCGTCCTGAGCGCCACCCGTGGCGCGCTCGACGCCTGCACGGCGAGCCTGGTCACGCCGCCGGCGCTGTTCGCCCGTCATTGGGCCGGCGACTGGGGCGAGATCAGCCCGGAGGACCACGGCCTGAATGAGGACGCCATCCGCGACGGGGCGCGCGTCTTCAGCGCCTACCACCTGTCCGGTGGCCGCGTCTGGTGCATCACCGAAGCCGGCCGCCACGCCACGACCCTGCTGCTGCCGAGCGAGTATTAGGCCCCACGCCGCTATCCGAGGGCCGGCCTGCACGGTGACAGGCCGGCCCGCCCACCTTACAGGAGAGGCAGGCCATGACGCAGATGATCGTGTTGGATCAGGGGCGCGGCGAGCGCCCCACACCCGCCCCGGCGCCGTTCGACGCGGCGCCGACGACGCTGTTCGAGGTGATCGACCGCGCGGTGAGCGCGGTGATCGACCAACTCAACCGCTGGGACGAGCGCGACGCGCGCGAGGGCGAGGACGAGGCGCACTTCGAGGCGTACGTCCGCTGGCGCGTGGCCATTGTGGATGACGCCGTGGCCCAGGCGCTGACGCTCATGGCCGGGGACGCCCTGGCCAGCGCGGGCAGCCGCTGGCGCGACGCCCACGGCCGCGCGTAACGGGCTTGGCGCGGCTGGATAGGACGATGCCGGCCGGGGGGGTGCCCTCCCGGTCGGCTAGCGCAGCGAGGAGGGATCGACCGATGAGAACACGGAAGGGAGCCGGAGGGCGCGGCCGCGGGACCGCTGTGCGCGGAGGGGTGGGCTTCCCCCGCCCGACGCGGTACGATAGGGGGGACACCACGAGGGGGAGGAGATGCGTGCAAGAGGGCGAGGGGGAGGGCGAGGAGCGGACGCTTTTCACGACCGCCGAGGCGGCCGCGTTGCTCGGGATCAAGCAGTCCACCGTTAAGGTGGCCGTGCGCCTGGGGACGTTGCAGGTCGAGCGCGTCAGCCCTCGCCTAAATCTGATTACGGCCGCGTCCATCGAGGCGTACCGGCGCACGCGCCTGGGGCGACGCGGCCGGCCGAAGGGCGCGAAGAACAAGCCGGAGGCCTCGACGCCCCCGGACACCCCTCCCGCAGGGCGGGAGGGCGACACATGATCGCGTCTGTGAGGCAATCGCCGTTCGGGAGGATCGAGCTATGGGCGGTGCAGCTCGACGGCCCGCGCACCGGGTGGGGCGAGCCCGCCTATCGGGCACTGTTCGCCGTGGCCAGCGGCGAGATCCCCGGCCGCGTGTCTCGCTGCGAGCTGGGGCACACGCCGCTCCACGCGAAGAGGCCCATCACGCGGGAGCGGGCCGTGGAGCTGCACCCCGAACTGGTGCGCCGCGCCGAGGCTGCCCTGGTCACGGTCGCCGACGCCGACGCCGGCGACACGGTCGGCGCCGGCCAAGCCAGGCGCGACGGGCTGAACTGGCACGACCCCGCGCGGACCAGCGCAACGGTCGCCGATCTGCTGATCGCCGACGAGGCCACCGAGGACGAAAGGGGCGACGCATGAGGCGCGACCACGCGGCGGCAGTCCCCATCCAATTCCAGGGCCGGATAATTACCCTATGTAATATATGTGGCGTGGACAGGCGCGCATAGGAGAGGCTACGATGACACGCGCGGAGGCGGAGGCACGGGCACGAGAGAAGGGACCAGGGTATGGGCCGGTACGGTGCGGCCGCCTGCCCGGGGGCTGGTGCGTGCGCAACGTGCAGCGCGATGCGATAGAGCAGCGGCGCCTCAAGGGGACCCGGGCCGAAAAGGTCAATGGCCGAACGCATCTGCCGCCCCTCGTGCCGGTTCCGGAGGGCATGCGCTACTGCCACGGCTGCAAGGGCACGCGCCCTATCGAGGAGTTCGGGTGGTACCAGAAGCGCGGCGAGAAGCCGTACCGGCTCTCCCTCTGCCACGCGTGCGACAACGAGCGGAAGCGCCTCTATAAGCAGCGCCGCCGCGCCATGCGCGCACCGTCCCCCGCGCAGCCGTGACACGTTTCCTGTGGCGGCGGCCGACGGCGACGACCAGCGTGATAGGCGGTGAGGTCGTGCGACACGTGGCCGTTGTGAGAGGGGAGGAAACCCAATGGAACGCGACCAGGCGGCTGTCTACCGGTCTTACGATGGATACTACGCGTACACGGATAGGTGGGGCCGGGAGGGCCGTTGCTACCTCCAGGTATATGAACCGCGAGGAGCACTCCCCCTCGCCCTGGCCACCGAGGCGCCCGATAACAGCGCGGCCTCCATCACCAACGCGGCCGGGGAGCTAGCGACGCAGGTCTGGCGACACCTCCTCCCCCTGGCCCTGGAGGGCCTGCGCTGGGTCGAGGTTTACCTCGGCCCCGATCCTGATCCGCAGGACCCCGGCATGCCAGAGGCCCGCTTCGCCGAGGTGACCTTCAGCCTCGACGGTCAGGCGCTGCACTCGCCGTGCTGGCGGCACATGGAGCGGGCCGAGGTCGAGGCGCTGATCGGGGGGACGTTCAGCGTCCCATTGACAAGCAGCTATTAGCGTAGGACGCACGTCGCGCCACGGGTGTAAGGGGCCTTCTAAGAACAAAGTAGTCAATTTTGCGTTCCGTTCACCCGTGGATTGGCGCGAAAAGTGGGTAGGTTATTCGTGGACGGGCCCTAAGCGACAATTTTGATCCTGGCACGTACAACCTGGCGCACAGCGAACACGCGCACCCCGGCAATACAATAGGAGCATAGTAAACATGGCCATTCGCCTCTACAATGTCACCATCGACGCGCAGGACCAACCGCGCTCGCCGCGTTCTGGCGCCACGTGCTGAGCTACCGCGTCGCCTTCGCTAATCCTGTATAGGGCTGCTGACCAGGTCTACCTAGTATAGGCCTGATCTACGAGGGCCGTCGATCGGCGCAACGGGCAGGCGGGAGGAGTGGGGGAGCTGCGGTTTGTGGCGTACCGGCGCCGTCGGCGCCGTCCAGACGCGCCGAGGCGGTAGGTAGATTGGGGGGTTGTCTGTTGAGTGATAGGACGCCTATACACAGGGGGATGGCTGGATGGGCTGTGTCTGTCTAGTCTCTGTGGCTGAGCTGGTTGCGTTGATCCAAAGCGACGCGTCTGACCGGGAAAGGGTCCCTACCCCTACACATGGCGACGACTAATACTCGACTCGCGCGACGTACCGTCGTGATCGTGCGAGGATAGGATAGTAGCCGGATGACGCACATCCCTGTGGCGCTTGATCTGCCGACTCGGGGGGAGGCGCCCCTGCGTTCAGCACGTCCCATGGTGTGGGTCGTGCTGCGCGCGATCGCGGTCGCGAGCGTGTCTATGGTGTTGGCACTAGTGGTCCTGGCTGACACGCTGCGGACCTATGCCGACATCAGCGGTGCGCCGCACAGTATGGCCCTCTGGGATTTCAAGATCTTCTATAGTGGGGATCTCGACTTTTTCGCCGGTGGCAGCCTGTATAGGCCGGCTGCGGTTTTGCCTTTCCCGCGCATATCCTTATCACCCAACAACAACTCGCCGGTCGGCGCGCTCATCTTCCTGCCGTTTTCACGGCTTCCGCTCCCGGTTGCGGCCCTGGTATGGGAGAGCGGCTCCCTCCTGCTGCTGCTTGTTGCCCTCGGGTACATGGGAAGAATTATCGGGTACCCACGGCAGTGGTGGCGGCGAGCGCTGCTGTTGGTCTGCGTCTACGCGTCGTTCCCTATCACCGATGCGCTCTGGTTAGGCACATGGGGCATGGTGATCGCCGCCCTTGAGATCATGGCGTGGTATTGCGCGCGCCAGGGGGCACAGCGACGCGCCGGCATTTTCTTGGGCATCGCCCTCGCGCTGCGCTGGCAACCGCTCGTTCTTCTGCTCTACATAATCGCGCAGCGACGCTGGCGTGTCGTCGCCTACACGCTCATCACGGGCGCTGTGTGCAGCGCGGCCGCCTGCGTCGTGTTTGGCGTGCGCTCTTTCGTCGAGTTTGCCCGCATGGTCACGACAGCAAGCACGGGCGGGGCAGGTGATCCCTATGATGGGACAGTACGCGCCGCCTTGGGTCGTTTGGTCGGCGCTTTGCCCCACACCGATCCCCACCTCGTGGCGCTTATCGCGCAGGGTGGCCTCCTCAGCGCCCTCGGCCTCCTTGGGCTGACCTTGTGGCGCGGCCGGTCTGTCGGCCTTGATGTCGGATTCAGTTTATCCATCGTCTGCGGATTCCTCGTCGTCCCCATGAGTTGGATGCACTATGACATGGCCTTACTCTTACCCATGGCCGTTGTTGCCCAACGGCGCGCGTGGCCCGCGCTTTGTGTCGGGTTGTTCCAAACCTCGCTGTATCATCCTTGACGTTTGAGCGTCATAGTCGTGGCCGAATAGGCGAGAGACGCGCGCTCGATAGCTCCCTATATTTGGTGTGCTAACAGCCGGCTCTCCCGCGTTGGTTGGCTCTTTTTTCGGCCAAAGATAGGGCGCTGATCTGTCAAGCATGTTACGGCGAGGTTTGCTCCTTTCTCTCCCGCCAGGGGCGCGTTGATCAACGCGCCCCTGGCGGGAGAAAGGAGCACCGACCGATCCGTCGCATGTCCGAACGAGGACGGAGCAACGGGCCAGACGCGGCGTCTGGTCACCGCCCTGGGGGCTCCGAGAGGGACTTCCGCACGTAGAGAAATCGGACAACACGGATTGGTCGATGGCATACTCATACGGGGACGCCCGTTGTACGACGGCGCGCTCGGTTCGACAACGACGCGCCCGGCTCGACAGCGGACCTGTGTGGGACGCGCTCATGATGGAGATGGAGGAGACGAATGAAGGAGACGAAATGCCGGACAGCATGATCCCGACCCCGCGCGGCCCCTTACCAGGGTACGTTGCCGTCCCCGCTGGGGCTGGCCCCTGGCCCGGCGTGGTCGTCATCCACGAAGCATTTGGCCTCGATGACGACATGCGGCGCCACGCCGACCGTCTCGCCCGCTGGGGGTACCTTGCCCTCGCCCCCGACTTCTTCGCCTGGGGACGCCGCTTCACCTGCCTGCGGGCGGCGTTCCGTGAACTGCGGGGCGGGGCGGGGCGGATGTTTGACGACATCGACGCCACGCGTGGCTGGCTCACCGACCGCGACGACTGCACCGGGCGCGTCGGTGTGCTCGGGTTTTGCATGGGTGGTGGCTTCGCGCTGCTGGCCGCGCCCCGCTTCCCCTTCGCCGCCGCGTCGGTCAACTACGGGCAGGTGCCGGCGGACGCGGAGCGGGTCCTCGTCGGCGCGTGCCCGATCGTGGGCTCATACGGCGGGCGGGACCGGGTGCTGCGCGGGAGCGCCGCGCGGCTGGAGGGGGCAGTGGAGCGACTGGGCATCGCCCACGACATCAAGGAGTACCCCGAGGCCGGTCACAGCTTCATGAATAGGCATCACGGCCCCGCCTTCGCCGCGCTTGGGGCGGTGCTCGACGCGGGTTTCGATGGGCCGGCGGCGGGCGACGCATGGCGGCGCATCATGGCGTTCTTCGACGCCCATCTGCGCCAAAAGTAACCCGGCGCCGGCGGCGTGGGCGAGGTCAGGCGCCATGCCGCCCTGTCCGTTGTCGCAGCGCGGGTACCCGCGCGCGGACATAGCTGCCGACTCGGACAAGCGGCGCTGCGACAAAGGAGACTGGAGGGGGTAAGGCCGCTGCTGCAGCGTCTCACAGTTTCTGACCAATTTCCCCGTATCATCGTGCCCCGTTGTCTCACAGTTTTTGGCCCTGCTGTCTCACAATTCGTGACCCCACCCCTTCGCTGTCTCACAGTTCGTGACCCCAAGCTGAAACCGTTGCCGCGATCGTCGCTCTCGTCGTGGCGTCGGAAGAGAGCAGAGGAGGGGTAGCGGGAGCATAAATAACGGGAGAGAACAGCCTTTCTCTTTTGTTTAACGAGGACCGCTGTGGTAGACTCACGCTCATGAGCACCGCCCGCCTCGCCGCCAAGGCCGCCGGAAAACGCGAGAGAATCCAGGACCCCGCCGCCTTCCTGACCGCGCTGGCGGCGCAGGACGCCGCCGCCACGACGCTGCGGACGTATCGCAGCGTGTTCGCCACCTTCACGCCCTGGTTCGCGGCGCGCTACCGCGTGGCGCCGGCGCCACATGCGGTCACTGAGAGCGTGCTGCGCGCCTGGCGCGACGAGTTGGTCCGACAGGGCAAGGCCGTGGCCACGGTGCGCCGCCACCTCTCCTGCCTGCGCTCCTACCTGGTCGCTGCCGGCCGCCCGGTCCCCACCGTGGCAGGCCCGACCGAGGTCCCGCGCGGCCCGCGCGCCCTGGAGGCCGTGGAGGTCGCGCGGCTGGTCCACGCCGCCGAGCGGGAGCGCCGGCGCGGGCGGCGGCGCGCGACCGATGCGCGCGACGAGGCGCTGGTCAAGGTGCTCGTCGACGCCGGCCTGCGCCTGTCCGAGGCCGTGGGGCTCGACGTGGCCGACCTGGACCTGGGGCCGCGTCACGGCTGGGCCAGGGTGCGCGGCAAGGGCAACAAGGTGAGACGCGTCCCGATTTCCTCCCGCGCCAGGTCGGCCGTAGAAGCCTACCTGGCGACCTGCCCCGCCGATCAGGGTCCGTTGTTCGTGAGCCAGAAGGGCCAGCGGCTCTCGGCCGGCGCGGCGTGGGCCGTCGTCAAGCGAGTGGGGCGCGACGCCGGCGTGGCGGTCTATCCGCACCAGTTGCGCCACTCCTTCGCAGTCCGCCTGTTGCGCGCACATGGCGCCGACCTGCCCACGGTCCAGGCGCTGCTCGGCCACAGCCACTTGACCACGACGCAGGTCTACACGACTCCGACGCCGCAGGACCTGGTTCGCGCGGTGGAAGGAGAGCCAAAACCCGGAGAGCGAATCCTATAAGCTATAGGCCCTCCTCAGTCATCCGGCCGGATATCGGATGAGCGCGCGATGGGGCAATAGTCGTGCGCTATCACTAGCCCACAGTACGATGGCGGAGGAGGCAAAGCGCCGATCCTGTCGTCGAATGTCTCGTCGGCATTGCCCTTGAGACCGTCCAGGAGGCTGGCTAGTCGACTGTTGTGGATACCCAAGAGCCTGACGAGATGGCCAGTGCAAAGAGGGCCATCGGATGTGTGCGCCGGTGCGGATGACTTGATCGGCCCTCCGGGGTCATGTTAGACTGGGAGCCGGATAGGGGAGCCCGATGGGGGAGCCCGATGGGGGAGCCGGATAGGGGAGCCCGATGGGGGAGCCCGATGGGGGAGCCCGTCCGGCGCGAGAGCCATGGGCCCTGTCCCGGAAGCGCTCCAGATAGACTGTTTCGATAGAGAGGCCAAGACCGCACGCAGGGCGTGGGGTCCGGCATCAATGCGGGAGAAGGGACACAGCACATGCTCGTACGATTGCGCCTGGCCAATCTCGTCTTGTTCGTCGCCCTGTTCCTGGGCGCGGCCGTGCAGCCCTCATTGGCACTGGCGGTGAGCTCTCCTCCCGCCAATCCCACCATGGTAGCTACCGTGGCGAGCGTTTCCTCCGCAACGGCGAGTGCGACGCCCACGCCTCCGGTCTCCGCAACGGCACCCATCTCGGCAACCGGAACATCACGCATCACGGCGACGGCCGGCGTGACGAGTACGACTACCATGACCGCGACAGCCAGCGCGACGAGTACAGTTAGGCGGATTCCCACAGGCGTGCCAGGCCAGGCCACGTCGGACGTGATGGTGGCGCCAAGTGTCACGACGACGGCCACGACGGCCACGACGGCCACGACGGCCACGACGGCCACGACGGCCACGACGGCCACGACGGCCACGGCGTCTCCTCCTCTCCCATCGTCGGACGATCACGCTGGGATGCGAGCGGGGCGCGTGGCTACGGCTGCCATTCATCAGGCCACGGCCTTCTCTAGCCTGTCCACCGGGGTCATCACCACGGCTGCGACGTTCAGTGCCAGCACACGTGCCATCGCCGTGGATAGCACCGGAGACATCTTCTTTGCAAACTACAACAACCGTGTAGTCGAGGAGTGGCTGGCTAGTACGGGCGCGATCACGACGATCGCGGGAACTGGCGCGTACGGCGACACCGGCGACGGCGGTCCGGCCGCGCAAGCGCAATTGACCCTCGTCTCGGGCTTGGCGCTCGACAATCGCGGTGGACTCTATATCTCCGAGGACATCACCGACCGCGTTCGGCGCGTTGATTTGCAGACAGGGATCATCACGACATATGCAGGGATAGGACCATGTGCGCCGTTCAATAATGGCTGCTACAGCGGTGACGGAGGGCTGGCATCCGCTGCGGGGCTTAATAGCCCCGAGGGCATCGCGTTTGACAGCGCCGGCAACCTGTACATCGCCGACGCCTATAACGATCTCGTGCGCCGGGTCGACGCTCAGTCGGGGATCATTACGACGGTCGCAGGTAGGAGTAGCGGCAACTGCGGCGCGCCGGAATGTGGAGACGGCGGACCGGCCACGCAAGCTGGCCTCTACGTCCCTACCAGCGTCGCCGTCGACCTATCCGGCAACCTGTTTGTCGACGATAGCTATGGCGGCGCCGTGCGAGAGGTCTCCGCCAGTACGGGCCTTATTCACACTGTCGCCGGCATAGACGCCCAAGACTTCGGGACATGCGGAGGGGGATACAGCGGCGACGGCGGGCCAGCCACACAAGCGCACCTCTATTGTCCCGGGAGCGTAACGGTCGACAGTCAGGGAAATCTGTTCATCGCCGATCAGTCCGGCGCAGGCGCGACTATCATCCGCGAGGTGCTGGCCACGACCGGCACGATCGTCACGATCGCGGGCGGGGGGACAGGGGGTGACGGCAGCCTAGCCACGCAAGCCTTCATCACAGCAGAAACCTTAGCCGTCGACACTGCGGACAATCTTTACATCGGCGGGAATCAGGCTGCAGTCAAGGTCATCGGCGCCCCCGGCGGCCCCTGGCCGGCCGCGCCCTCGACCGGTTTGCTCCCCTGGCGCCCCCACCGGGCCGTCCGCCTCGCGGCCGGGTTCGTCGCGAGCGTCGACCTCGCCGACGGACACCTCACACTCACGACCAACGGCATGGGCCTGCCGGGACGGCGGGTGGGCCTGGCCTTTGACCGGACCTACGACAACGCGAGTGCGGCGCTCCGGCCAGTGGCGACAACATCCGGTTGGACAAGTACCGCCATGCCCACGATCGGTGGGGTCGTGACCGGGACCATCATCTACACCGACGATACCGGCGCACGATGGCCGTTCACATTCACGGGGAGCCTCACGGCGACCGCGCCGTACACGACGTACACGAGCCCACCCGGCTTGCCCTGGCAGCTTAGCGTCGCGGTCGCGCCGAGCACGGCCTACACGCTCAGCAATAGCCTGACGGGGGCGACACGAACCTTCAATGCACAGGGAATGCTCCTGTCCGATGCCGACGCCTACGGCAACAACAATAGCGTCGGCTACGGCTCCAGCGGCCCGCTCACCCTGACGAATAGCGGAGGGCGCGTTCTCAAACTCAGCTACAGGAGCGGCTTGCTCAGCGACGTCAGAGGCACGAACAGCAATGGTCAGCACGTCGCCTATACCTACAACGGCAATCAGCAGAACGAAGTGGCGACTCTGACGCGTGGCGTGGGCACGACCGATGTCGTCACAACCACTTTCGGTTACACCAGTGTGTCGGAGTTGGGGACAATCACGACCGGAGCGGGGCACACGTGGACCATCGGCTACGATCTCTATCGCCGCGTGACCAGCGTCACCAGCCCGGCTTCAGGGACGGTCGGGCAGCCGGGCTATACGCCATCCTACACGACACGATTTAGCTATAACCCAGGCGGCCAGACGCAAGTGGTGGAAGGATACGGCTCACTAATCCCCGTGACGACCACCTACACGCTTGACGCGCAGGGTGATCCGATCGCCGTGACCGACGCCCTTAGCGACACGACGCGTTTCGCCTATGATGCCGAGCACGACATCACGAGCACGACCGACGCGCGCGGCGATACAACAACGTATACGTATACCTACGTCGGCCCGAACGGCAGCACGGGGTTGCTCGCCCAGCGGACGGACCCGCCGGTCGCCGCCTACACGACGACGAACAGCCTGGTGTCGCCCGTTACCACCTACTCGTATAACCCGACCACCTACGACCTGACCGAGGTGGACAGCCCCGAGGGCGGACGCACGCTCTACGGCTACGACGGCTACCACAGCGTGATCACCACCACGCAGTTGCTGCAGAGCCCTCCTAGCAGCGGCATGGGCTGCCCGCAGGTGGTCCAGCGCAACTATGCGCAGGTCGCCGCGCGGACGGATGTCCATACCCTGAACTCCTGCGTGAGCAACCAATGGCGCGCCAGCGTGAACCTGCTCGACACATATGGCGAGATCACCGGGACGGTCGACGGGCGCGGGGTGGACATCTCCGGCAACATCACGCCGACCGTCACCCTCGACCCCGCCAACGCCCCGCTGGTCCTGCGCCGCTACGCCTACACGCCACAGGGCGACCTGGCGAGCGTCAGCACCCCGCCGATCACGACCACGCTGAACAGTGCGCTCAGGGCCAACCAGCCCGTGACCGCGAACTACGGTTACGATGCCGATGGCAACCAGACGGCCATTACCTCGACGAATGGGGCGGTCACGACCGTGGGTTACGACCACCTGGGCCGTGTGACCAAGACCACGCAGCCCTCGGTGCGCCTCTACACAGGGAGTTCGGCGGCGCCGGTCGAGACGGTCAGCTACGACGGCGACGGCAATGTCGTGGCCGCGACGGACGCCGCCGGCGATACGACGACGCGGAGCTACGACCCCCTGGGCCGCGTGATCGCGCTGACCAACCCGCTGGGGCGCACCGCGTTCTACACCTACACGGCGACGACGCTGGCCGCGACGCAAGATGACTCCGGCAACGTGACGCAGTACGGCGACGACGCGGCCGGCCAGCCCCTTGCCGTGACCGACCCGCTGGGCGCGCGGACGCAGGCCGCGCTCGACGCGCTGGGCAACACCACGGCCATCACCACGCCGTTGGACTATGCCCACGTGCAGACCACGACGGTGGAGCAGCGCGGGTACGACGCCCTCAACCGGGTCATCACCGATGGTGTGCAGGGGACGGGCGGCGTCGCGCCGGCCGTGCCGCAGGTGAGCACGACGAGCTACGACAAGGACGGCAACGTGGCGCTGCGCGTCTCCCCCGCCGGCGGCCTGACCTACAACACCTATGACCTGGCCGACCGCCTGGCCAGCACCGCCATCTTCACCGACCCGGCGCAGTCCCCCCTGGCGCAGCAGAGCGTCGCACTGGACCCAGCGGACAACCCGGTCGCGGCGATGGACCTGCAGGGGCACGACCACCACGCCCTGTTTGACGGGGCCAACCGCGTCTCCCAGGCGACCGATTGCGCCCAGTACTGCGGCGGCATCGCTCCAATCGTCACCACGCCGGGCTACGACCCCGCCGGCAACGTCCTGGCGCTGACCCAGACGGTGGGGAGCGTGATGACCACGACCACGGCCGGCTACAACGCGCTGGATTGGTCGACGACCCAGAACGATGGGCTGGGGGCGACGGTCTACGGCTACGACGCGGCCGGGCGGCTGCGCACGCAGAGCCTACTGGGCGGCCGGGGCGTGGTGACCGGCACCGTGAACCAGGAGGGTCTGACCACCGGGATCGCCGAGTCGGTGACCGACGCCGTGACCAGTACCGTGCGGTCGGGCAGTACGAGTGCCTTCAGCTACACCCTTGACGACCGGCCGCTGACTGACACGCTGGACAGCGGGGCGGACACGGCCAGCGTGAGCGAGGCCCGCGCCTACGACGGGGACAACCGCGTGACGGGGCTGCAGGTGAGCGGCGCGAGCCTGGCGCAGGGCTACGGCTACGGGTACGACCCCCAGGGGCACACCGTGGCCATCACCACCAGCGGCTACGCCACGCAGCAGCTCACCTACGACGCCCACGGCTGGCTGCAGCAGGACATCGCGGGCACAGGCGGGACGCCGCCGTCCTGGCAGTATGACGCCAACGGGAACCTGACCCAGGCCCTCCACGCGGGCACGGTGCTCAAGTACAGCTACGCGGTGGCGCCGGGGCAGGCCACGCCGCCGCATGCCCTGCCCAACGAACTGGTCTCGACCCTGGGCACGGGGCTGTCCGCGACGGGCTACAGCTACGACAACAGCGGGAACACCGCCGCCATCGTGCAGGCCACCAACGGCTACTCCCTGACCTACGATGCGCGGGATCGGCTGACCACGGTGGTGCTGACCGACACCAGCGGCCTCGGACGCAACGCCAGCGTGGTTATCGCCTACAACGCGCGGGGCCTGCGCGCGCGCTACACCGTCACCCGGAGCGGGCAGAGTCTGCCGGCGTTCGATGAGCGGCTGCTGTACCGGGGCGCGCGGGTGGGGCAAGTCGCGGTGACGGGGACGCAGGTGACAGCGCCGTTCACCGAGACGTTCGTGTACCGACCCACCGGGTCGCCACTGGAGCTGCTGTACCAGCAAGCGAAGCAGGCCACGGCGCGCTACTGGTACGTGCTCGACGGGCGCGGCAACGTCACGGCGCTGGTGAATGCCACGGGCGTCGCGGTGAACCACTACTACTACGACGCCTGGGGCGCGCCGGCCTCGCCGGACGGGGGCATCACTGCGGGGACGACAGAGCTCGTCCACCAACCGCTGCGCTACGGCGGCTACTGGTACGACGGGTGGGACGACAGCTTGGGCTCCGGTGTGGGGCAGGGCTGGAACACAGGGGCGCTGCCGTGGTACAGCTTGGGTCCGCGCGGCTACGATCCGGTGCTGGAGCGGTTCTTGCAGCCGGACCCGGCGACGCGGGGCGGGCTGCCGGACTACGCCTACGCCAACAACGACCCACTGGACGTGACGGACCCGACCGGGAGGGCTGGGGAGCCGACGGGATGCGCCAGCGGCGGTGTGGGCACGCCGGGAGGCGCGGCGGGATGCGCCCTGGCAGGGGCGCAGCAGGCGGCGGACCAGCAGGTGAACGCCTTGCTGTGGGCGCCGGCCAACTTCCTGCTGCTCGACCCGCTGCGCATGACCTTCGGGCCGGGCAGCAGCCTGTTCGACCGTGGGCTCGGCGCGTTCTCGCTGCTGCCGTTCGTCGGCGCGGTGGGGCACGGGCTTGGGCTGGTCGCCGATGCTGGGCGCGGGCTATCGGCGGTACGCGATGTGGCGGAGACGGCAGGAGGTGGTGAGGGGCCGCTGGCTTACCTACGCGGCACCTCACCAGGCTTCGCTGGCAACCCAGTGTTACAAAGACTGAGAATTACTCCAGCGACAACTGATCCTGTCGTTTCCACAATATTCGCCACCGAATCTGAGAGGTTTGGAGCCGGGGGCATCGTACATATCGCAACGCCCGAAGACCTTGCAGGGGTTGAGATTGGTCCAGGTAACGTGCGGGCACAACTGGAGGCGGAGGTAGCAGTGGGTGTAATGCCCACCGAATTCGCGGAAAGAGCAAGCCTATCTATCACGGCCACCCGCGCGCGAAATATTCTCGCGGACATGGGGATAGATATCCCAGAACAGATCTCTAGCTCTGTTGTCTCCACTGATTTGCTATACAGCACACCACGGCTCACAACAGAACAAATTCGAGCATTCCTGCAAGCAGCTAGAGCAGGAGGCTAAACGAGATGGAGGACGACGGCAATATTGCATTCGAAGTCGATAGTGCCATCCACCTGGGAGCTAACAGATGGAGAGTAAATGGCCGGGCCTTTCAGGATCTGAGGACCGGTGACGCTATAGTGGTCCAGGAAGGCCAGCGATTGCACGTGTTCTCTGTCGTTGCACTCTCAGCTTATGGGAAAGATATTCCGGAGTTGGCGCGCGGCATGACAGGGTCGTTGACTGTGGAAGGAGACGACGGCGAGCCTCTCGCAAAGACCAGGTTTTTGCGCCGAGGCGAAGATGACGACGTTGCGTTTGCCGTCGATAGTACTGTCCACTTAGGAGCCAACAAGTGGAGGGTGGATGGCCGCGCCTTTCAGGACGTAAGGGTTGGCGACATTGTGATAATGCGAGAAACGCATGGTTCACACATGTTTTCCGTCTCAGCTCTCTCGGCTTACGGCAAAGAAAGTCCACAACTATTTCGAGGCATGACGGGGGTGTTGATCATGGAAGGCGACAATGGTGAACTTCTCGCCAACGCTGGCACTCTGCTCCGGAGTGAGCAACAGTCTAAATAGCTCCCGGCCTGCTTGTAACCTAGAGACCGTACTTTAACATCTCCTATATCCGTGTGGCCTCACCGCCGCTAACATCGTCACGCGTGGGCCAATCCCCGACCGCCTTTTGCGGTGACGGGGACGCAGGTGACGGCACCGTTCACCGAGACGTTCGTGTACCGACCCACCGGGTCGCCGCTGGAACTGCTGTACCAGCAAGCGAAGCAGGCCACGGCGCGCTACTGGTACGTGCTCGACGGGCGCGGCAACGTCACGGCGCTGGTGAATGCCACGGGCGTCGCGGTGAACCACTACTACTACGACGCCTGGGGCGCGCCGACCTCGCCGGACGGAGGGCTCACCTCCGCCACGACAGAACTCGTCCACCAACCGCTACGCTACGGCGGCTACTGGTACGACGGGTGGGACGACAGCCTGGGCTCCGGCGTGGGGCAGGGGTGGAACACGGGGGCGCTGCCGTGGTACAGCTTGGGTCCGCGCGGCTACGATCCGGTGCTGGAGCGGTTCTTGCAGCCGGACCCGGCGGACGCGGGGCAGCCTGCCGGCCTACGCGTACGCCAATAACGACCCGCTGGACGTGACGGACCCGACAGGGATGGCTGGGGAGCCAACGGGCTGCGCGAGCGGCGACGATGTGGGAACGCCGGGCAACGCGGCGGGGTGCGCGCTGGCGGGGGCGCAGCAGGCGGCGGACGCCCAACGGGGCCAGGCGCTCTCGCTGATCGCGAACGTCTTCACGCTAGGGCTCTACGGCAGCGTGGAGAGCGCGTTCGGGCCGGGCAGCGCGCCGGGTGAGCGTGCGCTGGGGATCGTGGGCCTCGTCCCCTTCGCCGGGGAGGTCGGGCGCGGAGTCGGGCTGGTCACCGACGCTGCACGCGGGGTGCAGGAAGCACGCATCCTCGAAGAGACAGCTAGCGGTGTAGGACAAGCATCCAATTGGGTTGTTCGCGCGGGTTTAGCAAAGGCCGAGCGCCTTCAGGCAGGTTTTCAAGAACACCTCGGGGCACCTGGCGTGTTTGGATTCTCAGTGCAGTACGAGCCTGGTCGCACAATCGAAGAACTTGCTGCCGCTGGACGGTTCCCGAATGGTCAGATTAGCTACGCTGCCGACACAGCACTAAGCGACGCAGCAAGAAACCTTGGATACGACCTGGCCCTCATAAAAACACCCGGACGGGGATTACATTACACCCTGGGGCTACGAGCGTCTGCAACGGGTGATATCGTTCAGCAACTTCCAGACGATGTGGCACAGGCTTTCGAGGCTGTGTTCCAACAAAGGGATAACCCCTTTATAGTCCCGCGGCAATGAGGTGAGTTGATGTCCCTACGCATCCTTGTAGATTTCAACACGATGATGCAAGACCCAGAAGAGCGGGTACGCATTAACCTCAGCGTGGATGCAAACAGCCATGCTGCCAGGGTGCTTCATCCAGGTGCTGTCGTCATCCTTTATGAGCCAGATGACCTGGAGGTTGAAGCTATAGTAGAATACGATGACAAACACAAGGCGTGGCTTGCTAAGCCGAACTGGCCTACTCGGCGGGATTTGTCGCCGTCCTGACTGATCGGTGCTGTGGGTGTCGTTCTGGAGACACTGCTCGGGGACGAGCTTGTAGGAGCGGTTCTTGCAGACGGGCCCGGCGACGTGGGGCGATCTGCCCGACTACGTCTACGCCAACGACGACGCGCTGGACGTGACGGACCCGACGGGGAGGGCTGGCGTGCCTACGGGCTGCGCGAGCGGCAGATACGTGGGCATCTCTATAGGACCACAAGCTCGGGCTAGTCTCCTCCTGGCCCGTGACGCGTGAGATGGCGTTCCACAAACTATGAGACAGCGCGCAGAAACTGTGAGACCCTACAGCGGGCGCCGTTCCCTACCGGCCGGCGCGTGGTCCGTCGGGGTGATCCGTCCGATAACCTTCTCTTATCGGACGGACCTTTTCTGCTACACTGCGGGTGTTCGCTCTCCTTAAATCGCCCAGCAAAGCCAGCAAAGAGAGAATATTGGTCATGTCGTACGGACCCGAGATAACTAGCATCGGCGACACGGACCTCTTCCCGGTCCCCGATCAACCCGCCTCCTCATGAAGGCGACGTACGGGTATGAGCCGGGCCTTAAACGCCTCACCCAGGCCGAAAGCACTGATACGCGAAGTGGCGATACGCATGGATAAGCTGCATGCTGCGCCCGATCCTTCCCCCCCCGACCAGCCCCCCGTCGCCGATGAGGCCAAGGGCGATAGTGTATCTTTCGCTCCCTTCTGCTACGAGAATTGGGAGGCCGCCGCGGGTGACACCCCGTCGCTCGTCGCGTATGAGTATCCGATCTTCAGCGACGCACAGATTGTGGGGACAGCCGACACAGGTTATGGGCCTTATCAGCTCATCAATACGATCGCCGGCGGCGACCGCGCACGCCCCGCGCTCATTCTACGTGTCGAAGACCACCCCGTCGCCCCCCTGAGGAGTGAAAAAGAGACCAATACTGGCCGGTACCACGGTGGCGATCTCGCCGATGAGATAGCGGCGCTCGTCTCACTGTGTCTCGGCATCCGCGCCCAGAGCGGGAACATGACACGCGTCTTTGAGCCGGGTGGCGATCCGCGTGGGACGCCCGTGGCCTACGGCCATCGTGACCCGGACCCCATTGTACCCCCGCCGCGGCCGACACCCATATTGCCCCGAGAGCTGAAGGAGAACACCCACAACCTCGACGCGTTGGCCCCGCTCGCGGATTTACTTTCCCTTACCCCCCTCCAGGCTGTTGAGTTGGTGCGCGCGGCGCGCTCTTATCAAGAGGCCATGTGGATCGCCGAGGGTGCCCCGGAGACTGCGTGGCTCCTGTTCATTTCGGCGCTAGAAACGGCGGCCAATCGATGGCGATCCGAGGAGGAAGACCCTACCACCCGCCTGCATATATCGCTGCCAGCCGTTGAGAGCCTTCTACGGAAGCAGGGCGGCGACACTCTTGTTGCTCAGGTCGCGGAGCTATTGGCTCCCTTCCTAGCGCCCACGACAAAGTTCACCAACTTCGTGTTGGCATTCCTGCCGAAGGAGCCGATGGAGCGCCCGCCCGCGTTCTACCAACTCTCCTGGAAGAAATCGGACATGAAGAAGAGCCTGTCCAAGATCTATAAATACCGATCGGATGCCTTGCATGGGGGTATTCCCTTTCCCTTGCCCATGTGCGCCCCCCCCCCGGATATACGATGGGGTGGCTGTGGAAATCCCTGCGTACACGTATAGCGCGCTCGGTGCTGTGTGGAACAAAGATGACATGCCGATGCTCTTACACACGTTTGAGTACATTACACGTCACGTCCTTCTCAACTGGTGGCGGTCTTTGATAGAGACAGCCCAACGCGACAGCAAGGCGGATGACGTAGACAACGCCGTCGACGCGACGCCCCAGGGCGATAGAGCGTGATGCACATGCTTGGCAAAGACGAGCCTGATTCGGCCCTCGATCAATCCGTCGCCTCGGTGCCTATCTCACAGACTCAGGCCATCGTTGCAGCACTCAACGACATGGCTGAGGAGGCGCGCGACTATGCCAGCCAATCCAAGAGCGTGAACACCCAGCGCGCCTATCGCAGCGATTGGGCCGACTTCACCGCCTGGTGCCGCGACCACCACCTCGCCGCCCTCCCGGCCACGCCGGCGACGGTGGCGCTCTACCTGACCGACCGCGCCAAGACCTGCAAGACCGCAACGCTGGCGCGGCGCGTGGCGGCGATCTCCCAGGCCCACCAGGCGGCCGACCACCCGAGCCCGACCAAGGCGCAGACCGTGCGCCAGGTCGCGGCCGGCATCCGCCGCGCCAAGGGGACTAAGCAGGAGGGCAAGGCCCCCGCCGTGACCGACGAGGTGCGCCTGATGGTCGCGGCCGTGCCGCCCACCCTGCTCGGCGCCCGCGACCGCGCCCTGCTGCTGCTGGGCTTCGCCGGCGCGTTCCGGCGCTCCGAGCTGGTCGCGCTCGACGTGGCCGACGTGCAGCAGACGCGCGACGGCCTGGTGGTGACGATCGGGCGCTCCAAGACCGACCAGGAGGGCGCGGGACGCACCGTCGGCATCCCCTACGGCGGCTGCCCGCAGAGCTGCCCGGTGCGCGCCCTGCAAGACTGGCTCGCGGCCGCGGGGATCGCTCAGGGGCCGCTGTTCCGGGGCCTCAAGAACGACGGCGCGCTGCGGGGTCGGCTCTCCGATAAGGGCGTCGCCCGCGTGGTGCAGCGCCGCGCCGCCGCCGTGGGCCTCGCCCCCACACGCTACGCCGGCCACTCGCTGCGCGCCGGCCTGGCCACGGCGGCGGCGGCGGCCGGCAAGAGCGAGCGCGCCATCATGGCGCAGACCGGACACAAGAGCCTGCCTATGGTGCGCAAGTACATCCGCGAGGGCGACCTGTTCCGCGAGAACGCCGCCGCCAACCTGGGGCTGTAGGGCACATGCGGAAATACAAGAAATCCGGCAAGTTACCCTTTTGTCGCCTTGGCGAACATGATCTGCAGCAGTTGCAAGGCATTCTGATAAGCGGATTTACGGACCTCAAGCCCTACCAACTGCGTATGACAGCGGAGTTGCGTGATGGTGAGATCACGGCAAATAGCGTTGACGAGTTGCTGCAGGAACGCCCCCCTAACCAACTCGCGAATCTGCGCATCTATTTCTATGTAGACCAGGACCGAACTATCTCCCTATCGCTATCTCAAGCAGGGAATCGGGTATCGGTCGAGGGGCTCGATCACGATTGGGTGCTGGGTCGTTTTGAGCAGCTAAACCTTTTTTTTGACGCTAGGAAGATGCGCCTTAGGCCGCTGGTCAAGCGCGCGCTGTTTCTCGTGAACACATATATCCTCCTTCCTCTCTCACTGTTCAATATCGTGGCTATTATCGCTAGTATCGTGATCAAGCAGCCTGTCGGTTCTCCCCTCTTGACGTGGGGCGTGGCCTGTGGGGAACTCTTTGTCGTCCCCGCGCTGATCATCGCGGCGCGGCCCTACAGCCAGATCGCGCTCGCCCCCAAAGGCAGAAGATTGACGCCGGACAACACTCTGGCGATCATGGTGATTTTTACGGTGCTTAGTGGCGTCGGCGGCATCGGAGGCTTTATCGCCGCCGTCCTAGCCCTGCGCAAATAGCGAGGAGCCAGGGCAAGATCTGCGACAGTGAGTTCTTCCGCGACAACGCCGCTGACCTGGGGCTGTAATAGTGTTGGACATGCAGGAGGTAATGTGTGAAGTTCTTCATGCCCCATACTAAGAATGAGGCCGACGCTGAGGGTGTGTACGACTCTATCAAGGCATTCGCGCGTCAGACTCTCGGGTGGACGCCATCTGACCGACGAATCTTCCGCATCGACTACGTGCATGAAGGGAAGCGGTACTATGCCGAAGTTGGGCAACAGGAAAAGAGGCGATCCTGCGCCGGCGTCTGCGCCACGGCTACCGCGTCCTCGCGTGGGAGTAGGACGCACTACTGTAAAGAGGTTTAACCGTGGTACAGCATCACGGCCCACTACAACGATTGATGTAGTGCGCCATTTAATCGAGCTATGTGTTGCTCTCAGAGCCGCACTTGGCGATAGTGTGAGGGTGCGACGGCATGCGTCGGCACGCGGCACGTGTCGAGGTGTGAAGCCCGTCAGTCAAGGGGCTAGGTGTCACCCGAGAGATGCTGACGCCCCGAACCCTGAGTCCTATGCTGACAACGCACGCCCGATCGGGCGTGCACTGGAACCCACGAGTGGGCATCGTGATCGTTGACAGGCGAAAAACGGGGTGAGACGCCTGGGCCAAAAGGCATGGGGAGGGCAGGTGGTGCTGCATGGCCATCTGATCGCTACCGATTCCCCCGGCGTATAGTGGGCAGCTACGGGACTCTATCACATATAGCTCGGGAACGTGGGAACTCCCACGCCGCGTCACCCGCCTCGGCGGGACACGAAAATGCCAGTGTGCGGACGGGAGGGCGGAGGCGGCGTCGTAGCCACACGCCGTGCTGTCATGGCGCGGACACGGTGAAGGTCCGCCAGGGGACATCCTTGAAAAGCGGAACAAACAGGCGACGGGAGGAAAGCAGATGACGGTAGGCTGGTCCTACTGGTGCGCCTCCCCATGGGCAACCATGCGTCTGCTCTTCGCGAGTACGCGGATCGAACCGGAAAGCGCAGTGCGGTGAAAGTCGCATGCTGCGTTTGGGGCGAGGGAAAGGTCGCGAGACCCTACCTATCGCGACAAAATGGGCCATTTGCCTTCCCGACTATTTCTGTGACGAGTTTTAGCCGGTCTTTTCGTCAGTGGTAGACGAACGCAGCCCGCTATATACATGTGAGGATGGTCGTTAAGAGGCATGTGCTCGTCACGAAAGGTACCTTCCGCGACGAGCTTTCTGTCACGAGTCTCGCATGAGACTCGGCCACATGATGGGACTGACGAGACATATTTCTTCCATGAGCCCGATGATTACGAGCTTTGGGCGCAAGTCTCTCATCACAGGGGCATGAGCGCGGCTAGATCGAGCGACTGGGACGTTAGCTGGGTTTGCGGGAAACGAGGCGCCCG
>JAABUZ0100002288.1_pt1 | contig 32408 bp, 21 predicted proteins | sample 5562091 | NCBI WGS metagenome assembly JAABUZ01 (sample SAMN12813069, study PRJNA571459) | rock metagenome | isolation source: Antarctica rocks | place: Antarctica: Victoria Land, Linnaeus Terrace sud | collected 2015-12-21
GTCGAGCAGGTGGCCGAAGCGGGAGCGGACGCCGTGACCGTGGCGCCCAGGCTTGCCGAGCGGCAGGGCCGCGTACAGCTCAGCGCCGGTGACGCACGGGACGACGTCACTGGTGTGCGTGCCGCGCAGCCGGCTCGCGGTCACCTCCAGGGCCCGAGCCGACTTGGACGGCTCGACGAAGGGCACCAGCTCGACGAGGCGCTGCGCCTCGCGGCCGGCGGCGTAGACCTCATCGAAGCACTTGTCGTACTCCTTGTTGTACTTGCTGATGCGGCCGTGCACGATGCCGAGGTTGGTCAGCACGGCCTGCAGGTCGTCGAGCAGGCCCGGAGAGTCCAAGCAGATCGCCCACTTGACCATGGTGCTCGTCGAGGTGTAGGCGTCCAGGGCGAGACCGGTGAGGTAGCCCAGCACCATGTGGCGCGGGGAGCGCAGCACCGCGTCGGGGATGCGCTTGTCGGACGCCCGCGTGCCACAGCCCAGGTGGTGCAGCAGCTCGACGATCGTCTTGCTCGACACCACCACGCCTGGGCACTTGCCGGCCTGCTCGGTGATGCGTGCATCGAGCCCGAAGATCGAGCCCCACGCCGCCTGCACCCGCTCGAGCACCGGACGCTCAGCGTTGGTGATGACGATGGTGTGGTTGCTGGCGGTGATATGGCCCTCGGCGGCGTAGGCACCGAGCAGGAAGGAGAGCTCCTCGCTCATCTCGGACGGGAGGGTCACGGCCTTCTGGTTGCCGTACGGAGGGGTCGGCACGAAGTCGCCGAGCCATGCCGGCAGCGCCGACCACAGGTCGGCGCCGTACTGGACGGCCACCGCGTCACCCACGACGAGGTCGTTGAGGAAGCGCCAGGCAAGCTCGCCGTCACGTGCCACCAGGACCCGGTGGTTGGGCGTCCCGGCGACCGTGTGCCCCGAGCGCAGGACGACCTCGCGGACCGGGCGCGGACCGCCGTAGTAGAAAGCATCGGTCTTGGCGCTGCCCCCGAGGCTCGCCACCTCGATGACCTCATCGCGCAGGCTGTCGGGCGCCTCGGCGCGGTGCAGGCTGTCGATGCGGATCAGCCCGTCGGCGGTCGTGAGCAGCGTGCCGCCCACGACGCACTTGGAGATCGCCCCGCTGATGAAGGGTTGCACCGAGGCCATCATCCGGACGTGGCCGATCGGGCTGATCGAGCGCTCGCCGATCGCGCAGTCGAAGACGCTGTAGTGCTCGGCCCGCAGCCCCGGCGCGTCGACCACGTGACCGTGCTCCGCGATGTGCTCGACGATCGCCTCGACCGTCTCCTCGGTGTACCCGAGCGCCCGCAGCGCCCGCTGCACCGTGCCGTTGACGATCTGCATGCTGCCGCCGCCGACGAGCTTCTTGGCCTTGACCAGCGCGAAGTCGGGCTCGATGCCGGTCGTGTCGCAGTCCATCATGAAGCCGATGGTGTTGTGGCTGACGAAGCCGTTGGCCACGTATGTCACGTTCGCCGGCACCGACAGGTCGTAGGTCGGCTGTACGCCGCCGTCGGCGTTCTCGGCGACCTCCTCGAAGAGGTACCCGAGCGCACGGCGCAGCCGCTCGTCACCGGTCGCGGCGAGCACCTGCTGCGCCAGGTCACGGCTCACCCCGAAGCCCCGGCGGACCGCCTGCAGGACGGGGGCACGCAGAGCGTGCCCGGCCGGCACCAGTGCGGTCCAGACCTCCTCGCCGAGGTGGATGCGGTCCCGGTTGCCGGACTGCACCCGCTCGGTCGAGACGAGCGCGGCCTTGCGATGGCTCAGGAAGCCGACCGTCTCGCCGTAGACCGCGGCCCAGGCCAGGTTGCGCACGCGCAGCTGCCGGATGTCACCGCCGAAGCCGCTCGTGGTGGTGCGCACGATGACGGGAACGCCGAGCACGAGCAGCACCTGCTGCACCTCGTCGCAGAAGGACGCACTCGCGGTGGACAGCGCGGGGACTCCGGCCGAGACGCTGCCGTCGGCCTCGAACAGGCCGCGCAGGAACGACGCGTACACCTCCCGGTCGTTGGTCTCCAGGACCGCAGCGGGCACACGCGGGGTCCAACCCTTGCCGGTGTGCTCGGCGTGCGGGCGGCTCTTGGCGAACCCGGCCGCCTGCCACCAGCGGGCCAGCCGCACCGAGGTGAGCGCCACCTCGTGGTAGCCCTCGCGCTCCGTGACGGTGGGCTCGAGGGTGAACAACCCCTTGGCCAGGACCCGGAGGCGCTCGACGACGTCGAGGTCGGTGTTGGCGACGCACAGCCGCAGGCCCTTGGCGTGCAGGCTGCCGTCACCCATGAAGTAGCCGACCAGCTCTGCCAGGTCGGCGTCCACCGTCTCCGGGACGGTCAACCGGGCGTCGTCGGTCCAGTAGGCGTCATCGAGGACCGGCAGCACGACCCGGCGAGGCTCGCCGACGAGGGTGCCGAGCTGGATCGGGACGATGTCGCCGGCGGCGATGTCAGCGAGCCGCTTCCACTCCCAGCCGCCGGTGACCCGGTCGACCACCTTCACCCGGTGCGTCAGCGTGCCCTGGATGACGTAGCCGCCGTCGGTGCTGACGCGTCGGGTCGGCTCCTCACCGTTGATGAAGAACGTGCTGGCGTCCTGCGGGCCCTCGTCGGTGCTGACCACGGCGTCGAGGTCCTGCCACCGCTCGCCGTAGACGTCACCGAGCTGGTCGAGCCGGGTCAACCCGCGGTCCGTCGTCACGAGCGTGCCCGGCACGAGGCACCCGGTGGGGGCGAGCACACTCGCCTGCGCGTTGCGCCACCCGTTCTCAGCGCCGATCGCCAGCCCCTCCTGCCACTGTGCGGTGGCCTCCTTGAGGATCGCCACGTCGTTGCCACCGAAGGTGCGGATCGAGTCGTTGGCGGCGGCATGCTTGCGCATCACCCGGGTGTGCGCGTCGGCGTTGCGGCGGTACCCGGCGTACGGGCCGACCACCCCCGCGATCTCGGCGGAGCGCTTGTACGCCGTACCCGTCATCAGGCTGGTGATGGTCGCGGCGAAGGCGCGACCGCTGTCGCTGTCGTAGGCGTGCCCGGTCGCCATCAGCAGGGCGCCGAGGTTGGCGTAACCGATGCCGAGCTGGCGGTAGGCGCGCGTCGTCGCACCGATCGGCTCCGTGGGGAAGTCGGCGAAGCAGATGCTGATCTCCATCGCGGTGATGATCAGCTCGACCGACTTGCGGAAGCGGACCGCGTCGAAGCTGCCGCGGTCGTCGAGGAAGGTCATCAGGTTCAGCGACGCGAGGTTGCAGCTGGAGTTGTCCAGCGACATGTATTCCGAACATGGGTTGCTCGCGGTGATCCGCCCGGTCTCCGGGTTGGTGTGCCAGTCGTTGATGGTCCCGTCGTACTGGATGCCGGGGTCGGCGCAGGCCCAGGCGGCGGTGGTGATGGAGCGCATGAGGGCACGGGCGTCGACGGTCTCCATGACCCGACCGTCCATCCGGGCGCGCAGGCCGAAGTCGGTGCTGTCCTCGTAGGCGCGCATGAACTCGTCGTCGACGCGGACCGAGTTGTTGGCGTTCTGGTACTGCACCGAGGTGATGTCGCGGCCGCCGAGGTCCATGTCGTACCCCGCGTCGCGGAGTGCGCGGATCTTGTCCTCCTCGCGCATCTTGGTCTCGACGAACTCCTCGATGTCGGGGTGGTCGACGTCCAACACGACCATCTTCGCCGCCCGTCGGGTGGCTCCGCCGCTCTTGATGGTGCCGGCGCTGGCGTCCGCACCGCGCATGAAGCTGACCGGGCCGCTGGCCGTCCCACCGCTGGAGAGCAGCTCCTTGGACGACCGGATCCGGGAGAGGTTGAGGCCCGCGCCGGAGCCACCCTTGAAGATGAGGCCCTCCTCGCGGTACCAGTTGAGGATGGCGTCCATCGTGTCGTCGACGGCAAGGATAAAACAAGCTGAGACCTGCTGCGGTGCAGTCGTTCCCACGTTGAACCACACCGGCGAGTTGAAGCTGAAGACCTGATTGAGCAGCATCCAGGTGAGCTCGAGCCCGAAGACCTCGGCGTCGGTCGCGGAGGCGAAGTACTCACCCTCCTTGCCGGCCCGCACGTAGCGCTCGACGACGCGGTCGATGAGCTGCTTGAGGCTCCACTCGCGCTGCGGCTGACCGACCGCGCCGCGGAAGTACTTCGTGGTCACGATGTTGGCTGCGTTGACCGACCAGGACCCGGGGAACTCCACGCCGCGCTGCTCGAAGTTGATCGAGCCGTCGCGCCAGTTGGTCATGACGATGTCGCGGCGCTCCCAGCGCACCTCGTCGTAGGGGTGCACGCCGGGCGTGGTGTGCACCCGCTCGACGTGCAGCCGCTGCTCCGCGGCGACGACCGCACGAGTCGGGCCGACCGGCTCGATGCCGGGCAGCACGGCGCCCAGCTCCTCGCCGGGGGCGTCACCGTCGGCCTGGTCGGGGGAGGTGGCACGGCCGCGGGAGGGGCGGCGGGAGTCGAGCTCGGTCATGGCGGGGGCCTCTCGTCGTCTGCAGGTGCAACGCCGCGGCGGGCGCGGGCATTGCCGTCCGGTGCTGGTGTGGGTCCAGCGAGGTGGTGGTGGTGATGATGATGGGGTGGTGCCCGAGGGTGGTGGAGGTGGTGGAGTGCCCGAGGCGGCGGTCCTCAGGGAGCCGGGGCCCCTCCGCTGGCGCGAGCGCCGGTCGGAGGTGGGGCGGGGACAGCCGCCCCGGCGGGCGGTCCGAGGTCGTGGACCTCGGGCTCGTGCCGGTCGTCTGCCGGTGGCCCGGGCTCCCGCTCGAGGCGCAGCAGCGCGATCTCCGCCTCGAAGTCCGCGAGGAACTCGAAGGCGCGGTAGACGCTCGCGAAGCGCAGGTACGCGACCTCGTCGAGGTCGTGGAGCGGCGTGAGGATGGCCCGCCCCACGTCGTCGCTGGCGATGCCCGCCACCCCGCGGGCGCGGACGTCCTGCTCGACGCGTTGGGCCAGGGCCGCCAGGGCGTCCTCGGTCACCGGGCGGCCCTGGCACGCCTTGCGGACGCCGGCCAGGACCTTGTCACGGCGGAAGGGCTCGGTGACGCCGCTGCGCTTGATGACGAGCAGGCTCGGCGCCTCCACCGTGGTGAAGCGCTGGCCGCAGGCCTGGCAGGCCCGGCGCCGACGGATGGCTGAGCCTTCGTCGGCCTCCCTCGAGTCCACGACGCGACTGTCGGCCGCACGGCAGAACGGGCAGCGCACGACGCGCGTCACCTCCTCGTCTCGAGGGACCGGCCTGGCGCGCGCCGGCGGGGCTGGACCGTCGTGCACACCCGGAGAGCTCCTGGTGGGGATGGCTGGGGGAGGGCCTGTGCACGCGGTGGGGAAACCTTGTGGGGGAATCACACGCCTGTCATTTGGTGTGGCCGACCATAGGCCACCACAACATGTGGGGGCAAGGTGCGCCCGGCGTGTCGCCGCCCCGCTCGACCGAGTGGGTCGAGCTCAGCGGCGCGGGAGGACCAGCCGCTGCCCCGGCACGACCGCAGCGCCGGCGAGGTGGTTGCTGCGCTCGAGCGCGGCAACCACACCGCGGGGGTCGCTGTCGGGGGCCACCCGCTGGGCGATGGACCACAGGCTCTCCCCCCGCTGCACCGTCACCGCCTGCCGTGCCGTGCCGCGCTGGGCGGCCGAGGCGCGCCCGACGGTGAACAGCAGGACCGCAAGGACGGCGAGCATCACCACGAGGACGACCCGCCCGCGGGCGGTCAGGCGCACCGCGCTCCCGGCACCGCGACGGTGCGGCTGGACGGACTGCTGTGCCGACGCCGCCGTCGACGCGGCCGTCAGGCGGGGACCGTCGCCGCCGGCCGGGTGACGGTGCACGGCGGCAGTCCGGTCGGCCCGCAGCTGCCGGACCCGCGGCGCCTGACGGACCGCTTCCGGGTGCGGCCTGATCAGCCGGCGGGTGCCAGCTCCGTCGAGCAGGTCCTCGAGGTGCACCTGCGCCGGCGCTGCCGGCCAGCGGGCCGGCCCGCCCTGTCGGCCCGGCCGAGGGTGAGCCCTCTGCCCGGTCTCCTGCTCCAGCAGCGCTGTCATGCCGTCCTCCGCATCCTCTGAGTCGAACACCCGTTCCCTCGAACGTGCGTGCGACAGTGCAGCACAGACCTGCGACAAGTCCAAGACACGCTCGAACAGGTGTTTGGTCATCGGCGTGTCGCGGGCTAGCGTCACGGTCATCAGCAACAGCCGCAGCGACCTGAGGAGCACCGCCATGGCCAGCACGCCCGACGAGCCAGCGACCGTGACCGGCACCGTGCCGGTGCAGGCGCAGGTCCACGTGCTGCCCGACGGCACGCCCGATGAGAGCGGCCTCACCGCGCGGCAGCGCAGGGTGCTCGAGGTGATCCGGGATGCCGTCGAGCGCCGGGGCTACCCGCCGAGCGTCCGGGAGATCGGCGAGGCCGTCGGCCTGACCAGCACGTCCTCCGTCGCCCACCAGCTCAAGGCGCTGCAGGCCAAGGGCTTCCTGCGTCGTGACGGCAACCGGCCTCGGGCCATCGAGGTGCGCTCCAGCGAGGGCTTCGACGACAGCAGCGGTCTGCGCGAGCGGCCGGCAGCTGCGTACGTCCCCGTGGTCGGCAGGATCGCCGCCGGTGGCCCCGTGCTGGCCGAGGAGATGGTGACCGACGTCTTTCCCCTACCCCGCGAGCTGGTCGGCGAGGGGACCCTCTTCCTGCTCCGGGTGACCGGCGACTCCATGGTCGAGATCGGCATCTGCGACGGCGACTGGGTGGTGGTGCGCCAGCAGCCGAGCGCTGACAACGGGGACATCGTCGCCGCGATGATCGAGGGCGAGGCGACCGTGAAGACCTACTCCCGACGCGACGGGCACGTGTGGCTCCTCCCGCAGAACTCCGCCTACGCGCCGATCCCCGGCGACGACGCGGCGATCCTCGGTCGGGTCCGGACGGTGCTCCGGAAGGTCTGAGCCGCGCGACGACCGTCGAGCCAGGCGGTGGCCCGTCGTGCGGGGCGGCCCGGGGGCCTCGCACCGCTGATGTCGCACTGCCGTGCCACGGTGCGCACATGGCTCAACCACCCCCGCCCGCACTCCCGACGGTGCCGCTGAGCGTCGTGATCGATGAGGGCTCCGGGCCGCTGGTCGTGCTGCTGCACGGCTTCCCCGAGCTGCCCAGCTGCTGGCGTCACCAGGTCGACCCGCTGGCCAGGGCTGGGTACCGGGTCATCGCGCCCTACCTCCTGGGGTACGGCGACTCCCCCACCCCTGCCGACCCAGCCGCCTACACAGCCGACCATGTCGCCGACGCCGTCGCGGCGACCATCGAGGCGGCCGGCGAGGAGCAGGCGGTCGTCGTCGGGCACGACTGGGGCGCCTCCGCGACGTGGCAGACCGCGGCGCTGCGCCCCGAGCGGGTGCGGGCGCTGGCCGCGCTGTCGGTGCCCTTCACCGCGCGCTCGCAGCACCCACCGATCGAGACGCTCGAGGAGCGGATGGGCGACCATTACTTCTACATGGTCGACTTCCAGGCGCCCGGCAAGGCCGAGGCCGACCTCAGCGTCGACCCGCGGGCGACCCTGCTCGGGGCGTACGCGGGGCTCTCGGGATCACCGCCGCCCGGGGCACTGGCTCCGCTGCCGAAGGCGACCGGGTCCTTCCCGCAGCAGCTGCCGGTCCCCGCCGAGCCACCCCCCTGGGTGGACCTGGCCGTGCTCGACGAGGAGGTCGAGCTCTTCACGCGGACGGGGTGGACCGGGCCGCTGAACCTCTACCGCGCCATGGACCTCACCTGGCATACCGTGCCCCAGCTGGCCGACACGCGGATCACCTGTCCCGCTGCCTTCCTGGCCGGCGAGCGGGACCTGGTGCTGGCCTTCACCCCCAAGCGGAGCATGGCTCCCCCGTGGGTGACCGACCTGCGCATCGACGTCACCGTTCCCGGCGTCGGCCACTGGGTGCAGCAGGAGGCACCGGAGCTGGTGACGGAGGTGCTGCTCGACTTCCTCGGCGGACTGTGACAGCGCGCGTGCTCGATGGCCGTACGCCGACCCGTGGCGAGGGCGGCCTCCCCGCGGACGGCCGGGGAGGACCGCTCACCCGGCCGGCCCCGAGACGATCCCCCGGGTTACCCCGCGGTCGGGCGCCCCGCCGGTCGCGCCGACCGACGTGGCGGCCCGGCCGAGCCGCGAGCCCCCTGGCTCGGCGGACGCTGGCCCTCCGACCGGGCACCGTCGGCGCGGTGACCGTCACGACGCTGGGAGGCGGCCCGCTGCGTTGCCTCACCGGCCGACGGGCGGCCACCCACCGCGGCGGCGCGAGCGGCTGCCCCGCCCCAGCTCTCGTCGCGTGCAGCCGCGGGTGCCGGAGCGCCGGCGGTGCGGTCGACGGACGTCGCACCGGTCGACGTGGCACCGGTCGACGTCATGGGGGGCGACGTTGCACCGGTGGACGATGTCGTCCGGTGCGCCGCCGAGCGGGGCCGGTCGAAGCCCCGACGTCGGGCGCTGGTGGGGGCACTGGCGCTTGCGGCGCGGGGCGGCCGGCCGCCCCGCGGCCCCTCACCCTCGACGCTGAGCGGCCGGGGGGCCGGGGCCAGCGGCGTCGTCGCCACCGGACCGGCGACCTCACGGACCAGCGGGTCGTCGCTGTCGAGGCGGCGCAGCGTGGCCTCCACGCCGGCGCCCCGCAGGATCGAGGACGCGGCGTCCCGCTGGGCTGGGAAGGACAGCTGCACGACAGTGCCGTCGGCACCCGCACGAGCGGTCCGACCGGAGCGGTGGGTGAAGGTCTTGGACTCGTCGGCGATGTCCGCGTGGATGACCAGCCGCACGTCGTCGACGTGGATCCCGCGCGCGGCCACATCGGTCGCCACCAGCACGCGGGTGCTGCCGGCGGTGAAGGCGGCGAGCGCGCGGGTGCGAGCGTTCTGCTGCATCCCGCCGTGCAGGGCGAGCGCGTGCGCCCCGCCGTCGGAGGAGATCTGCTTGGCCAGGCGGTCGGCACCGTGCTTGGTGCGTGAGAAGACCAGCGCGCGACCCTCCCCGGAGACCAGCGTGCGCAGCAGCGCGAGGCGCTCGGTGGTGTCGCGCACCTCCCAGGCGTGGTGCTCCATGGTCGAGATGCTCTGGACCTCGGGGTCGACCGCGACCAGCACAGGCTCGGTGAGGAACTCGGTCACGAGCTTCGCGACGTCGCCGTCCAGCGTGGCCGAGAACAGCAGCCGCTGACCACCGGCTGGGGTCATCGCGAGCAGCCGGCGCATGACCGGGAAGAACCCGAGGTCGCAGAGGTGGTCGGCCTCGTCGAGAACGGTGACCTCGATCTCGTCGAGCGAGACCGCACCCCGCTCGAGCAGGTCGACGAGGCGCCCGGGGGTGGCGATGAGCAGGTCGACCCTGCCGGCCAGCGACTGCACCTGGCGCATGATGCTCATGCCGCCGACGGCGACGCTGGTGCGCACGCCGAGCGGCGCGCCGAGGGGGGTCAGCGCCTCGGAGACCTGCAGCGCGAGCTCGCGGGTCGGCACCAGGACGAGGCCGCGCGGACGCATCGGCGCGGGCGGCGTCACGTCACGGGCCGCGGCGAGCCGGGTGAGCACCGGCAGGCCGAAGCCGAGGGTCTTGCCGGCGCCGGTCTGAGCCCGGCCGAGGACGTGCTCACCGGCCAGCGCGTCCGGCAGCGCCGCCGCCTGGATGGCGAAGGGGGTCTCCATACCTCGGCGCGCCAGGGCGGTGACGAGCCGCTCGGGCAGGCCTGCGGCGGCGAAGGAGCGGGCGGCGGGACGAGGCTCGCGGGTCGAGAGCGGCTCCGGCCGCGACGGGCCGGAGCGGCCGCCGGCGGAGCTGCCGCCTCCGGAGCGGGGCCCGGAGAGCCGGCCGGTCGAGCCGGTGCGCGGAGCGGAGGAGGAGCGAGGAGACGATCCGGCGGGGCGGCCACCGTTGCGGTGGCGCGCGGATCCGGGCATCGAGGCAGGGCGGGGCACAGTGGGTCCGATCGCATGGCAGGAGGTCGGGCCGCAGCGACACATCGCGCCACAGAGGGCGCCAGCGGTGAGGTACGACCTCGCACCGGCCAGGGAGGCGGTGCGGCGGGCCGCACTCGCTGGAGGCGCCCGAGCAGCACCGGAGCGCCGCGTGAGGTCCACTCTACCCGATCATCAGGTGCACCCTCGCGGGCGTCAGCGCCGCCGACCGGGCCGCGCCCATGCCGTCCACCGGCTGCCCGCGGCCCGTCGGCCGATGATGTCGCCGCCAACAGGCCTCGGCCCGGTGGCGCCGTCGCTCGAGAGCCCGGTCTCGACGGGTGCACCGAACGCATGCGGTGTGTCCCCCCACGGGCTGGCCTGCGCCGTCGTCCACCCGCCGGTCGACGGGCGGGGCACGGTGGACTGCCAGGCCCTGGCGGTCCCCATGAGGACCTCCGCGGACGCAGCCTCGGCGAAGGAGCCGGCCGCCTCGACCGGCTCCTGGCCGGAGGCCTGGCCATCGGCCGCCGGGACCCACTCCTCGCCGGTCCACCACCACAGACCGTCGGCGGAGATCTGCGGCGGAGCAGCTGCTGGACTGGTCATGCCGACCCATCGGCAGCCGGCGACCCACCCTGGACCGGTGGGGGACCACCCGAGCGCCGGCTCGGCGTCAGACGACCGCCGGCCCCGGCACGGCGCGCGGCCCGCCGCGCACCAGCGCGACGATCCGCTCCGGCGGGAGCGGGCGGCCGAACAAGAAGCCCTGGCCGTACTCGCAGCCCATCTCGCGCAGCAGCCGGAGCTGGTCGGGCGCCTCGATGCCCTCGGCCACGGTGTGCACGGACAGCGCTCGGCCGAGCTGGACGATGGTCGCGGCAAGGGCGCTCGCCGACCCACCGGCGCCCAGCGGGTCGACGAAGGAGCGGTCCACCTTCAGCAGGTCGACGGGGAGACGGGAGAGGTAGGACAGCGAGCTGTACCCCGTACCGAAGTCGTCGATCGCGATGCGGACCCCGGTCGCCCGGATCGCCCGCAGCGGGGCGACCGTCGAGTCGGTGTGGTCGAGCAGCACGCTCTCCGTGAGCTCGAGGACGAGGCGCTCGGGCGGCAGGCCGGACCGGCGCAGCGCCTCGGCCACGGTCTCCGGCAGTGAGCCGTGCAGGAGCTGGCGACCGCTGACGTTCACCGCGACCGACAGCGGGACTCCCCACGCCACGGCCTGGCGACAGGCCTCGTCGAGCACCCACACACCGATCGGGACGATCAGACCGGTCTCCTCCGCCAACGGGATGAACTCCGCCGGCGCGATCAGGCCGCGGACCGGGTGGTGCCAGCGCAGCAGCGCCTCGACCCCGATGACGCGGCCGCTGCTCAGCTCGACGGTGGGCTGGTAGAGCAGGTGCAGCTGGCCCCGGTCGAGCGCGACCCGCAGGTCTTCGCCGTCGCGGACCCGGGCGACCACCGTGTCGCGCATACCGGCCTCGACGACGGCCCAGCGGCGAGGGCCGGCCCCCGACTTGGCCCGCGCCACCGCCAGATCGGCGTCGCGGAGCAGCTCGTCGTGCGTCGGGGGCTCGCTGCCCGCTGGGTCCGCGAGCGCCAGCCCCACCGAGGTCGCCAGCGTGACGAGCTCGCCATCGATCGGGTACGGCGCGCGCAGCACCTCCAGGAGGCGCTCGACCATCGCGACCGCCGCCGCCTCGTCGTCGACGTCCTCGAGCAACACCGCGAACTCGTCCCCGGAGAACCGGGCCACGGTGTCCCCGGTCCGCACGGTCGCGGCGATCCGCTGCCCGACGCCGATGAGCAGCCGGTCACCGACAGCGCTGCCGAGGGCGTCGTTGACGGCCGAGAACCCGTCGAGGTCGAGCAGCAGCACGGCCAGCCCTCGCCCCCCGAGCGAGCCCGTCGCCAGCGCATGGGTGACCCGGTCCTGGAAGAGCGCACGGTTCGCGAGCAAGGTCAGTGGGTCGTGGCGGGTCTGGTGCGCCAGCTGCTCCCCCAGCTCGTCGCGCTCGGTCACGTCCCGCGTGTTGAGCACCAACCCCCGCACCGCTGGGTCATCGACCAGCGTCGTCACGACGGTCTCCGTGGTGTGCCAGCGCCCATCTCCCCCGCGAAGCGGGAAGGCGAAGCGACTCGACGTGTTGGGTACGGCCGACGCCGCCGCGAGCTCCTCCAACACCACCCGCGCGTCGGTGAGCCGCAGCATGCGGGCGAAGGGCGCGCCGGTCAGCGCGGCGGGATCGCGCCCGAGGACCGCAGCCGCCGACGGCGAGCAGTAGGTCACCCGCCCAGCCGGGTCGAGGACGAAGACCACGTCCGAGCTGTGCGCCACGAAGGAGCTGAAGCGACGCAGGGAGTGCCCGAGCTGCTCCGTGCGCTGCTCGACCCGCGCCTCGAGCGTGGCGGTGAGGGCGCGGTTCTCCTGCTGGGTGAGCAGCTGGCGCAGCGAGAGCAACCCGACCAGCAGCGCGAGGCAGGAAGCGGTGAGCACGCGCGGGCGGCCCCCGACGAGCGTCTGCGCGAGGGCGGCGCCGGTGATGAGGACCAGCGCGGCGTAGGGCGAGACGGTGACGAGCCGACCCACCCTCCTCCGGGCGTCCGGTCGCTGCCTGGTGCGCCGCGCGACGAGCAGGCCGACGGCGAGCAGGCCGCCGCCGGTGAGCATGCCGGCGGCCACCAGCGGCGTCTCCGGCAGGGCCGCCGACGCCGCGACGAGGATGACCGCGTCGATGACCGAGCGAAACCGGGGCAGCATCGCCAGCGGTGTCGGGGGCCGTCTCGAGGGGGAATCCGGGGCTGCCGGCTCGTCGGCAGCCCCGTCGGCCGGTGCGGTCGGAGCGGGGGCACCTCCCGGCGGGCGGCGGGTCACGGCAGGTGTGTCGACGGGCCGGGCGGTCAGGTGACTGGACCCCGCGGCCCAACGGCGGAGCCCGGCTCTAGCCCGTACGGATCACGGCGGCTCCGTGGGTGTGCACGCGCGCCGCTGCGGATGCTCCCGGTGCACACAGCTGGAAGCGTCCGGATCCGCACCGCACCCGCACGCCGGAGGCTGCCGGCGCGGCGCGAGGGGCGTGCCGGGGCGGAGATGACCGGGTGCTGGCAGCAGACGGAGCAGACGGGAGGGCGGCCGCCCTGGCGCGCAGCCGCGAGCTGGAGGGGTTGGCCGCGCGGCTCGACCGCGCGCGCGGGTCGGCGGAGCTGGCCCGGCTCGCCACCGCGTCCGCGCTGGCGGCCGCTGCAGCGTGGACGGGACAGGCCGGGTCCGCGGCCCTGCACGCGCTCGACGCGACGCTCACCCGGGTGGGGCACGCCGCCGACGCGCTGGGCGCCGCCCGTCTCGCGGTGCTGGCCGCCGCCGAGGCAGCCGTGCTCACCACGCCGGCCGCCTGGCCGCTCGCCGGGCTCGGGCCGTCGTGGCTGGGTGACCGGTGAGCGTGCTCAGCCCGGTGCTCCCGCGCGGCACACCGACGGGGGCGGCCCCGCTCCGGGCGCCCGGCGGGCTGCTGCCGGCGGTCGCGACGCAGCTGGAGGTCACCGCGCAGGGGTTGGCGCGGGTGGGCGACGAGGCGGTCGGGGTGGCTGCTGAGCTGATCGCGGTGCAGCGGGGCGGGGGCGCCACGCACGCTTCTGCGGCGGAGCGGGACGCGGCGGCGCAGGCCCAGGCCGCGCTCCAGGAGGCCCACCTCGCGGTGACGTCCGCCGTCGCGGCGCTGCGCGAGGCCGGGGTCGACACGGCCGCAGCAGACCGGCTGCTCGAGCGCACCGAGCGTGCGCTCGTCGCCGCGTCGCTGCACGTGGGCCGGGCCAGCCGCGGAGGGGGCTGGTCCTTCGGGCTCTCCCACCTCGGATCCCTCGCCCGCCACCTGCTGCGGGACGTGGGCAGCGGCGGCGAGGCGCTCGCCGACGGCGCGCTGGTCGGGATGCGCCTCGGCGGAGGGGCGGCGGAGCACCTCGCGGCGGAGGCGGCGCACGAGGCGGCGGCGCTCGCGGAGCGTGGGCTGCTCGCCGTGGTGCCCTCGCTCGGGGACGCCGCAGCGGTCGTCCACGCGATCGCCGAGCGGGTGGCGGTCGCACGCGGGCTCTCCCCCGCTGTGGGGGACGCGGTGGTGCACGTGGGTCGTGTGGCCGCGGGCTGGGTCGCCGGCCGGCTGCTGGCGGACGGGCCGGGATCGGCCCGACCGGTCCCCGGCGCTGGCCGACTGGCGCCGGCCCCCGGCTCGCTCGCCGGCTGGCTGGACGGGGCCTGCCGGCTGGAGGCGCCGGGCCAGGAGGGCCGTGTGGCCATCACCGACGCGGGCGGTACGTGGGTGGTGCAGCTGCCCGGCATCCACACGCTGGGCTCCGCGGCGGACCCACAGGACCTGCGGGGAGCGGTGCTGGGGGTGCTGACGGGCCGCAGCTCCTACGTCGGCGCGGTACGCGACGCCCTGCGCCAGGCCGGTGTACCCGGTGGCGCCCGGGTCGTGCTCGTGGGGCACAGCCAGGGGGGCATCGCCGCGATGGACCTGGCCAGATCGCCGGTCGCACCCGGCGGGTGGCAGGTCACAGCGGTGGTGGCCGCGGGGTCACCGGTGACCTCCCTCCCCCCGCGGACCGGCAGCGGCGTCCGGGAGCTCGAGGTCGACGACCGGCACGACCTGGTGCCTGCGCTCGACCTGCACGACAGCGCGCGGGAGCCGGCCGCCGGGCGCACGGTGCTCGTCTTCGACCACGACACGGGCACCGTCAGCGGCAACCACGACTGCCAGCGCAGCTACGCGACGTGGCTCGCGTCACCCGCCGGCCGCGACGCGACCGCGGCGTGGTCACGCGACGCCTCCTGGGTGAGCACACGGGCGACGGTGCGCACCCAGGTCTTCGCCCTCACCGACGCCGGTGGGTGAGCGCTGCCCTGGGTCACCGCGGCGCACCCCACGACTGCTCGGGCGGGTCTCCTGCCGCCGGTGGTTGCGGGACGCCCCACGGCGAGGCCGCCGGTGGCATCGACTGACGTGCGGACGGGTCCTGACCCACCGGCGGCTGACCCCACTGCTGCTGTGGCTGACCCCAGGCCTGCGGCGGGTAGGCCACTCCCCCGTAGCCGACCGTGCCGTCCGACGCTGGCCCGCGACGCACCCAGGCCCGGGTGGGCGTCAGCACGAGCAGGACCAAGACAGCGATCGGGAAGAGCCCGCTGATCCGGGAGATGCCCGTCGCGTACTGGCTCCCCAGGGTGGACAACGCCCCCAGGGCGCCGATCGACGCGAAGACGATCATCGTGATCCACGCCCACCGGCGCCGGCGGAGCACCTTGTAGACGAAGAACAGCGACAGCAGGCCGCCGATGAGCGCGCCACCCACGATGCCGGCGAGGGCCCCCGTGCGCAGGCCCGAGAAGTCACTGTCGGTGCGGCGGTGACCGAGGTCGCGCAGCACCTGGTCGACGCGCGAGACCGACAGGGGGATGGCCACCACCGAGACCACCACCTGGATGACGACCAGCGTGACCAGGGCACGCACCGTGCCCGGCGCCCGACTCCACGCGCTGCCCGCCGACGCGGCCGGCTGCTCCGGGGTCACGGCGTCACCGCCGCCGCGCGCAGCTCGTGGGCGAGGCTGGCCGGCACGCGTGCCCGGAGCCGAGTGCCCGCGCCGGTGAACTCCTCGGTGAGCAGCTCACCCTCCACGTGCACGCGGGACGCGAGCCCACCGGCCGAGAAGGGCAGCAGGACCTCCACCTCCACCGCCGGGTGCGGCAGCCGGCGCTCGATCGCCTCGAGCAGCAGGTCGATCCCCTCACCGGTGCGGGCGCTGACCTCGAGGCTGCCGGGCAGCACCCGACGCAGCCGGGCCAGCGCCATCGGGTCCGCCGCGTCGACCTTGTTGACGACGATGAGCTCGGGCACCGCCGCCGCGTCGATCTCCGCGAGCACCTCGCGCACGGCGTTGACCTGTCCCTCCGGGTCGGGGTCGCTGCCGTCGACGACGTGGACGACCAGGTCGGCGCGCGACACCTCCTCCAGGGTCGAGCGGAAGGCCTCGATGAGCTGGTGGGGCAGGTGCCGCACGAAGCCGACCGTGTCGGTCAGCGTGTACTCACGACCGTCGCGGGTCTGCACCCGTCGGGTGGTCGGGTCGAGCGTCGCGAAGAGCGCGTCCTCGACCAGCACACCGGCCCCGGTGACCCGGTTGAGCAGGGAGGACTTGCCGGCGTTGGTGTACCCCGCGATAGCGATGCTCGGGACCCGGCGGCGGACCCGGTCCACCCGCATGGTGGCCCGTGTCTTGCTCACCTGGGCCAGCTCGCGGCGCAGCCGGCTGATCCGGGTCCGGATGCGCCGCCGGTCTGTCTCGATCTTGGTCTCGCCGGGGCCGCGGGTGCCGATGCCGCCACCGCCGGCGACCCGGCCGCCGCCCTGGCGGGACAGCGACTCGCCCCAGCCGCGCAGCCGAGGCAGGAGGTACTGCAGCTGGGCGAGCTCGACCTGCGCCTTGCCCTCACGGGTGCGCGCATGCTGCGCGAAGATGTCCAGGATCAGCGCCGTACGGTCGATGACCTTCACCTTGACGATCGCCTCGAGCTTGCGCAGCTGGCTCGGGGAGAGCTCGCCGTCGCAGACCACCGTGTCGGCTCCCGTGCTGGCGACGACCTCGCGGAGCTCCGCCGCCTTGCCGGAGCCGACGTAGGTCGCCGGGTCGGGTCGTCCACGCCGCTGCACGAGCCCCTCCAGGACCTGCGACCCGGCGGTCTCCGCGAGCGCCTTGAGCTCGGCGAGCGAGCGCTCCGCGTCATCCAGCGTCCCGTCGGTCCAGACCCCGATGAGCACGACGCGCTCCAGGCGCAGCTGGCGGTACTCGACCTCGGTGACGTCGGTGAGCTCCGTCGCGAGGCCAGCCACCCGCCGCAGCGCGTTGCGCTGGTCGAGGTCGAAGCCCTCCCCCTCGACATCGTGGACCGGACGGCTGCGCGCGCCGAGCCCGGTCTGCAGCTCGATGGCGCTGGCCTCGAGGTCGGCGTCGCTGACCAGCGCCCGCCCCTCCGGCTCAGCCGCGCCGAGGTCGGCGCCGGTCGCTGGTGAGCCGCTCAGGGCTCGGGGTGCTGTCATCGCCACCAGAGTCGCACGCACAGGGCCGCACGGCGAGAGCGAAACCGCACCTGTCTGCGTGGCCGGCAGCAGCTCAGCTGAGCAGCTCTCCCTCGGCCACCAGGACGGCCGGCCCCGACAGCAGCACGCGGTCGGCCTGGACCTGCACCCGCAACCGTCCGCCGGGCAGGTCCACCAGCCACTCCTCCGGCGCCTGGGCGTCACCGAGCCAGGACCGGGCGGCGACGGCGGCGGCACAGGCCCCCGTGCCGCAGCTGCTCGTCTCCCCGACGCCGCGCTCGTGCACCCGCATGCGCAGGTGCGCCGGCCCCACCAGCTCGACCAGCTCCACGTTGACCCCGTCCGGGAAGGCGGTCGCCGGCGTGACCGTCGGAGCGCGGGTGAGGTCCAGGTCGGCGAGCGAGCCCACCAGGGCGACCGCGTGGGGGTTGCCCATGGAGACCGGCGTCGCCGGGTGCGCACGGCCGTCGAGCAGCACCGTCGCCGGGTCCCCGCCGAGCGCCGGAGGCCCCATGTCGACGGTGATGTCCGCGGCCGGGTCGGCCGGCACGATGACCTCGCGCTCCCCGGCTCGGGTCCCGAGCAGCAGGCGCCCCGGCTCGGCGAGCCCCGCGTGCACGAGGTAACGCGCGTAGACCCGCACGCCGTTGCCGCACATCTCCGCGACGCTGCCGTCGGCGTTGCGGTAGTCCATGAACCACCCGTCCGCTCCGCGACGGACCACGCGCAGCAGCCCGTCGGCGCCGATCCCGGTCCGGCGGTCGCACAGTGCCGCGACCTGCGCCGCGTCGAGCCTGAGCCGGTCCTCGGGGTCAGGCAGCAGGACGAAGTCGTTGCCGGTGCCGTGCCCCTTCACGAAGCGCACCCGGCGAGCCTAGAGCGCGGGCCGGGTGCGCCCGGCTGAGCCTCCTCAGACCGGTAGGGCGACCGGACGGCCCGACAGCTCCAGCGTGTCGGCGAGGTACGAGCCCCGCCAGCCGTCCGATGCCTGCGCGAGGAGCCAGCCCACGCGGTCAGCCCGCTGCGGCCCGCCGAAGAGGAAGCCCTGCGCGCGCGCGACACCGGCGTCCACCAGCACCCGGACCTCGGCCCATGACTCGACGCCACCGGCGCGCACACTGCGCCCCGCCGCATGGGCGGCGCCGACGACCGCGCGCAGCACCGCCGCGCGTCGAGCGTCGGTGTCGATGCCGCGCACGAGGGGGCGCGCGAGGGTGACGACCTGGATCGGGAGCCCGACCGCGACCGCGGCATCGGCCGGCCCGCCCACCCCGCCGAGGCTGAGCCGCACGCCGGCATCCCGCAAGGTGCGCATCCACGGCACGGCGCTGGCGCCGGCCCCGTCGAGCAGCGCGGTCGGCAGGTCCAGCCCCACCGAGCCCGCCGGCAGTCCCGCGACCCGGGCCGCGAGCCGCTCCGCGAAGTCGACCTCCAGGACCTGCCGGGCACTCACGGTGACCCACACGGTGCGGACGAGCGGCACACGGCCCTCGCCCGCCGGGGCCCCGGACGCCCATCGCCGGGCCGCCGTCGCGCACATCCCGAGGACGTGGTCGCCGACCTCGCGGGTCAGCCCGAGCGCGTCGACCAGCGGCATGAAGTCGCCGGGCCAGAGCACACCGTGGCCGGGCCGGAACCACCGCAGCAGCGCCTCCAGCCCGGTCACCTCCCCCGAGGCGAGCTCCACCTCCGGCTGGAAGTGCACCTCGAGCTCACCGCGGCCGGCGGCGCCGGGGAGCGCGCGGGCCGGCTCGGCGGCGAGGACCGTCGACGCGGTCCAGAGCGGCCGTCCGGCGGCCGCGCCGCCGGAGGTGGCGGGAGGGGTGGGCACCCAACCAGCCTCGACCATCTGCGGCGCGCCCGCCAGGCTCTGGACAGCCGCTGGCCGGTTGGGCTGACCGGCGCAGAGCGGGCACCCGACTGGGCGCTGACGCGGCCGCACGGGTCCAGGCCGTCACCCCGAGAGCCAGCGCACCCGCGGGTCGCGCCGGGCCCACGAGCGCTGCCGCCGCACGTAGCGGCGGGTGGCGACGACGGTCGCGGCGTACGCGTCGTCCTCGCTGCCCTCGCCTGCCAGGTGGGCGAGGAGCTGGGCGTACCCGAGGGCTCGTGCCGCCGTGCGGCCGAGACCCCGCGCCGCCAGCGCCCTGACCTCCTCGGTGAGGCCGCGCTCGCGCATGAGGGTGACCCGCGCCCCCACCCGCGCGTCGACGGCCGCGACACCGGGGTCCACGCCCACCAGCTCCGCGCCCCACCGGGGCGTGGCGTAGGGCGGCATCGAGGCGGGGTACGGCCCCCCCGTCAGCTCGTTGACCTCGAGCGCGCGCACCAACCGCCGGCCGTCGCCGCGGTCGATGGCTGCCGCGGCGGCAGGGTCGAGGCGGGCGAGGCGGGCGTGCAGCCCGGGGGCACCCGAGGCGGCCAGCTCGCCCTCGAGGCGGGCGCGCACGACCGGGTCGGTGCCCGGGAAAGCCAGGTCGTCGACCAGCGCGCGGACGTAGAGGCCGCTCCCGCCCACCACGACGGCACTGCGCCCGGCCGCGAGCAGCCGCTCCACCACCACCCGGGCCCGCCGCTGGTAGTCGGCGACGTCAGCGTCCACCCGCGGGTCCCAGACGTCGAGCAGGTGGTGCGCCACCCCGTCCCGCTCGGCTGCGGTGGGCTTCGCTGTCCCGACGTCCATGCCGCGGTAGCACTGCATCGCGTCGGCGTTGACGACCTCGCCGCGGAGCTCGTGCGCGAGCGCCACCCCGTGCGCCGTCTTGCCGCTCGCCGTCGGCCCGACGACGACGACGACGCGCGGGCTCACCCCGGCGACCACGACGCGACGAGGTACGCGACCCCGTAGGGCGCGCTGTCGTGCAGCAGCTGCCCCCGCCAGGCACCGGCGAGGCCGCCGACCGACCGCCACACCGGGACGCCACCGGCCAGCAGCTCCGCCCCGAGCCCGGCATCGAGCTCGTGGAGCCCCGCGGCCGAGCCGGCCGCGAGGGCGCGGGCGACGCCGGCGTCGAAGTTCTCGGCGCGCGGGTCGAAGGCACCAGGCGCCGTGGCCGAGCGCCGGGCCGTGCCGTCGCCCACGACGAGCAGCCCCCGCCGCGCACCGGCCACGGGCACGCCACCGGGAGCACCGCCGCCGAGCCAGACGCCGCCGACCTGGCCCGAGGTGCAGCCCAGCCAGCCCGCACGCCGCAGCAGCCACGCCCCGACCGCGAGCTCGAGCGGCAGCTCCGCGACCCGGTCGACGGGCGGCTCGACCGCGTCCGGCCCGAAGCGCACCGGCAGGTCCACGCCGAAGCCGGCGAAGGAGCCCACCGACCCCGGTGGGTGCGACCGCGGCGTCCCGGCGGAGCCGACGACGAGCACGTGGTCGGGACCGCTCGCCAGCAACCGGGCCAGCGCCTCGTCGCACGCGGCGCGCAGCCCGGCCAGCTCAGCGGCGGCGCCCGCGGCGAGCGCGGGCACGAGCAGCGGCGTGGCCGGTACGAAGGCGATCGCGGCAGGGTGGCTGCCGGGCTGCCCTGGCCTCACCCGCAGATGGCGACCGGCGCCGGCGCACCGACCCGGGGCATGCCCAGCGCGACGCCCGTGCTCGGCCGGCGGCCGGCCTCGACGGCGTCACCGGCCGCTGTGCGGCGCACGCGCAGCGGCACTCCGTCGGCCACGAGGTGGTGCGGCGCGGCGTAGGTGACCACGGTGGTGACCACGTCACCGGGGCGCCCGGTGGCCGGCAGGTGCACGAGCCGGCCGTCGCGCGCGCGCCCGCTGGCCCGCCCCGTCGCAGCATCCTTCTTGCCCTCCCCCACCGACAGCAGCACCTCGACCTCGTGGCCGACGAGAGCCCGGCCGGCCTCGGCGCTGATGCGCTCCTGCAGGGCCGCGAGCCGGCCGTACCGCTCGGTCACGACCGCAACGGGGACCTGGTCAGGATGCGTCGCGGCGGGCGTGCCCGGCCGGCGGCTGTACTGGAAGGTGAAGGCGCTCGCGAAGCGGGCGGCCTCGACGACGGCGAGCGTGGCGGCGAAGTCGGCCTCGGTCTCCCCCGGGAAGCCGACGATGACGTCGGTGGTGATGGCGGCGGCCGGCATCGACGCCCGTACCCGGTCGATGATCCCGAGGTAGCGCTCGACCCGGTAGGAGCGGCGCATCCGCCGCAGCACCGGGTCGGACCCGCTCTGCAGCGGCATGTGCAGCTGCGGGCAGACCGCCGGCGTCTCGGCCATCGCGGCGATGACGTCGTCGGTGAAGTCACGCGGGTGCGGGCTGGTGAAGCGGACCCGCTCGATGCCGTCGACGGCCCCCACCGCCCGCAGCAGCCGCCCGAAGCCGTCCCGCTCGCCCCACTCGCGGCCCCACGAGTTCACGTTCTGCCCCAGCAGGGTCACCTCGAGCACGCCCTGCGCGGCGAGCGCCTCGACCTCGGCGAGCACCTCGCCGGCCCGACGGTCGCGCTCACGCCCGCGCAGGGTCGGCACGATGCAGAAGGTGCAGCTGTTGTCGCAGCCGACGCTGATCGACACCCAGGCCGAGCTCGCCGACTCCCGGCGCGCCGGCAAGGAGGAGGGGAAGGTCTCCAGGGCCTCGCGCAGCTCGACCTGGGCCTCCCCCTCGATCCGCGCCCGCTCGAGCAGGACGGGCAGCGAGCCGAGGTTGTGCGTACCGAAGACCACGTCGACCCACGGCGCCCGGCGGGTGATCTCGTGCCGGTCCTTCTGCGCCAGGCAGCCACCGACCGCGATCTGCATGCCGGGGTGCCGTGCCTTGACCGGCGCGAGGTGCCCGAGGTTGCCGTACAGGCGGTTGTCGGCGTTCTCCCGCACCGCGCAGGTGTTCAGGACCACCACGTCGGGGTCGCTGCCCTCGGCCCCGCGGGTCAGGCCCGCGGTCTCGAGCAGGCCGGCGATGCGCTCGCTGTCGTGCACGTTCATCTGGCAGCCGTAGGTCCGCACCGCGTAGGTGCGAGGGCCGCTCACGGTCGCTGATCCTATGTCGGGCGCCCCCGCACCCCGGCGCGCGGGGTGCGGGGGCTGCGCTCACTCCGACCGGCGGTGCCGGTGGTGCCAGCGGTGGCGGCTCAGCGCAAGCCCGCTGCCGAGGAGGACCACACCCACCGTCGCCAGGCCGGCCGGCAGACCGGTGGCGGCCAGCGAGCGGGTGGGCGCAGCGACGACCGTCTGGTGCTTCGTGCTGGCCTTGGTGCTCACCTTGGCCGTCTTCTTCTTGGTGGTCGTCGTCGTCGTACCCGTGACCGGGGTGGTGACGGTGGTCGGGGCCGACGTGGTGAGGGTGGAGACGTCGGCGAGGAAGACACCGGCGCCGTAGGTGGCGGCGACCAGGCGCTGGCCGTCGCTGGAGGTGGTGATGCCCATGACCCGGACGCCGGTGGGGATGCCCGAGGCGACGCGAGACCACTGACCGCCACCGCGCAGCGGGGTGGTGAAGACGCCCTGATCGTGGGCGACGACGACCTGCGAGCCGACCACGCTCACGTCGTAGACGTTGCCGCGGGGCAGGTTGCCGGTGAGGTCGGTGAAGTCGTCACCCGCGTCGTGGCTGACCAGCACGCGCGGGCTGTCGGCACCGCCGAAGTCCGACCGCTCGACGCTCGGCGTCACCATGGCGGCGACGATGGTCGCACCGTCCGCCGGGTCGATGGAGACGGCGGCCGGCTGCCGGGTCGGGAAACCGCGCAGCGCGGCGAGGTGCCAGCAGGCCGTGCTCGCCTTGGCCGACTGGCAGCCCGGCTTCACGTTGGTCGCCAGCTCCCGGTCGGTCGCCGTGATGGCCGCCTTCACCGAGGAGGCGCAGAAGGCGCAGGCGAAGGCGTACGACGCCGAGCCGCGGGTGGCCACCGCCTGGGTGACCGGGGACGCGCCGGAGGCGAGCGCGGGGAAGGTGTAGGTGGTGACCCAGTCGCTGGTGTCACCGGCCACCCCGGTGTTCAGACCGGTCGTGCCGGTGCTGGTGCTCGGGCCCTCGAGCGCCTCGACGACGTCGGTCTGGCCGGTGATGAGGTGGTTCTCATCCGTGCGGTCCATGGCCAGCGCCGCCGGCACGAAGACCGCCTGCACGTTGCTGGGCGAGATGTCGGTGGTGGTCTTGCCACCGTCGGTGGTCACCTCGAGCGCCCCGTTGGCGTTGCAGTAGAAGACCTTGGGGTCGGTGGGGCTCACCAGCACGCTGGTGCCGTCACCACCGCAGATCTCGAAGCTGTTCTTCGCACCAGGATCGAAGAGCACGGTGCCGTTGTCCTGCAGCCCCGCGACCACCTCACCGTTCGGCCCCTGGACCGCGCGGTAGGGCAGCAGGGTCTGCAGCGCGGCACCGCTGGTGAAGCCGCCGTTGGTGTAGCCCGTGCTCGTACCGGTGGTCGGGGTGCTGTCCTGGCGGAAGACCCCGCCGTCGTTGCCGATGTAGAGCCGGCTGGTGCCGTCGGCGAGCTTCAGCAGGGCGCCGGCGTGCTGGTCGGGGTGGGTGACCAGGCCGCCGTAGGCGGGGACGCCCTGCGGGCACGAGCCGCTGGTGACCCCGGTGGTCAGGACACCGCAGCCGCTGACGTAGCCGTCGATGCTCTGGAAGGGCGTGACGCCTGGGGTCGTGAGCGGCACGGTGCTGGCGTAGACCTCCTCCTCCCCGATCAGCACACGGGTAGGGACAGCGGGGTCGACCTGGACCCAGCCGTTGTACCAAGCCTGGATGCCGGCGTCGTAGCCGAGCTGGCTGGCCGCGGAGAGGACCGGCTGGGTGCTGCCGGGCGCAGGGGTGAGCGACTCCGAGTCGGCCTTCAGCGCCCAGGTCGGCGCGGTCGTCGCGGTGCCGTCGGTGGTCGTGGTCATGTAGAGGCCGTTGAGGCTCGTCGGGTGGACCGGCTCCGGCACCCCGAGCGTCGCCGCGCCGTCGTCCACCGGAGCCGCCACCCCGCCGGAGCGGTGACCCGCGTCGGCGACCAGCGCGTAGAGCGTGCTGCCGTCAGGGGTGAAGGCGAGCTTCGTCCGGCCGAGCGGGTCGGAGCTCTTGAGCGGCTCCTGCTCCCAGCCGGTCGTGGCGCTGGTGACGTCGACCCGGTGCCAGCTGCCGGGGGCGCCACCGAGGGTGGAGGCGTAGAGACCGTTGCCCGGCGCGGCGCCCGTCCCGTCGGCGAGCTGCACGTTGCCGGCGACGTAGCCGACAGCGGCGTAGACGACGGCGGACTGGCCTGGCTTGACCTTGACATCGCTGGTCCAGGAGCCGACTGGGGTGTTGGGCGCCGGCGCGTCGCCCGCGGCGTCGGTCGGCAGCCGGACGTCGGTGAAGCTGGCGCCCTCGTCGGTGCTGCGGTAGAGCCCGGTGGTGGTCGCGGCGAAGACGGTGCCGTCCTGGGCCACGTCGACGCCCTGGCCGCCGTTGCCGCCGACGTTCCGCGGTGGCCGGGTGAAGCTGGCGCCGCGGTCGTGGCTGACGTAGACCCCGAGGCTGCCGCCCTCACCGCCGCCCTGGAAGGCCTGGCCGGTGGCGGCGTAGACGCGCTCCGGGTGGTTGGGGTCGAGCGCCAGGGCGCCGATGGGGACGGCGGGCACCCCGGTGAGCCGCTGCCAGCTCGTGCCGCCGTCGGTCGTCTTCCACAGGCCGCCACCCGTACCGATGTAGGTGGTGTTGCCCTTCGCGTCGGACGGGTCGATGGCGATGCTGAGCACGATGCCGGTGGTCGGCAGCCGCCCCTCGTCGAGGCCTCGGCTCGCGTCGTTGATGATGGCGCCACCGGTGCCGACCTGGGACCAGGTGCCCGGGGTCTGCGGCAGCGCAGCGGCGGCCTGCGCGGCTTGCACCGTGAAGGCGGTCGGGTCGACGGTCGGCGCCTCGTAGGCCTGCGCGACCTGGTCGGCGAAGCTGGTCCGCGGGGCCGCCTCGAGCGAGATCTGCCGGTCGAGCGCCGGGCGCTGGTGCGCCTTGGCGTCAGCGAGCAGCAGGGGTCCGGCAGCGGCGCGCGGGGTGGCGGCGGGGCCGGTGGCGGACAGCACGAGCCCGGAGCCGGCCAGGGCGAGCGCGCCCGCGGCGACCAGAGCCGTGGGCAGTCGGGACGTCATGCCCCGCAGTCTGCGTGATCACACGGCACTCCGCGGCCCCTCCGACCCCCTAGTGGGCCGTCTCACTCGCCCGGCTCTCCCGGATGACGGTGACGCGGATCTGCCCCGGGTAGGTGAGCTCGGCCTCGATGCGCTTGGCGATGTCGTGCGCGACCACCTGCGCACCCAGGTCGTCGACCTCCTCAGGCAGCACCATCACCCGCAGCTCGCGCCCGGCGCTCATCGCGAAGACGCGCTCGACGCCCGGCTGCTCGCGGCCGATCGCCTCGATCCGGGCGAGCCGGTCGACGTAGGCCTCGAGGGACTCCCGGCGGGCGCCGGGACGGCCTCCGGAGCAGCTGTCACTGGCGATGGTGAGCCAGGCCTCCAGCGTCTGCGGCGCCACCTCCTGGTGGTGCGCCTCGATGGCGTGCGCGACCTCCTCGGCCTCGCCGTAACGCCGCGCGAGCTCGGCACCGACGATCGCGTGGCTGCCCTCGACCTCATGGGTCACCGCCTTGCCGATGTCGTGCAGGAAGGCGCCGCGCTTGACCGTCGCCGGGTCGATCCCCAGCTCCCCCGCGATGCCGGCGGCGATGTGCGCCGTCTCCACCAGGTGTGCCAGCACGTTCTGGCCGTACGACGTGCGGTAGCGCAACCGCCCCAGCAAGGTCAGCAGCTCGGGGTGCACCTCGGCGATGCCGGCGGCCAGGAGGGCGTCCTCCCCGGCGCGCTGCATGCCGGCCTCCACCTCGACGAGCGCGCGGGCGTAGGTGTCCTCGATCCGCTGCGGGTGGATCCGGCCATCCGCGACCAACGTGGACAGCGTGCGCCGGGCGACCTCGCGGCGCACCGGGTCGAAGCTGGAGAGCAGCACCGTCTCAGGGGTGTCGTCGATGACCACGTTCACCCCGGTGGCCGCCTCGAAGGCGCGGATGTTGCGCCCCTCCCGGCCGATGATCCGCCCCTTCATCTCCTCCGAGGGCAGGTGCAGGACGGACACCACGGTCTCGCTCGTCTGCTCGCTGGCCACCCGCTGGATCGCCTGGCCGACGATCTCGCGCGCTCGGGCGGTGCCGGTCTCGCGCGCCTCGGCCTCCAGCTGCCGGACGAGGAGGGCTCCATCGCGCCGGGCGTCGCGGGCGACACCCTGGAGCAGCTCGGTGCGCGCATCAGCCTGCGACAGGCCCGCCACCCGCTCCAGCTCGCGGGCGCGCTCCGCCTCCGCTGCGGCGACGGCGACCGCGGCGGCGGCCTCGACCTCGCGAGCGCGGGCCACCCGAGCCGCCAGGTCGACGGCGGAGGAGGTCACGGCGGCCTCGCGCTCGGCGAGCGCGGCATCCCGCGCCGCGATGGCCCCCTCGCGCACCGCCAGCTCCTGGTGCCGGGCGCCGGCCGCACGGTCTCTGACCTCAGCGGCCACCCGGGCCTCGGCGCGCTCGGCGACCAGCTCCGCCGCTGCGCTCTCGCGGGCGGCGAGCCCGGCGGCGCGCGCCTCCGCGGCCGCCTGCTCGCGCGCGAGCCTTCGTTCCGCCGAGAGCTCGCTGCTCAGTGCGGCCCGTCGCTCCGCCTGCTCGGCCGCGACGCTCTCCCTGCGCTCGGCGAGCTCCGTCGAGAGGCGCGCGTCGGCGCGCGCCCGCGCCGCCTCGACGTCGCGCTCCACCTGCGCGATGGCCCTGGTGCGGACCGCGGCCAGGTCGCGCTCGGCCTCCGCGCGCACGGCAGCGATCACCGCGTCTCGGTCGGCTGCTGCCAGCGCCGACGGCGCAGTGGCGGGGACACCGAGGCCGCCGCGAGAACCGACCCGGCGCAGCAGGACGAGCACGGCGACGAGCAGGGCGAGCACCAGCAGCGCGACGACGAGCAGGGCGACGACCATCACGCACCGCCCTCCGCCGTCCGGGGACCCACCGGGGGTGAGGCGGGATCCCACCCTAGCCCGACCGCCGGGGCCGCCAGGGAGGTGCCTCCACGGGAGCGGTGGCCTCGGCGCACCTGCCCGGGGTGGTGTCAGCGCGCCTGGGGACCGACCGCCGACTCGCCGTCGAGCGCCTCGCGCACCACCTCCGCGGCCAGCGCGCAGCCGTAGCCCCTGCGGGCCAGCACGGCGGCCAGCCGGCGCTGGCGCACCTGCGGCGCGAGCCCGGGCGTGCTGGCGAGCCGTCGAGCCACCAGGGCTCGTGCAGCCGTCCGCTCGTCGTCTGCACTCACCGCCGCGACCGCCCGTTCCACGGTCTCGGCGGCCACCCCCCGCTGGCGCAGCTCGTGCGCCAGCGCGCGGCGAGCCAGCCCTCGGCCCCGCTGACGGGTGCTCACCCACGCCCCGGCGAAGGCCTCGTCGTCGATCAGGCCCACCTCCGTCAACCGGACCAGCACCGCCTCGGTCAGCGGCTCCGGCAGCCCGCGGCGATCGAGCTTGCTGGCCAGCTCGGCTCGGGTGTGGGGTCGCACGGCCAGCCAGCGCAAGCAGAGCTCGTGCGCGCGGGCGAGCACCCCGCGCGCCCCGAGGCCGTCGAGGGGCGCTCCCTCCGCGACCTCGAGCGCCCGCGCCGCCCGGCGCCCCCCTGCGGTGGCCCCTCCAGCGTCGTCCACCGCCCCTGGCCGGCTCAGAAGTCGACCGGCACGGGAGCCAGGTCATCGCTGAGCACGTCCGCCTCGACGGAGGGGACGACCCCGAGCTTCTCCTTGATCTTCTTCTCCAGCTCGTCCGCGAGGTCGGGGTTGTCGCGTAGGAAGGCCTTCGCGTTCTCCTTGCCCTGGCCGAGCTGGTCGCCGTCGTAGGTGTACCAAGCGCCGGCCTTGCGGACGAAGCCCTGCTCCACCCCGAGGTCGATGAGCCCGGCCTCGCGGCTGATGCCGCGGCCGAACTCGATCTCGAACTCGCACTGGCGGAACGGCGGCGCCAGCTTGTTCTTGACGACCTTGACGCGCACCTTGTTGCCGACCGCCTCGGTGCCGTCCTTGAGGGTCTCGATCCGGCGGATGTCGAGCCGGATGGAGGCGTAGAACTTCAGCGCCTTGCCGCCGGAGGTGGTCTCGGGCGAGCCGAACATCACGCCGATCTTCTCGCGCAGCTGGTTGATGAAGATCATCGTCGTGCCCGACGTGTGCAGCCCGCCGGTGAGTTTGCGCAGGGCCTGGCTCATCAGCCGCGCCTGGAGGCCGACGTGGCTGTCACCCATCTCACCCTCGATCTCGGCGCGCGGGACGAGGGCGGCCACCGAGTCGATGACGATGACATCGAGCGCACCGGAGCGGACCAGCATGTCGGCGATCTCCAGCGCCTGCTCACCGGTGTCGGGCTGGCTGACCAGGAGCGCGTCGGTGTCGACGCCGAGGTTGCGGGCGTAGATCGGGTCGAGCGCGTGCTCGGCGTCGATGAAGGCCGCGATGCCCCCGGCGGCCTGCGCGCTGGCGATGGCGTGCAGGGCCAGCGTCGTCTTGCCGCTGCTCTCCGGGCCGTAGACCTCGACGACGCGACCCCGGGGGAGGCCGCCGATGCCGAGGGCCACGTCGAGGGCGATGGCGCCGGTGGGGATGGTCGCGACGGGCGGCCGGGTGTCGTCGCCGAGGCGCATCACCGAGCCCTTGCCGAAGCTCTTCTCGATCTGCGCCATGGCGCTGTCGAGGGCCTTCTCGCGGTCCAGCGGAGCGGCCACGGGGACCACCTCTCGTGCTCGTGTCGGGGTGCCGGGGCGGGCTCGCCCTGACGCCTGGCGGACGCTAGGTCGGCCCTGTGACAAGTCGGCGGGCCAGGTGCGCCGCTGGGGACCGCGGCAACACGGTGGACGCTACGACGAACACGTGTTCGACGCGCCTCGACACGCCGGGCCGCTCACTGCAGGCGCGGCGGCACGTCGAGGTCCGCGTACACCGCCCGCCAGACGACCTTGACGTCCTCGCCGTCCGCGAGGGCCTGCTCGACGGTCCGCCCGCCGAGCGAGCCGAGCACCTGGTCGGTCGCCACCGAGGGCGCGTAGGCGGGGCCGAAGGCCTCGGCCATCCGGGACCTGAGCTCGGTCAGGCGCACGCGATCAGGAGGTCTGGTCGGCGTCGACGGGCCGGGTGGTCAGGGCGACGGCCGGGACCGCGAGGGTCGGGCTGGCCGACGCGCCGCCGGTCGCCTGGTCCTCGAGGCACGGCACCGCGATCGAGCCGCTGCCCGTGGCCAGCGCCCCGGTGAGGGGCAACGCGGTGTGCCCCGCCGGGGGCCACGGTGGTGCGCGCCGGGCCTGCGCCCGTCTCCCCCAGCGCGCTCGGCGCCCGCACGTCGAGGCGGCACTCGGCGGTGTGCGGCGTCATGCCAGCGCTGCCGGAGCTGCCGGAGCTCACCGGCCGCTCGCCGCCGCGGCACCGGGTGCTGATGCGCAGCGCGCCGGTCGTGGTCGTGACACAGCCCTTGATCGGACTGCTGCTCGCGGCGAGCGCGACGGTGCCCCCCCGACCCACCACGAGCCCGAGGTCGAGGGTGAGCAGCCGTGAGGAGCGGGAGGGGTCACCGGGAGGGGTACGGGCCACCCGGGCATCCTCGCTCATGCCGGCCGTCCGCGGGCTGCCGACGCCTGCAGGTCACGGTCAGCGGGCTACCCCTTCACCGCCGTGACCGCTCGCGGGCCGGGGGGCCGGGCTGGATCGGCCCGGCGCCGGCACGGCCCCTGTCAGGTGCCGGGTTGGCTGGATCCCGCGGCGGACTGACGTGCGCGCGCGGGCCGGGAAGCCGGCCCACGCGGTGCAAGGCCCATGTCGTGCGACGGAGATGATCACGTCGCCGTCGTCGTCGAAGGGCAGCGGTCATGCGGGCCGTACCACCGCCCTGTCACGCTGGTACGGCCCGCGTGCGCGGCTACGCAACGCGGCGCCGGCGGCGCAGCAGCGCGACACCGGCTGCGCCGAGGCCCCCCACGGCGAGCAGCAGCACCGGCGCCCCGACCTCGGGCAAGGAGGCGGTGGGAGCCGCGGCGAAGACCGCACCGGCCGGGTCCGTGAGCGGGATGGTGACGGTGTTGGGGTGAGCCGGGTCGTCGACGATCTGCACGAGGCCGGACGAGTCGTTGCCCTTGTACGCCGTGTCGCCGCTGGACAGCACCACCTCGAGGTGGTCACCGGCGGGGTAGCGGTGCACGATCGACGGCAGGTGGATCACCACCGGCTTCGTCACGTCGGTGACCCGGGTGGGGCTGCTCACCCGGTTGACCAGCGTGATGGTGCCGCTCGGGGAGACGTCGTAGAGCTTGGCGAAGACGACGACCTGACCGGCCGGTTGGCTCTGCGTCGCGGCGAAGCCCGACGGCGCGGCGATGGTGACTGTCAGCGTCGGCGAGCCGACCTGGTCGGCGTTCGCCGCGAGCGGCGGGCTGGAGAAAGCGGCGAAGGTGCCCGGCGCGTCGGTGACCGGCTGGCTCTGGTCGACGGCCGAGGTCTCGGTGTAGCTGGTCGTCGTCGCGGGGCCGACGGCGAAGTCCGCCGTACCTGGCATCACCTGGCTCGCGTCGTGGACGAGCGAGCCGGTGCCGGTGGCCGTACCCCCGGAGAGGTAGAGCGGCTGCGCGTGGCCCACCGGGAAGGTGTCGGATCCGGTGTAGGTGTCGGTCGGCACGGTCGCCGAGCCGTGGTTGGTCAGCCACGGGGTGTAGTACTCGAAGGACGGCCCGGTGTCGGCGTTGCTGTCGTCCCGGAGGTACGTGGCGAACCACGCGGAGTAGCGCAGGTCGTCGAAGAGCACCGGCACCGTGCTGTTGCCGTTGGCCTCGCCGGCGACCGGGCCGCCGCTGTGGCCCCACTGCTGCCAGAGCATCTTGACGTCGTTGTCCTGGTGCTCGAGCGCCAGGAAGGTCGTGGTGGCCTCGCGCAGGTTGAACAGTGTGTCGTCCTGGCCCTGGCTGAGGAAGACCGGGATGTGGATGTGGCTGAGGTAGGTGCCGGCGCTGGCGCTGTGCGCGAAGTCCTCGGTCGCCGCGTCGGGGTACCCCATCGCGTCCAGCTGGGCTTTGGCGGTGCAGGCGGCCGGGTCGAAGTCGGGGCAGGTCGAGCTGCCGACGGCGCCACCGTTGCCGCTGACGGGCTGACTGGCGCCGACACCGAAGAAGAGCGTGACCCACTCCTGCTTCTCCACGCCGGGAGCGGCGATGGTCTGCGTCACCGGTGCCGTGCCCGGTCCGTCGCGGTCGTCCCCGAGGGCCCCGAGGTTGTTGGGGGCCAGGCTGTAGACGAGGTCGTTCCAGGTGATCTGCGGGATGATCGTGTCGACGCGCGGGTCGACGTCAGCGGTGGCGAGCTGGTTCTCCCCGCCGTACGAGCCGCCGATCATCCCGACCCGCGGGTCGTTCGGGTCCGCGGTGCCGCACCTCGGCGTCGGCGCGTGGTTGCAGGCGTCGAGCTGCACCGGCGGTGCGTCGGCGGCGCTGAGCGGACCGCTCCAGATGGGGGTCAGGCCGCCGGTGCCGGCCGTGAAGCTCGTGAACGCGTTCGTGACGTCGCCACCGAGGAAGCTCACCAGCGCCTTGCCGGCCAGCCCGTCGTAGGCCGGGCTGTCCAGCTCGATGTTGCAGGTGCTGTGGCCGAAGCCGAGCCCGGAGTAGGACAGCGTGACGTAGCCCTGCCGGGCGTACTGCATGGCGTAGCTGGCGTTGCTGGCCGTCGCACCGGTGGAGTCCTTGCTGCCGCCGAAGCCGTTGCTGGTCAGGATCGCCGGCGCCGGGCTGCTCGCGGTGACGCCGGCCGGGATGCGCAGGTCGGCCTCCACGTTGCAGGTCTGCGGTGCGGTCGACGGCCCCACGGTGACCTTGAAGTCCAGCGTCCGCGTCGTGAAGGTGACCGGGTCGCGCAGCCACTCGTGCGTCGTCGCGGCGTGCGCCGGCGGGGTGAGCAGCAGCAGGGGGGCGGCGGCCACCGGCAGGGCCAGCAGCAGTCGGGCGGTACGGGGGCGGAGCATCAGCGTCGTGCCTCTCGTCGGGCGGGTGCAGGGTCGCGGTGGTCCGTCAGCAGCGGCGGCGGCGCAGGACGACAAGTCCGCCGGCGGCCAGCAGGCCGACGAGCGGGAGCGCGAGGGCCGCGCGCGACTCCGGCAGCGCGGCGACCGGCGCGGTGGCGTCGGCCGGCACGACCGGCAGCGTGAGGGTGCCAGGGGCAGTCGGTGAGGTCGCGAACATCGCGGTCCGCGCGGTCGGGTTCCCCGTGTAGGCGTCGTCGCCCGAGGCCAGCACCACGCGCAGCGCGTGCCCCTTGGCGAAGCGGTGGACGATGCCCGGCAGGGTGATGCGCACCTGCCGCGCGGCACCGGCCGCCGCGGCCCCCGGCACCCGGACCGGAGAGATGACCCGCGCCGGCAGGGTGAGCGTCGTGCCGTCGGCGGCG